>Ga0272442_10001705_pt1 | contig 32812 bp, 30 predicted proteins | sample SSMForm2O_FD_200262 | JGI IMG/M metagenome (GOLD analysis project Ga0272442, IMG submission 200262) | Marine sediment archaeal communities from Little Sippewissett salt marsh, Falmouth, MA, United States - SSM-Form-2O | ecosystem: Environmental > Aquatic > Marine > Wetlands > Sediment ... | reverse complement strand
TTCGAATCCAAGCGGGCGTGCCAGACAATAAACGAAAATTTGAAATACAATGGGCCGCTAGCTCAGTTGGTAGAGCAGTTGACTCTTAATCAATTGGTCGGGAGTTCGAGTCTCCCGCGGCCCACCATGAAAACAAGGGGTTACGTTAATTCGTAACCCCTTTTTTTCATGGTGCGAACGGCAGGACGTACTCTAAAAAACTGACACGATGAATTCCCTAAAGTAAGACATACGTGACGTTCAGGCCGGACGAAGAGGGAATATCTTTAAAGTCCGATATCGGTACGGAAGCTGCGGGTAATCCCGACGACTTTCCGAGCTGTGTCGGCTATGCTGAGAAATATGATGCCGTGCACGGTCGCAACCGGGGTCGGGAGATGATGTTCTTTATAATCGAAGACGATTTTAGGAGTGAGTACAAAAGAGGCGACCCGCCTTCGCGGATCAAAGCGGCGAAAGGAGGAAAAAATTGCGAAGGCGGGCAGCACGAATTCTAAAGGAGCCGTGGGCACATTGGGGGATATTATGCGCATGCCACTCTGCTAACCGAAACATATATCTCGCATGGGTGGTGTAAAAGTCAAGGAATAAAATCTGATGGCTTTGTAAAAAATCTCACCATCGCTGTTACGTCGCTTCCATCGTCGTTGTGAAGTATCCGGAGAGCCCCCTCTTTCTTTACCGTACTGGAAGTGCAGGCAGTGACTGTTGGACGGCAGGTGTTGTTGCGCAATCGGAAGCAAGACCCCATACAGTGCGCCTTGGATTTGACGCTTTTACCATACCATCGGAAAATTGAATTTGTGTGATGTTGTCGTTCTTGACAGACTGAAAATCGTGATTAATTTATTCACATAGAATAAATAAATAATAAAATCAATATGATGAGTCCTGGGAAAGCTGTATTTGATTTCCAGGAAGAAAGGAGATGAGTATGTGGTTACCAGGTTTTCGGGAATTCGGAACGATGCAGGACATGTGGCTCGAACTTGATCGCCTTCAGCGCGAAATGTCACGTCTCGTTTCTGGAACCAGCCGTTCGTATGCTCATGGATTTCCGGTTCTCAACATGTGGTCGGGTGAAGACGACGTGATAGTCACAACAGAGATTGCAGGAGTTGATCCGAAGGAAATCGAGATATCGGTTGAAGGCGATATCCTGACACTGAAGGGCGCGCGTATTCTGGAGGAATTGAAAGAGGGCGAGACGTATCACCGGCAGGAAAGGCCACACGGCAGTTTCAGCAGAAAAATAAGGCTCCCGTTCAAGGCAGACGGCAGCAAAGTCGATGCGAAATATGAAAAAGGCGTGCTGCATATTAAACTGCCGCGCATGGAGACTGACAAGCCGCGGAAAATTACGGTCAAAACGGGATAAAGAGGGAGGTGATCAGAATGACGGATATCAAAAAGGAACTTGACATAAGAAAGGAACAGCTGCCACTGGAGGCAGAATCGACGCGCAACAGACGGGTATTTATTCCCCGGGTCGATATCAAAGAACTGTATGATGCCCTTGAGCTGATTGCCGATATGCCCGGTGTCGATGAAAATCACATCGATATCACACTTGAAAAAAACGTGCTTACGCTTATGGGAACGATCGAACCTGAACGCTACGAAGGATATCATGTGAGTTATGCAGAATACGATGTGGGTGATTACAAACGCTCATTTACCCTTACCGACGAGATCGATCGAGACAGGATTGCCGCAAACATTAAAAACGGAGTGTTACGAGTGCGCCTTCCCAGGGCTGAATCGACAAAACCGAAAAAAATTACAGTGACCGTTTCGGAATAAAGAGAGGAGGTGAACTGTATGATAATCAAGGATCTTATGCCGTGGCAGAAGAGAAGGGGAAACCTTCCCTTGCGACGAGAAGGTGAACATCCCTTCCTTTCCCTGCAGAAAGAGATGAATGAACTTTTCGAATCTTTCTTCCGAAGAGGACATATGCCGTCGTTTGGTGACCTTGGTGACTGGCAGGAAGACTTCACTCCCCATATCAATGTCAAGGAAAGCGAAAAAGAGATACACATTACGGCAGAGCTGCCGGGGATGGACGAAAATGATATCGATGTGATGCTGACGGGCGATGCATTGACGCTGAAGGGTGAGAAAAAGGAAGAAAGAGAGGAAAAAGAGAAAAACTACTGGCACGTGGAACGGCGCTATGGGACGTTTCATCGGGTGATTCCGCTTCCAGAAGGGATCGATATGGAAAAAGTGGATGCAACTTTCAAAAAAGGAGTTCTGCATATCTCTATTTCCAAAAAGGAGCAGGTCGACTCTTCAGTGAAGAAAATCACGATCAAAACGGAATAACCTACCGGTACTGTTGCATACGTTAAGTTGCGCACGATTCGTTCACAAGGTCATGGCACGTGAACGAATCGTGCACTGCAGATAAATGTATTACTTAAGTACTTCATCTCCTCTTAGATACCAGGATTACTGTACATTTCGTTGATATCAGGTCGACAGGTGACGCAAAAAGGTAAATACTACGGTCAGGTGCCGAATGTCTCGAGTATTTCGCGCTACGTAATTTTAAGGCATAGAATATATTGACAGCGTGCACATCATAGTACCCGCATGTTACTCCATCCGACGGGGCAAGGTGTGTGGATCACATGTGCTGGCAGCTCATGAATTACTCGTACTGCACAATGATAAAAGACGGACACGTGTATGTGCCGTTCCCGCTGATGCCGACGGATTGAAACATGTCCTCGAGATTGCCTCGTATCCAAAACCGAAATTGGGGGCCACGCTGATGGACAGGGCACTTCTATAATTTGGGCATTGTCAGGGATTATGTATATTTGACAACGTTCTGGTACCCCGGGAACGTGTATCCCTGCTGTCCTGATCGGATAATCGGGAAGTTTTGCCGCGGCATCTCAGTGTGACGGTGCCAGACTGTGCCGGGTGGTGAGCATCGACAGCCTCATAGAAACTCCAGCCGTTGTATAACGCCGTATCCTTCATCATTGGATTGTGCCGCAGAATATGGCGGTGCATCTCACTGATGTGCATCTTCTTGCAGTGCTGTCTGAAATATGACTTTGTGAGGTGTTACCCACAGCGGTCAGTATGCATCGGCTGCCATGCATCATCACCGTATTCGGCTTTGAGGACATCAGGGTGAGCTCGACCCGAATTACAGGATTTGATAGGTGAAGATCATATTCATGATACCCGGGTGTGCCAGGGGGAGCGAGTTAAAGGGAGCGGTTGCCTCGACCAAATTCCATTTACCTTTGTCCTCAAGGGCATCCTGCAATGCCTTGAAGCCGTCCACAAGATATTCGTCTGCGCGGATACTGAAGATGAGGTGTCCATGCCGTCTGGTGATCCGTATCAATTCATTCAAAGATGAAGGCGGAGCATGTCCTTTCCCGAAGACTCCCATGACGAGGGAGGCTGCAAATGAATTATCCGGAAAATCCAGGTGGGTGCCCAGTATCATCCGGTGCAGCGAGCGATAAATACCGCGCCGGCGACATACGTCGAGCATGCCTTTGGAAACGTCGATAGCTGTCAGGTTACTGTAACCGAGATGGCGTAGTGCGTCTCCTAAAATACCCGTGCCCGCGCCTACATCGAGAAGTGGGCCATCCTTGTGCGGTACATAACGTCCGACAAGGCCAGCCATGACTGCCGGCATGTTATAGCCATCAGCCATTGTGTCCTGCTCGTAATGTTCTCCCCAGGCATCGTATATTTCGGCAATCCGGCGGATGTCTGAGGATTGATGAATCAGTGTGAGCCACTTTGATCTGCTGGGGATGATCATGTTAATTCTCCTATTGCTGTTTCGATAATTCATGCCGTGCGACAGTAATATCGCATACTGCCAACCGTTATGAAAACGAACGGGCGGGTGTTGCTGAAAGGAACTTCATATGAGGTATAAGCCCGCCTGTGCAGGGGTGTGTCGTAAGAAAGAATGATATAGACAAATTATCGGGACAATGATAGAAAATATGCGATCTTCGTACGACTCAGCGAGCGAGGTGGCGCAAATGGCGTGGAAGAATTCTGTTGATCTGCAAAAATTAAAACAGTCGATCATCGATATTGCCCGGATATTCGATATCAGCTCCGATACGCTTTTTAACATCATGCTGGGATGTGCCGCACGGGGTAAGTCTGATTGGACGAGAGAAAGCGTACTGCATGTGATAAGGATGATTAAGAGCGGAAGAGACTCGGACAAGATTATACACGATATGATGTTGAACAGAGTAGGCAGTTACCTCAATTAATATTCCAATGCGGGTCGGCACACATGCCCCTCGAGTTTTCCCGTGGTCACGTCGGGGGCATGCATGGAGGGGCAGCCCATCCCGGTGCTGGTTCTGGACGGTGCATACCCGGTGCAGGCTGCCCTTCGTTTCAAGGACTCATTTTTCTTAAATGTGATGCTGTTGCCTGCCAGCGGCAGGAACACAGACACCAGGCATCGACCACATGGGCATACTGCGTCATTCCGGGTAACTGGTGTAAAGTGCTCAACGAATTTGTGTCAACAGGTAAAGGGATAAAAATGATAGAAACAGAATGCTCCCGGGTCACTGTATTTAAGCTCGGAGTCTGCCATGCATGTCCCGATCAGCTCTTTGGAAACTTTGCCATAATCAGGTTTTTGTTCTTCATGTTTCTTGCATTCGAGGCATATAGCCTTGTGGTCATAGACCGACAGGATTCTTTGTTCGTCCGGTCTCAGCTCCTTCTCGCATCTCGGGCAATGTGTGTCACAGCAATACATCCCTTCCTTCCATATGTCTGCCATGATGTCCCTCCCGTATATTCTTAATATAAAAAAATTAACGTGTTTCGTATGAAAAGTCAATCCAAAGAGGAACCCATCAACGAAGTTACTCCTCGGTCGAGAAGTGCAGCCTCCCGTGCGCATAACAATGGGTGACAGGGTGACAAAATGGTGGAGTCTGCACCAATAGAGGCTTGACAAGCACCATCGTTTAATGATTAAGACTAATATCGGATGTAGAATGGCAAATAGAGCTTTCATGTGACTCGTTCAGACGACAGGCGGCACGCAGCAATTCGCACAAGGATTTGTCATGCGTAAAATTAATCCTGCATACATAGAGGCTGTGATACAATTTGCCAACTCCTGCCCGTACTTCAAACTTCTTTCCATGATAATCAGGAATATCTGCCCCGGGCATGCGCTTCTCGAAATGCGGCTCTCTGATGCGCATATCCAGGCCTTCGGGGTCGTACATGGCGGTGCAGTTGCCTCTTTGATTGATACGGCTGCCTTCTGGGCGGCCGTGTGTGATCTCAACGAAGGGGACGGTATCACATCCGTCGATCTCAAACTGAATTACCTCGTACCGGTTAAAACCGGGACGCTTTCTGCACGCGGATGCTTGGTGAAACTCGGTACGACCATTGGTGTCGGCACGGCTGAGATTGTCGATGAAGATGAGAATCTTATTGCGTACGGAACCTCGACACTCATGGTGCTGCCCGGACGCGGCTTTATTGGCGGTGTATCTTTGCCGCCGAAATTTCTGGAAAGGTAAGGCGTCAGAGAACAAGAGTGCAGACACGCACATACGTTGAGTCGGTGCGGCAAACAAACGTTGTGCGACAGCATGAATTGAGCTGATGGAACGGTGGTGAAAAGGAGGGAAGGCAGCTATGTTCGAAACGAAGCCATGGTTAAAGTTTTACGGTGATGTGCCCGAATCGATCGATTACCCGAAAGTGACCATGTATGAGGCGGTGATGCAGACCGTGGCACGATATCCTGAGGCCAGCGCGTACGATTTTCTGGGACACATCTCGACATATCGTACGCTGGGACAGGAAATCGATCAATGTGCCAATGCTCTGGCTTACCTCGGCCTCAAAAAGGGCGACCGCATCACCATTTCCATGCCTACGACTCCACAGGGAATTATCTGTTTTTATGCGGCCAATAAACTCGGGGCAGTTGCGAGTATGATTCACCCCCTGTCGCCGCCCAGGGAAATTGAATTTTATCTCAACAGTTCAAAAAGCATGTATGCCCTCACCCTTGATGCGTTTTATGGTAATTTTAAACAGGTGGCAGCCAATACGGGACTGAAAGTATTGTTGCTGGCAAAAATATCCGATTATCTGCCCTTTTTGAAGAAAATCGGCTTTCAACTTACGAAGGGACGGAAAATACCGAAGGTCCCGGATGATCCAATGGTGGCATGGTGGCATGATGTGAGGTCGGCGTCGTATCCCGCTGTGTCCGGGACGGGAGGACATCCGGAGGACCTGGCGGTTATATTGTACAGCGGAGGGACGACAGGTGTGCCCAAGGGTATCATGCTTTCGAATATGAATCTTATAAGCGAAGGTATACAGGTCGCGCATTGGGGCAAAATGACTGAAAATGATGCCATACTTGCCATTCTGCCCATATTCCATGGTTTCGGGTTGGGCGTGTGTGTCAATGCCGCCTTTATGGGTGGAGCAAAAAGCATCCTGGTTCCTCAGTTTACACCCGAAATCGTGGCACGGCTGATCAAAGCCAAACGGCCCAACTTTATTGTTGGTGTTCCCACACTGTATGATGCACTCAGCAGGAATTCCCTGTTCCAGAAAACCGATCTCAGCTGCCTGCGGGCAACATTCAGTGGTGCCGACACATTGCCCCGCAGCGTCAAAGAGCGATTTGAAGATATAGTGCAGCGGCAGGGCGGCAATATACAGCTCCTGGAAGGCTACGGCCTGACCGAGGCAGTGACGGCCATTATGGCCACCCCGCTGGGTGAATACAGAGAAGGAAGCATGGGAGTGCCGTTCCCCGACATGCTGGCAAAGATAGTCAAGAAAGACAATACGGAAGAAGCTACCCTCGGAACGGAAGGCGAGCTCTGTATCCACGGACCGGCCGTGATGTTGGGATATCTGGACAATCAGGAGGAAACGGCCGCCACATTAAAAATACACGACGACGGGCGGGTATGGTTGCATACGGGTGATATTGCGTCCATGGATGAAGACGGGTTCTTTTATTTCAAACTTAGGCAGAAAAGAATGATCAAATCATCGGGTATGAATGTCTACCCGCCCCAGGTTGAAGAAATTCTCTATCAGCATCCCGCCGTGCAGGAAGCGTGTGTCATAGGGGTTCCCGACGAAGCGCAAGTCGAACGTGTGAAGGGATTCGTGGTATTGAAGGACCAGGCTGCCGGTGGACCGGATATGGAAGACGAACTCATCACACATTGTCGCGACCGCCTGATCAAGTGGAGTTGTCCCCGGGAAATTGAATTTCGGCGTGAGCTACCGAAAACCCTGGTAGGGAAAGTTGCCTTTAATATCCTCAAAGAGGAGGAAATTGCCAGATTAAAGGCAGCCGGGTGCTATACGGGTGGAAAATGATTGAAAACACATGCACAGGGAGCTTGAAGTCATGGACGTACTGAATGAATTCTACGACGTTGTCAGTGATCCGTTTCGATATGGTCAGAAAATCAAAACTGAGGGAAATAAAAAGGTTATCGGATTCTTCTGTTCGTATACACCTGAGGAAATTATACTGGCGGCAGGGGCCCATCCCATGCGCATGTTCGGTACAAAGGGGGATATCACTATGGCCGATGCCCATCTGCAGTCTTACTGCTGTTCTCTGGTACGGGGAGCCCTTGAGGATGCATTGACGGGGAGACTTGCTTTTCTTGACGGGACAGTGTTCCCCCATACCTGCGATTCGATACAGAGACTTTCGGATGTATGGCGACTCAATACCGATTTTAGTTTTTTTTGGGATGTGGTTCTACCGGTAAAGCTGGATACGGCAAGTGCCAGGGATTATCTGGTGGAGGTCCTGAAAAGGTTTACCCGGGATCTGGAAAAAGGGTTACGTGTTGATATTACCACTGGGAAACTCCGACATGCCATCAAAACGTACAATATCATCAGAGAAAGCCTGGGGACCCTGTACACGATGCGTGCCCAAAACCCTCATAACGTCAGCGGCAGCGACATCCATGCTATTGTGAAGGCATCCATGCTTATGGACCGTGACTATCTTGCACGGATCCTGCCAGGCACTATCGAAGCACTGAAAACCAGAGATCGAGAGGCTTCCCCGAGGAGAAAGAAGCGCATTGTCCTGGCCGGCAGTATCTGCGATCATCCCGATGTGTACCGGGTGCTGGACGATGCCGGAGGGGTTGTCGTCGGTGATGATCTGTGCACCGGGGCGCGCTACTTCGATGGCAAGATAGACATGCATGATGATCTCATTGTCGCTCTCGCCCGGCGGTATATGGCGCGGCCTATTTGTCCTGCGAAACACATGTCTCTTACTGCCAGGGGTGAAAATCTCGTCAGGATCGTAAGGGAGTCCAAGGCGGACGGCGTCATATTCCTGCTCCTGAAGTTCTGCGACCCGCATTCTTTTGACTATCCGTATATGAAGGCCTATCTGGATAGAGAGGGCATACCGAGTATGTTGCTTGAGATTGAGGACCAGCTTCCATCCGAGGGACAGTTGTTGACCAGATTCGAGACGTTCATGCACATGATATAGATAATGTCGATACAGTATCAAAAAGTGTATTTTTGAGACGGCGATGTAAAAAAAATTAAAGTCGAGGTGTGCAAATCCTGCAGAATGCGAAGTCCTGGGTGTACGTTGCAATAACAGATGATGCGACGTAACGCAGAAGTTGGGCTTTTTACGATGCCGTCAACGTTCATATCCGACAGAAAAGGGAGAGGTGGCAGTGAACGGGAAAATGAAAAAAATCATGGTATTGATCGTTGCAAAAGTGAAGAAGGTCCTGATCCGTCTCAAAAAGAAAAAGCGCATGAAAGACATTATGTCGGTGTACTACATGGAGGCCAAAACGGCGGATATCACGGGGCAGAAAGTGGCCTGGATTACCAGTGGTGGCCCGGTTGAGCCGCTGATCGCCATGAATATCATCCCCGTATATCCGGAAAACCATGGGGCAATGATCGGTGCCTCTAAAATGGGCGTCGGGCTGTGCGAATTGGCGGAAGAGATGGGATACAGCAGGGACCTGTGTTCATACGCCCGGTCCGATATTTCCTGCAGTACCGTCGACGGCGGTCCCATCGGTGGCCTGCCGAAACCCGACATGCTTATCTGCTGCAACAACATATGCGGCACCGTCTTGAAATGGTACGAGATACAGGCACGTTACTATGAGGTGCCACTGTTTATATTCGATACGCCATTCTGCCACACGGAGTACACGGAAGAAGCGAAAACGTATGTGAGACGGCAGATTGACGAATATATCCTGTTTCTGGAAAGGGTGTGCGGCAGGAAATTCGATTACAGTAAGATGGAAGAAGTCGGCCGACTTTCCGTGGAGGGGCAGCGATTATGGCAGGCCGTTCTCGATACGGCGACGAACAGCCCCACACCGATTACGGCATTCGATGCCTTTTTCCACCTGGCCCTCATCGTGACGCTGAGGGGTACCCGGACAGTCATCGATTATTATACCTATCTTCTGCAAAAAATGAATGCCCGTGTACAGAACGGAACAGGTGCCGTTCCGAATGAACGATATCGTTTATTGTGGGATAACCTGCCCATATGGTATAGCCTCAGATGGCTCTCCAAAAAATTTCAAGATCACGATGCCGCTCTTGTTGCAGATACCTATACGAGTGCCTGGTGCGGGACATTGAAATACATCGATGCCGATAACTTTCTTGATTCGATGGCGGAGGCCTATACACGAATTTATCTCAATATCGGGGTTGACGAGATGGCCCGCAGTGTGATTGAAATGGTCGATAAATATAAGGTAGACGGTATCGTGATGCACTCGAATCGCAGTTGCAAACCCTATTCGCTGGGCCAGTATGACATTCAGAAAATAGTGCAGCGGGAACGCGACATACCCTGCCTCATGCTCGAAGCGGATATGGTTGATGAGCGCAACTTTTCAGAGAGCCAGGTGGCGACGAGAATTGATGCGTTCATGGAAATGATAAAGGAAAGAAAACGATAACTTCAGGGGTGTAGTACAATATGTACGCTGCAGGTATTGATATCGGTTCCATCACGACCAAAGCTGCCATAATGGAGGGCAATCGTATCCTCGGTACAAAAATCGCGTTTACCGGCTATAATGCGGCGCGTGCCGGGGAAACGATCTTCAGCGAACTCATGGATGAACTCGAGCTGAAGAGAGAATCAATCGGTGCAATCGTATCGACAGGATATGGCAGAAACAGCCTGAAATTTGTTGACACGGCAATTACTGAAATCATATGTCACGGCGCCGGAGGACACTTTATAAACCCTCACATTCGATCGATCATCGATGTAGGCGGACAAGACAGCAAGGCAATGCTGCTTGACGAGGCGGGCCGGGTCAAAGATTTTGTCATGAATGATAAGTGTGCCGCCGGTACGGGTCGCTTCCTGGAGGTGATGGCCCGGGCTCTTGAAGTGGATCTCGATAAATTCGGAGCCATGGCCCTGAATGCGGAGAAAGTTTCAAAAATAAGCAGCATGTGCACGGTGTTTGCGGAATCGGAAGTCATTTCTCTGATAGCCAAGGGTGAACAGCGCCCCAACATTATAGCCGGAATCCACGAATCAGTGGCTTCACGTGTTTCCGCCCTGGCCCGGAGAGTCGGCGTCGTTGCCCCGATTATGATGACAGGCGGGGTTGCCAGAAATATCGGTGTTCTAAAGGCCCTGGAGGCAAAGCTCGACGCCGAGATTGAAGTTTCCGAATACGCCCAGGCGAACGGTGCGATCGGCGCCGCTGTCATGGCGATGAAATTGTAGACAACCGAAAAGCCTGCCGCACGGGACGGTGACACGAACGGTATTGAGACAGTCGGCACCGCCGCTATTTTTGAATGAAAGCTATGAATTCTTCAATGTCAGGGACCTGCGCAATCGGATAGATTTTGACGACCAGCACCGTGCCGCTTTCATCGAGGATAATATTGGCTCGTTCCGAAACCCCTTCCTGTTCCCGCAGTATGCCGAGTGATTGTGCGAGTCCCCCATGCGGCCAGAAATCCGAAAGCAGGCGTGTGTGGCTAATCTCAAGACTGTCTGACCAGGCGGCCTTGCAGGGAACACTGTCAACACTGACACCGAGTGTAACGGTACGGAGTGTTGCGAATGTGTCCCGGTTGCGTTCAAGGTCTTTCATCTGGGTCGCACAAATATCCGTCCATGCCAAGGGGTGGAACGAGAGAAGTACTTTTTCACCTTTGAAGCTGCTCAGTGTAATATCTTGATTGTGCTGGTCTTTCAGAGTGAAATCCCGTACCTTCTGCCCGACCTCTATTACTTTATTTACTGCCATCTCATGCCTCCTCCACTTGTTTTATGATATTGTGCCTTGCCTGTGCCCGGCGCAGGGGTGGAAATTAATGCTGCGTCATGGGTTACTGCCGGATTGATGCTGCAGATTGAAGTTCAGCCGGTGTGAAATTGGTAAAGGCAACGGTGTGCCTCAGCGGGTATAGCGTACTACTCTGCGAGAACTCACATATCGCGATTGAAAGTATCTGTTGCTGAAGAGCACTATGATGACACCTTTGCTCGAAGATGCATGTACCAGGAGATTACCGCCGAGGTACAGCCCCACATGGGTTATATAGCCCCTGCCTTTGGTGTCAAAGAAGATCAAATCGCCGAGTTTCAGGTCCGGTTTTCGCACGACGGCGCCGATCTTTGCCTGATCGCGGCTCACCCTCGGAATGGTATAGCCGTTTTCGTACATCACGAGCTTGGTAAACCCGGAACAATCGACACCACGCCGGGTATTTCCTCCCCAGACATAGGGCGTTCCGAGGAAGGATTCGACGGACTTCTGGAATGTTTCGTAATCAAGGTCAACCTTCTTCGGTGTTACGGTACGGGGGACAATATCCTTTTCGACCGGTTTCGTGACCGTTATGTTTGTTGCTGCCGCAGTTCGCTTCCGGGCATCCTTCAAGGCATCCTTGACAATCTGTTCCGGTGTTCCAAGGTTCTGTGCAATGGAGATGAGCATGAAAAGCCCGACTTTTTCGGCATCATAACCTTTTTCGGATGCCTTGATGAGACCGTTCATAATGGTGGTGAACGTGTGATCTGTCCAGCCACCTTCCTTTGCAAGACGAATCATTTCCTGTGTCACATGGACAGGGACCCCTGCCGTTCTGCATTTTCCGGCGGTGATGGCGTACAGGCGAATCTCCTCGGTTGATAGATGTGATGAAAATGCAAAGAGGGCAAGATCACTCACTTCGTCTTCCGGGGCTCCCCTGTTCACGGCTTTCGCAGACGCAAACGCAATTATCGCTGCCTTTTTCATATCGACTTCGTCGAATTTTGCCTGTGACATGATACCGTACACAAGCCGGCTGTAATCAAATGAAAAACTTTTTTCGTGAAACTGCTCGCGAATCAGCAGAATCCACTCCTGTTTCTCTTGCTCTGACAGTCCGTCGTCTTTTGTGACGAGACGATTATAATTCGCCAATGGATCGGGTGGGGGGACTGTGTGGCGCTGTGTGCATGAGAAGGATAACAACACGACAACGGCCACAAAAAAAATGCCGATTACTCCTGCACGGTTCATTCCCGAATCCTCCTTATCTGCTTACCGCATTCACGGGTTTTTCAATGGGTGATTTAGGGTATAGTCGTCAAAGTCAATTTTCGGATGGCAGTGTAAAAAAGCGTAACTTGTACGGTGCACGATATGCCTGCGTCGGAACGCTCACTGGTAATACCTCATTTTCTTCGTGCACGAACGGCAACATCTGCCTCACGGCAGTCGTTGGGTGCGCCTCCCGGAGCACTGAGGAATGACCCGTAGTTGTCTGTGCGTTGCAAGAATAAAGGATGTCATGGAGTGCAGGCGCCGAACTCTCTACAAAGCCACTGACTATGTTCATAAACTATCAAAACATTGCATGGTTGTAAATCGTAAACATGTGGAACTTCGCATAAATCACAAAAAGCATCGCGGTGATTCTGTGCATGCATACTAATGAAACAGGTGGACGTCATACATTGGGTGTTTCCTGCAGATGCTGCATGGACAAAGAAGGCAGCGCATGCTCATTTCAGGGGCATGCCCACGGTTTTTCCTTGACATGAAAATGCAGCATATACTAAAAACTTAATATACACAGTATGTCGAGTCCGACAGGCATTCATCACAACAACATTTCTCATTAACCCCAGTAAGAATTTTTTCCGCTATGTAATGCGATTCGCAGGAGTAATATCGAAGACCATGGTTAGGTATTATATATCAGCGCCGATGAGCAGCATTGCGGTATACCGATAGACTACCGTAATGTACTTAAAGTTCTCATTAATTCTACATCAGCAAAGCTAACTACTGTGAAGGAGGTGTTACCATGACGACACTGCAGGATGAAATAAAAGTGTGCGCCATATGTGGTAATGTCAGTAATCACAAGGAGATCCTATCTACGAAGGCTCTTGGATCATCAGATCTGGATGCACGTCCGCCCGAACCGGAACGGTCGTCCATCACATACTGGATTCAGCGATGTCCCGTCTGCGGATACTGTGCCCCCGATCTTGCACGGGGCGATACCGAGATGGCCAATATAATCGAAAGTGATCCGTACAAAGCCCAGTTGCGTGATTCGGAAAAGCCCAATCTGGCAAATTCATTTCTGTGCTGGTCTATGATCCTCGAAGATGAGGCTCAGTTCAGAATTGCGGGATGGACCGTTGTGAAGGCATCGTGGGCCTGTGATGATGCCGGAAACGATCAGGCTGCCCGGCAGTGTCGGAAAAGGGCGGTCGTATTGCTGCAGACGGCACGGGAAAAAGGACAATGGTTTGCAGACAATGCGAGTACCGAGGAAGCAATTATCGTTGACCTGTTGCGGCGGTCGTCCGAGTTTGATGAGGCATTGAAAATCTGTGATGATCGTTTACAGAAGCGACCTGATAAATTGATTCATGATATTCTTGTATATCAGAAAGAACTCATCAGGAATGGAGACACGAAGCGTCATGCCGCGTCCGAGATAACGGACCATGCCTGAAAAACTTTCTCAGGTCTGTCTCACCACTCGTTTGCAGGCATTCAGGTGTGCGAATACTTCAAAAGTTCAGCTGCATCGACGCTGTGTAGGGCCTGACGGAAGCATTATGACTGCCGTTCAGATGAGTGAGAGACAATGCTGCCGTATGACGGAATGACAAACCGGAAGGAGACGGCATGCGCATTGCCGTTGAATAAATGGGCGTGAGAATCGAAAACTGCTATAATGATTTAAATTCCGGCTCAGTGGTGGGAGCACCCGCGTTGCACCCTGAAAAAAGGAAAAGGCCGAAAGTAAAAGTCGAGTACCTGAACTGTAAATCAGACTATTGATTGAGGAGGTGCGATTATGGCTGTAAAAGTCCTGATAAAAAGGAAGGTCCCGGAGGGGAAGGAACCGGAATTACTGGTCTTGATTACCAGATTGCGGACATTGGCAACTCGTCAGCCCGGCTATATATCGGGTGAGACGTTGCGCAACGTGGCCGACAAGGAAGAATATCTGGTGATAAGTACATGGCAGAGCCACGAAGACTGGCAGGCATGGGTGACGAGTGCGGAACGGGCTGAAATTCAGAATGAGATTGATGTGCTCTTGGGCAAGGGCACGCAATGCGAAGCATATCATTATCCTGAAAAAGGGACGGCAACCTTGAGTGGTTTCAAAGGCTGGGAAGGCGGCTGATGCGTATGCCGGTAGTCACACTATACACTGGCACCACGCGGTGTGCCGACACGGTGGCGGTGAGAACTCATAAGGGGCTTTCGGATATAACACCGGAAGTCCCTTTGTAGAATGGAGCAGGTGTGACCGGCGTCATGGTGTCCTTCAGGCGGTGGTCCAAAACGGGGGTACGTCGGACCGACGGTCCATACGCAGTAGCGAGCGCATGGTATTTTGCGCTGGTATTTGTGCATATCACAGTATATGATTCTACCGGTACCGAGTGGTGTGCAGCGTTTCATTGATCAGACATCACCCAAGGAGACGGGGTACACGGGATTTTACAGTGCGCGTATATTATGTTACACTTTATAAATCAAAATGATTAAAATATTTCTTGTACTCCTTGCCGGAATCACATCCATCTCATTCGCCGCCATTTTCATTCGGTTCTGTCATGATGTTCCCGCCGTTATGATCGCAACCTACCGGCTCGGTCTGGCGTCATTAATTCTGTGCATAATTTTCAGACTGAAGGGTGGATCGTTCAGAAATATACACAAGAAAGACCTTGTATTTTCTCTCATCGGTGGCATTTTTCTAGCGCTGCACTTTATAACCTGGATTTCTTCTCTGAAATACACGTCCGTTGCCAGCAGTGTCGTTCTTGTGACGACCAACCCGATTTTTGTCGGTATATTTTCCTATTTCATCCTTCGGGAAACGCAGCATGTCACCCTGATCGCAGGCATTATCATGTGTTTTATGGGAAGTGCCTTGATCGCATTCGGTGACAGCGGTATTCATGCGTTCGTATTCTCCAATACACAGGCATTACTCGGTGATGCACTTGCCCTCATCGGGGCGGTAATGGCCAGCGGATACCTGATTGCCGGAAGTCTTGCCCGGGAGCGGCTCGATATTCTCACGTACGTGACAATCGTGTTTACTATCAGCGCCATTATCCTTCTGGTTATCTCTCTCGTAATGGGGATACCGTTTACAGGATACAGGCCGACCTCGTATGTCTACATGGTGCTTTTGGCCATTGTGCCTCAGCTCATCGGACACACGTCGATAAATTGGGCGTTACGACATTTGAAAGCAAGCATGATTGCCATCTCCATACTGGGCGAGCCGATCGGCGCAACACTGCTGGCGTATCTTTTTTTCTCCGAGTCGGTGAGCATGATGCAGTGTGCCGGTATGATTCTAATATTTACTGCAATTCTGCTTGCCTCGCGGAAGGGAATAAAGCAGTGATGGCACTCTTTACCACCGGTGCCTGAAGGCGGAATGATGTACACGCGTGACGTTAAATGGGATTTCCAGTACATCATTCATATGATGATTTATGAGGTGCTGCAATGTTCGACTATACGTGCTATCTGAAGAAACTTATATCAGGAGAGAATTCGCAGAATCCGTTTCTCGATTTCATGGGTATGAAACTCGAAGAATTCCGGAACGGGTATGTCCGCTTCACAATGCCTGTCCGCAACGCATTCACACAATGCAACGGTGTCGTACAGGGTGGACTGCTCGTGGCGCTGGCGGATGAAAGTATCGCACATGCCATCATAACACTTCTTGAGCCTCATGAAAATATTGCGACAGTAGAAGTGAAAAGTAATTTCCTTTCGTCTGTCGGGACCGGATTCCTAACCGCAGAAGCCACGGTCTTCAAAAAAGGCCGGTCACTGGTGATTGGCGATTGTCTCGTGACAAACGGTGAGGGGCGTGCCATCTGTCGCACGTCGGCAACATTCTTAATATGCACTGACTGAATCCCGATGGTTTTGCACGTTGCCGCTCACCTCATAGACGGGGGTTGCTTCGCGTTTCCCTTTCGTATTAATGGGATCGAGGAGGGTAACATCGAACAGATCATGCACATAGGCACGGGTGTTTTGGGAGATGACAATCTGACCGCCCCGGGCCGATGAGCAGATACCGTGGGCAACGTTGACGATGTCGCCGATAACCGAATAACTCATTGTTTTACTCGATCCGATGTAGCCGGCAACAATGTTTCCGGTATTGATCCCGATGCCCAGTTCGACACAACGCATACCCTGTGCGGTGCGGGCTTTGTTGAATGCGACAAGGCTGGTTTGTATTTCAAGGGCTGCACGGATTGCGCGGGCGGGATCATCATCGTGGGCGATCGGTGCGCCCCAGATCACCATTATTTCATCTCCCATAAACTTGTCGACGGTTCCCTCATGACGAAACACAATTTCAACGATGAGTTCAAAATACTCGTTCAGAAGACCGAGCATTTCGCTCGGTTCAATATGTTCGCTCATTTTCGTAAAGCCGCGGATATCGGCAAACATCACGGTGGCAATACGGTTTTCACCTCCCTTTTCGACCTTGAGGTCACCACGAACGACCATTTCGGCTAAGTCCGGCGAGAGCAGTCTGCGGAAGCGCTCACGCGTTGCTGTGTCTCTCTGACTTTTTTCGGCAAGCGCCTTCCGTTCGTTCATAAGATACTGCGTGTGGGCACCGAAAATAATGAAGAGACACAGAACGACCAGGCGTGACCAGCTCGGGTTTGTGTCCGGCATGACGAGGAGCTGAAACGGATTGAGTCCGGTTTTGGCCGTAAAAATATTCAGGAATGCCTCGAAGAGCCAGTAAAACGCGCCCAGCCCGAATCCGAGCAGCACCATTTGGTCGGTGATATTGACGTGTTTTTTCTTCTGCGGAGAGGACGCATTATCATTGTGATTTCCATTACTATTTCGTCTTGATAGCATAACAGTTCCTTCGTATGTGATCGGGTGCTTATGGTAATGTTGATCGCGGATTGAACTCCGTTTAGCGCATAATAAACGCTATTAAAACAAGTATTTACCGCATGGGCAGGTAGTGAGAAAAACACACAAGCGACGTGATGATACCCCGAATTGCCAGATCTTTCAAGAATATTCATCAGGGACAAAGTGAAGGCTGCGGCGGCGTGAGAGGTCATGGTAGGTAATTGCCATGGGGGTGCCTGGCCAGGCCTGCGATAGGAGGGAGATTACCTGAATCAACAAAATATTAATGTATTATCTTACGGTTGCCGATAAGTTAGGATGAAGATTTTCATATCGAACCGATTCGAGTCAACACACCGCAACTGGGTGAATTATTTAAAAAAACGCTTGAAGAAACTTCAAATATCGGTTAACGTGGTGCCGAACAGATACCAATGGCGGTTTCCAAATCAAAATACGATTCGTCTCGGACCTGCGGTATGAATTAGAGTGGTATTATAGAAGCGGGCGCGGAGTTAATACAGGGGGAATATAATTTGAGTTCACCAAAGGAAATTACGTCAACGGAACGCTTGCTGGACGTGATCCGCAATGAACAACAAACCGACATACCTCAGCAGCAATCTGTTTCTCCTCCATCCGGGCATAAGACCCCTCGGTCATTTTTCGAGGTCTTTTCCCCCGGAAAAAGTCATTCTGTCGGTGTCGACATCGGATATCATAATTTAAGACTGATTCGGGTTGCAAAAAACCGTGATAACACGTGGCGGCTGATCGATTATCGTTCCGTTCCCCTGGGTACCGACACGCATAGGGGTACCCCGGGATTTGCAAATATTCTGAAAACGCAGCTCGATTCATTCTGCGGTGTGTCGAAAAAAGTCAGGCTATGGGCTAATATGTCGTCAGCCAGGGTTGAAGTTGCCTCTATCCGTGTTCCCAAGGTTCCCCGAAAACAGCTCGAAAACGTGGTTTACTGGACGGCCCGAAAAACCATGTCATTCAGCGAAGACGAGACAGTGTTCGACTTCGATGTCAAGGGAGAGGTAGTCGAGGATGGCGTCACAAAACTGGCAGTAATGGTGTATGCCGCTCCCCGGAAAGAAGTGGATGACATCGATGCATTATTTGCCCGCATCGGGTATACCCTCGACGGCCTGACTATAGCCCCTTTCGGAATCCAAAACCTGTTTAAAACCGGTTGGATGCCGACGATGGAGGAGTCGGTGTCGACCCTGTATATCGGTAGGGGATGGTCGCGCATCGATATATTTTCAAAAGGTACCCTCGTAATGACCCGTGGGATCAAAACCGGGATCAACAGCATGATCCAGGAATTGATGGAAGGCTATAACGAAGGCATCGGCCCTGCAGATGCCGACCGTCTGCGTGGGGCATCGAATACTGTAACGGACAGGGACTACATGGATACGGAGGAAGCCCGGGAATTACTGCTGGGATTGAGCCCGGATTCCCTGTCGACCGAGGAAATACGGAATCGGTTCGGTCTCGATGAAGATGCGATTATGGCATTGATCAAGCCGGCCTTGGAGCGGTTGGTCAGGCAGATTGACAGAACATTTCGCTACTATACGGTAACTCTCGGCAATGAGCGGGTTCGTGCCGTCTATTTGTCAACGGCGATTAATGTCTATAAACCCTTTGCAGACTATATCGGTGACGATCTTGGAGTTGAACGAGACATTCTTGATCCGGTCAAACCTGAGAATTTACATGCAGGGAATGCCGCAGCAGTTTTATCAGAGTCTGATCGAGTGGCATTCGGACCTGCACTCGGGGTGGCACTGTCCGATTCGATGACGACGCCGAATCTTCTCTTTACATACCAAGACAAAAAACGACAGGCAACCATAGAAAAAGGTAACCGGGCTGTATTCCTGGCGCTGGTGGCCATTCTGGTAGTCTGTGCCGGGATCCTTTTCTTGTTTGGAAATATCGCAGATCGAAAACAGGAACTCCTTGCCGGACTTGAAGACCAGATGCGCCAGGGGATCCAAATCGATGAGAAGGTAATACCACTTTTCGTATCCAAAATCAAAGCCGACCAGGAATACATCAAACAATACAGTAGCCGTTATCTCAGTGTGGCCATGATCAACGAATTGTCGTCTTTGACACCTTCCACTATCCGGATCCTTCATATTATGGCACGTATGGATGATCCATCAGCAAACTCCGGTAAAAAGAAAAAAGGTCTCCTGATCGTGGAGGGTGTCGTATCAGGTGATCCGAATACTCTTGAAGATAAACTGGTTGAGTACGTACTGAAACTCCAAAGTTCCCCCATGTTCGGCCAGTCGAAGATACAGAAAAGTAAAATTGAAACCCTTGAAAATAATGAATTGCTTCGTTTTACTCTCAATGTGCGGTTTATATAAGGTTGATGATGAAAAAAAACTGGTTTGACACAGTACCTCCCCGAAGCCTGATGTATGTGATATGCTGCTTTGCCGTGCTGATAGCGTTTATCGTTATCGTGCTCTTGCCGTCATATAGATCGCTGGGCGAGTTGGACCACGAAGTTGAAAAAATCGAGAGCAGGATAAAGACACAGCAGAGGCTCATGCCGTTCTATATGCGCCTGGTGAAAAAAACCGAAGAAAAAGTGCCCTCCCGCTACCCCCTTCCGGGAGTAAAAGCGATACCCGAGAAAAGTATTGACCTGATTCCCTCAATATTCAAGGGCGTCGCACGGAGATCGAGTGCCGAACTCGTGCTTGTAAATCCCGATTTCACCACTCTCGCAAAAGGCAAAGGGCGGATATTGATAAATGCAACAATGCGGGGTAGTTTCGTGCAGATCCGGCGATTTCTGATTGAGATGGGAGCAGTGCCCTATCTGCAACATATCGAAGAAGTGGATATTCACCAGAGGACGGATGGTAAAGAGCTGAAAATGAAGGTCTGGCTTAACGTTAGTTGACGTTCTTCCTCCACGGTAGGTGAACATTGTGTATCATATGTATAAGGGTTTGATATGACTAAAAGAGAAAAGATCATTGTTGCCGTTATGATATTGACTGTCATCTATGGTGCATACAATTTCTTCATCGCTTCGCCTTCAAAGGACGCTAAACAAAACGTTGTCGTTGCCGATATTAAAAGTAACGTAGAATCGGGAAAGCGAAACAAATTAATCAAAGACATATCGAGTGTGGTCAAAGAAAATGAGACCGTCAAAGTACGGAAGTACGTTGCGAAAAGAGCAGAGGAAGACTGGGGAGACGACCCGTTTGCCTCCTCACGGATAGTTGCCGGGACAGTGGCTGTTGCCGCAGGCGCAGAGAAGGAACTACGATTTACCTACAGTGGGTATCTCGAAATCGGGAAGAAAAAAATTGCCGTTATTAATGGTGTTGACTATCAGCGTGGTGACGAACTTGAGGTGGGTGATTTCCGGGTTGTGCGCATTTATCCGTCAAAGGTGCTGTTAGTGGATGCGCGAAAGGGAAAAACAATAACCGTGCCGTTTATAGAAGAATAACCGTTTTACGTGTGGGGGAATGGTTTTGAAAATATTTAAGACTGCAAACATATCGTGGGTCATCATCGCCGTGCTGTCAGTCGGGTTGATGATAGGCTGTGCCGGCGGGACAAAAGAAGTTAAAAAGGATCCCTTTTTTGAAAAGTGGAAGGTTATGGCAAAAGAATGCAAGGGGTCTTCGCCGGCGGCACGCACACGGACGATCACGGTACCGCCTGAACCGGCACACAAGGTCGACGCCAAAACATCGGAGGCGCGTCTTCCGACGAGAAAGGTGTCACTGAAGATGCGTAACGCCGATATCAAGATGGTCATACGCGCATTAGCCAGGGCGGCCGATCAGAACATATTGATCAAATATGATATCGAGGGGAGAGTAAACGTAGATTTCAAACAGGTCCCCTGGAACGAGGCATTCCTGAGTATTTTGCGGTCGCAGATGCTGACGTACGTGCGAGAAGGAAATATCATCCGCATCGCGACAGTGGAGGATCTTGAAAACGATCTTAAATTGAAAGCGGTTCAAGAGAAAAAAAGAGAGAAGGCACCCCTTGTGACAATGGTGACCCCCATCGATTTTGCGGATCCGGGTAAGCTTGCGAAGAACCTGGACGGCCTTTTGACCAAAGATGAACAGGGGAATTCCTATGGATCGATTAAGGTAAGTGAGCATACCAATTCACTCATCATTCAGGCAACGCATGATGATCTGAAAAAAATCGTGGCGATGATCGAAAAAATCGACAAGGCGACCGCTCAGATACTCATAGAGGCCAATATTGTTGAGACGACAAAAGACATGGCGCGGAATCTCGGCGTCCAGTGGGGTGGCATGTATGCGAATTCGGTAAATGGTAATCAGTACTTTATTACACCCGGAGGCTCCGGAGGCACCGTGGGGACAAATCCCGTCACATCCGGAGGATACTCACCCGCGTATGGATCGACGGGAATCAGCGGACACGGGTACGGTATGAATTTCCCCGGTCCGGACGTAGCGTCTGTGGCATCGGCTGCGGGTGGCACCGGGTCGCTTGGATTGCTGTTCGGGACAATTGGCGGCAGCATCCTTGATGTGCAATTAAACGCACTCCAGAATGATGGCCGACTCAATATACTGTCGAGCCCGTCAATCATTACCATCGACAATCAGACGGCCTTCACTGAAAACGGTGAAAAAGTCCCCTATGTGTCGACGGATAAGGACGGCAACCGGGAGGTGAAATTCGAGGATGTTGTATTACGGTTGGAAATAACACCGCATGTTATTGATGGTCAGAACCTGAAGATGAAGATTAACGTCAAGAAAGATGAAATCAATCCGAACCTGAGTGTGCTGGGGAACCCTGCCATCTTCAAAAAACAGACGGATACGACGTTGATCGTCCAAGACGGAGAAACAATTGTCATTTCGGGGCTTACCAAGCAGAAGAAACAGGCCGAAGACAGCGGGGTTCCGGGAATGAAAGATGTTCCGGTCCTGGGGTGGCTGTTCAAGGGTGAGACAAAACAGGAAAATATGGAGGAGGTGCTGATATTCATCACACCTCATATTTTAAAGCAGGAGTCGAAAAGTTAAGCGCGGGCATAAATACACCGTAGAGTGCCGTTTCGCGACGCACGATTGGTATGAGCATGAATGAGTTCTGAAAACGACCATACGTGCTCTTTTTGAATGTGGCCCGGCTCTGCAGTGCGATGGCATATGGATTATTTCAAGATATTAAACCTTTACAAAGAACCGTTTTCCAATTCTCCGGAACCGGAGTTTTTTTACGAATCTCCGCAGCACGTGCAATGTCTGCAACAATTGGAACTGGCGATTCGTCTACGGCGGGGATTGAATGTCGTCATCGGCGATGTGGGTACCGGTAAAACGACCCTGTGCCGTCAGCTGATTGGAAAATTTGTCGGTTGCGACAACATTCAGACCCATCTTCTGCTTGATCCGCATTTCAGTGATCCCCTCGAATTTCTTTATTCTGTGAGCCGGATGTTCGGCATTGAGGCGGGTGCAAGACCGTTCGAAACTGAATGGCAGGTGAAGGAAGACATTAAGAATTATCTCTTCCAGCGGGGTGTCGAGGATGACGGAATCGTCGTCCTGATTATCGATGAAGGACAGAAGATCCCCGATTTCTGTCTCGAGATTCTGCGGGAGTTTCTCAATTATGAGACAAACCAGTATAAGTTGTTGCAGATAGTTATTTTTGCCCAGAATGAGTTCAGAACCGTCCTTGAAGAGAAGCCTAATGTCGCAGACCGTATCAATTTCCGATATGATCTCGAGCCATTGAATTTCAGGGATACACGATCAATGATTTGCCACCGGATCGCGAAGGCAAGTGAAACCGGTGAGAGCACGGTACGCTTTACCTACCCGGCGCTCAAGGCAATTCATAATGCAACCGGAGGGTATCCGCGGAAAATTGTGTCACTCTGCCATCAGATAATGCTGGCCGTCATTGTGCAAAACAAGACAAAGGTAGACTGGTTCCTCGCGCACTCATGCGTGAAACGACGAGGTCTTGAAACGACAAGTCGTGTTTCTTGGGGTAAAATTGCAGCTTTTTCAGTCATTCTGACGTTGCTTGTAATTCTCGGGCTGGGGATGCCGCAGGTCCGAAAGATTATGCATTCGTATACGGGCATCCTGTTGTCGGATAGTGCGCGAGAGACAGTGCAGGAGGTGTCTGCCAGGGTGTCAACATCGATTCCGGACAAGGTTACCGTGACAGCGGTGGGCAAAGATCCGGCGAATTCACAGTGCGAACATGACGGGGTGGTGAAGGGAGAGAGTGTCGAAAGTGTTGCCGTCGTGACAGCGGATGAAACGCCTGCCGAACAAATCGTTGAGACGGAAAATGCGGACGATGGTGATATGGATGTCGCCCGGGAATCTGCGGAAGCGATGATGACGACCCCGGAAAGAGCCCGGCAGGCTGAATATCCGCCGGTCATCCTGGGACAGTTGGAAGTCAGGCGCGGATGGATGGTCTCGATGATGATCGCACGCATCTGCGGCGTGTGTGATTCCCGACACCTGAAGCTGATCAGAGATGCAAACCCGCATATCCGGGATATCAATCATGTACGGGTGGGGGATATCATTATTGTACCCGCTATTCCCGCAGCATCAAAACCGCCTTCCGGCGTATACTGGGTGCAGGTCGAGGAAAAAGAGACACTGCGTGCAGCCCATGACTATCTCGATAAAAATATCGATAAACGGACTGGACTGAGAATAGTCCCGTACTGGAACAGTCGAGAAGGATTGAATTTTGCGATCGTGATGAACCGGGGATTTAATGCCAAGGTTGAGGCCCGTGAGGCACTTGATGCGTTGCCCCTGTATATTTCACGTCAGGCTAAAATTGTGGACGGATGGGATAAGGATACGGTCTTTTTCACCGATCTGTCATGAAACGGCACGAAAGGCTTTATTTTGAGAAAGAAGAAAAAATTAGGCGAAATTTTAATCGAAGCGAATTTGCTGACAGAAGATCAGCTAAAGCGCGCTCTGACCGGACAGAAGCGGGCCGGCCAGCGTTTGGGTCAGTATCTCATCGCCCAAGGGGTGGTGCGCGAGGATCAACTCATCGATGTGCTCAGTAAACAGTTGAAGATAGAAAAATACAGCCCCGGTGCCTATCCGACGGATCCTGATCTTGTCTGGATGATTCCGCTCGACGTCTGTCAGAAAAATAAAGTCGTACCTCTGCAGAAGAAGAAAAATCTTCTCACGGTAGCTATGTTCGATCCCCTCGATATCAACGCCCTTGATATTGTAGAATTCATTACGAACATGGAAGTTGAGCCGGTTGTCTGTTCCGAACGTGAAATGAATCAGCTTATCAGGTTAATGTACGGCATGCAGTCGGGTTACCTCGAAGAAATGGAGAAAACCGATGATGTCCGGATTGATGTCGAGGCTGAGCAGCCTGAGCGAGAGGCCATGGAAGAAATTCAGCTCAGTTCTCTCCAGGATCAGGCGGCGGAACCGCCGATTGTGCGACTGGTCAATTCGATTATTACGCAGGCGGTCCGGGAAGGTGCGAGCGACATTCATATAAGCCCCGAGGCTCATTCCGTCCAACTCCGTTTCAGAATCGACGGGAAACTTCATGAGGTGCCCTCACCGCCGAAGACGACGATACTGCCGATAATTTCACGGATAAAAATACTGTCCAACATGGACATTGCCGTGTCGCGAATCCCGCAGGACGGCCGCTTTACCGTGAAAGTGGAAAACAAGGAAATAAATATCAGGGTATCGTCGCTGCCCACCATCTATGGTGAAAACTTGGTACTCAGATTATTGGATATGAGTTCGGGAGTCTACTCCCTCGGCCGTCTCGGTATGGCGCCCGACGATATGAAAAAAATCAGAAAAGTCATCGCCAATCCATACGGCATGATCCTGAGCACGGGTCCGACGGGAAGTGGTAAAAGTACGAGCCTGTATTCCATCATCAAAGAGATTAACAGAACCGATATCAATATTATTACCTTGGAGGACCCGGTTGAATACAGGGTACCCAAAATAAGGCAGATCCAGCTGAACCGCAAAGCGGGCATGACCTTTGCCGGCGGGTTGAGGGCGATTCTGCGTCAGGATCCCGACGTCATCATGGTCGGCGAGATCAGGGATGCCGAAACGGCAGGTATTTCTACCCAGGCAGCTTTGACGGGACACCGGGTATTAAGCACGGTACACACGAACGATGCCGCCGGTGCCATTACACGCCTCATGGACATGGAGATTGAACCGTTTCTCGTGGCGTCCGTATTGCTTGTGTCGTTCGCCCAGCGGCTCATCCGGACAAACTGTTCTTACTGTCGTGAACCGTACAGTCCACCCCGGTCGGCACTTGCAGCCTGGGGGCTCGACCGGATAGAGAATCCCAATTTCCAGCGGGGTCGTGGATGCCCCCAGTGTATGAATACGGGTTACCGGGGGCGGACCGGTATTTTTGAGATTCTCATCAATGATGAGGATATCCGGGATATGATTCTGAGAGGGTGTACGGCCCAGGAAATTACGCGGCAGGCGAAAGAGGCGGGCAAATTACGCACGCTGAGGGACGATGCGGCAAGTAAGGTGGCACAGGGAATCACCACCCTTGAGGAAGCGGCATTGACAATAATGGCATAGCGATATGTAATGAATTCAATCTAACAGCACGAGAATGACGAATTATTACTACAAAGCAATCAATGAACACGGAGCCACAGTTACAGGTGAAATCCGCGCGGATTCGGCAGAGGCCGCTGAAAGACTGTTGAGTGCTCAGGGCTATATACCATCGAAACTGACGGCTGAAGGCGCCGGGTTATTGCTTACCTGGTGGAATAGGGCTGAGACACTGCTCACACCGGTAAAACCGGAAGAACTGATTCTCTTTACCAAACAGTTCAGGACGATGCTGGTGGCGGGACTTCCCATGATTCAGTTATTGAAGGTGCTGGAGAACCAGACAGAAAACAAAAAACTCAAAAGTGCCGTCATCGCCATAACGCTCGATATACGGGAGGGGTTGACGCTGTATGAGGCATTTATAAAGCATCCTCGAATATTCCCGTCGCTGTATACGAACATGCTCAAGGCCGGCGAACAGAGCGGGACACTACCGGAAGTACTCGGCAGGATGGTATATATCCTGGAGCATGAGTACAAAGTGAAATCGGATATCAAGGCGGCGCTGCAATATCCGATCCTGGTGGTCGTTGCTCTGACGGTGGCGTTTTTTGTGCTACTGACATTTGTCATCCCCCGGTTCGTGGGAATATTTTCGCGGGCAGGGGTGGTGCTGCCTCTTCCGACGCAAGTCAGTATCACGTTGTACCAGTTTTTGAACCACTACTGGATATGGATCCTTATCCTGCTGGTGGTCGGTATTATCGCTGCCCGTTACTATTACAAGAAAACGGAGAAAGGAAAGTTCCTGTGGGACTATTTTCTCCTGAATATACCGATTATCGGTGCGCTTTTCATCAAATCGGTTATGTCGCGGTTTGCAAGTGTATTCAACATTCTGCAGTCAAGCGGTGTGCCGGTGCTGAACTCTCTGGATATTCTGAGCAGCACTATCGGAAACCAGGCAATCACAAGAGAATTCAACCGGGTCAAGGATCTTGTCAGGGAGGGGCGTGGTATCTCGAATCCGCTTCGATCAGCCCGGTTCTTTCCCCCCATGGTTGTCGACATGATTGCCATTGGTGAAGAATCGGGAAGACTCGAGGACATGCTCAGAGAGATATCGATTCACTATGACGATGAGGTGCAGTATGCGGTGAAGAGATTATCAGACGCGATTGGACCGGTTCTGATAATCGGACTGGCTGTGGTAGTGGGGTTCTTTGCGCTGTCCATATTTTTGCCCATGTGGGATCTGACTCAGGTCGTAAGGAAAGGTTTTTAAATTAAATGGTGACGCATAACCGGAAAAACGCGGAACAGACTGCCAATGATTCATCCCCGCTGGGTTTGAAAACAATTCTGGGCAGTCAGTCAAGATACAATCTTAGCCTGTATATCCTGGTGCCCTTTATCTTTTCGGGCATGTCTGTCTTGACGGGGATTATTGCGTTTCAACTCAGTAAATATCTGCGGGACGGCAAGGTGTCATGGGAAATTACAATACTCTTCATGATAATTATCATGTTAACCTTTCTTTGTGGTTTCCTTATCACGTGGCTCTTATTAAAACCGATGCAGAATTTTGTAAAAGAAGCAAAAAAGATGCCCATTTTTGATAAGGCTATCACGGAAGGGAAATCTCATAAGATAAACGAGTTGGAACGATTCAATCTTGTATTCCAGGAAGTGACGAATCTGTTGAGCAAGGTGGAAGCGAAGCAGCTTTTTCCGCTGATTATCGGGCAGAGCAAGGTCATGCGCGGGCTTTTCTCGCAAATTCTAAAAATAGCCCCGACAGAGTCTACCTGTCTGATAATGGGCGAAAGCGGCACGGGAAAAGAATTGGTCGCCACGAGTATTTATGAGCACAGCCTCCGAAAAAACAAGCCGTTCATAAAACTGAATTGTGTCGCTATTCCTGACGGTCTCCTGGAGAGCGAGTTGTTCGGGCACGAAAAAGGAGCCTTTACGGGTGCCACGGCGCGTAAAATCGGAAAGTTCGAACAGGCCGACGGTGGCACAATTCTGCTGGATGAGATTGGTGACATGCCCTTGGAAACCCAAGCCAAATTGCTCCGCGTCCTTCAGGAAAAGGAGTTTGAACGAGTTGGGGGCACCAAGACAATCAAGGTCGATGTGCGGTTTATTGCCGCATCAAACAGGGATCTTCCAAGTATGGTCGAAACCGGACAATTCAGGGAAGACCTGTACTATCGACTGAATGTATTTACGCTGGTATTGCCGCCGCTGAGTGACAGAAGGGAAGATATCCCCACCCTCATCGAGTATTTCCTTGAACACGGTCCGAAGGAAGCACGCATATCTTCGAAAGCCTTACAGATCCTGATGAACTACTCATGGCCCGGAAATGTGCGGGAACTTCGAAATACCGTCGAACGACTGGCAGTCATGGCCGACAACGGTATCATTGAACCTGCAAACGTTCCGGCAAATATTCTTGCGTCAGGTATATCGGCCGTGACGCTGGAGGAAAGTCCGACTGAAGAGCTTGCGCATGTCGTAACTGAGGATAAAGGTGAAGAGCGAGTGTCCATCGATGACCAGTTACGGAGTCTGGAGAAAAAGATGATCATCGATGCATTGATAACAACGGGGGGCGTGCAGTCGAAGGCGGCCGAACTGCTGGGTATAAAAGAGCGGAGCCTGTGGCATCGTATTAAAAAGTACGAAGTCAATCCACAGGCGTACAAAGCACGAAAATGATATGCCATCGGAGGTCAGTGCAAGGCGGAACAATCATTACAGAAACCCGCTCAACTACAGCGATTGGAGAGATAACCGCAGGTGCCAGCAATAATTGTAGTATGGAAAACAATACACCCTCCAATAATTGTAGGAATCGACTTCGGGCCGAAATGCGACACTTAAAATGAATTATGATAACTGCATGTAATTAGGAGTTTAAAGAGAAGATACAAGACTTTGCAAATGCATGTGGTATTATGGCACGATAAATGCTTGTAAGATATCAAAGCAAGAGTAACAGCAGTAAAAAGGGGTGGTAAATGCGAAAGAAAAATCTGTTGAAGAACGAACGCGGCTTTACTCTGATTGAGATAATAGCTGTTCTGATTATCTTGGGAATTCTTGCTGCGGTTGCGATTCCGAAGTATTTTGATCTGCAGGATGATGCCGCGAAAGCATCGCTTAAGCGCGCGGTTGCGGAGTTGAATGCACGGGAGAACATGGCCTGGGCAAAATACAAATCGGGCAATGCCTCGAATTTGCCGACGGAAAACGAGATAACCGGCGGGGCAGGCGGATTTGGTGATTTCTATGTGAGCAGTGATGTACTCAGCGCACCGGACAATTTTTCAATTACCGCACAGGTAACTCGGACGGTACCAAGCGAAAGCTCTCCGGGAATATGGAGGCTCAATCAATACCTCGACAAGCAAGGCAATCCTCTCTAGCAGGGTGACCTATTATTATATGACACACAATCTAAAAAGCTTCACATGATAGCGATGTAAATGTTGATTACAATAAAACAAAGGAAAAAGGGGACTTATATCCCCTTTTTTTCTGTGATACCGTTCAGGGTTATCATGTCTGCTGCGGAAAAGAATGCACACAAACGCATGTGGCAGGGGGAACATGTGTATAATGAGCAGAACCAAGAACATCTGAACCACAGTGTGAGAGGGGGGACCTATGACCCCATAGGGGACTGCCGGCAGGGTTTCACCCTCATAGAAATTGTTGCGGCCATCATCATTCTCGGAATTCTGCTCGCAATTGCGATCCCCAAATATTTCACCGTGCCGCAGGATGCAGCGGATGCAGCACTCAAAACGGCGGTAACGGAACTCAACGCCCGTGAAAACCTGGCGTGGGGCAAATGGCGAAGCGACAGGGTTGAGTATACGGTTGACGAAATCAAGGCGGATTTGAGAGGATTCGCGGTAAGTCAGAATAACACGATTATCGGTTCGGAAAATAACGGACGGAAAGCCGTGGTCACTCGAACCGAACCATCCGAGACTACTCCGGGACGATGGAAGATATTGCAATTCATCGATTGAACGACATATATTGCGATCATCGACAGTGCCTTCGTGCGCCGCCTTCGAGGTGTTTCAAATCAATTAGTTCCCTGTATACGACTGCCGAGCCGAATGTACCGCAGAAATAATTGTGTCTGAATCAACGGTGTGAACCAGGGCTTCGATTTCGTATGAACTTTTTCGTATCAGCTCATCGATTTTACGGTGCTGATAGGCAGCCAGGAAACTGTCAAGCAGCGCGCTGCGCCGTGCAGCATATTCATCATCGCCATAGAGCTCTATTAAGTTCAACTGCGCCGTAATGCTTGTCGGCTTCTTCGTTCTGAACGTTTCCCAGAGATCCCGTGCCATGTCTTTCCGGCCACTTTCACGATAAAGTTCGGCCAGTATTGCCAGGGGCATAATTCTTTGGGGTTGTAGTGCCAGCGACCGCTGTGCATGGGTGCGAGCGGCCTCATGCCGTCCGAGCTTGAGGAGCGTAATTCCCGCATATTCATGAAATTCCGCATTGTCGGGGTCCGCGTCCAGAGCTTTTTCGATGTGTGAGAGGGCGCCCCGGGATGTGCCTTCACGCAGTTTTACGACGGCCAGTCCGACCAACGAATCCGGATAACCGGGATTCGTTTTCAGGGCCCGCATGAAGAACGCCATGGCCTTGTCGTTGCGTCCTGCCGTCAGCCAAAGTTCACCCATGTTGTATTCCACGATTGCTCTGCTTCGCAGGTTTTGAAAGTTATTCAGGCGTAAAGCCGTGTCGAATTCCCTGTGTGCATGTGTGAGAAGCCCATAATGCCGGTACAGTCTGCCAAGATTGTTATGGGGCAGACTGAGTGTGGGAGCTTTTTCCACGTTATCGATCCAGAGGGTCAATTCGGCATTCAGGATCTGGTTGCGCATGAATACGGTGTGTCCCTGGGTGGCGATGACAACGATGGTCACGAATAGCATGAGTATCCGGATCGTTCGCTTGAAGGCGAAGTAACGGTAAAGTCTTATCACCAGCAGCACCGGCGGAATAAAAAAGAAGAATGAGGGAAGATATACCCGGTGTTCATACATCAGTTCGAGAGGAATCACCGAACCTTCGATGGCGTGGTTGAGCAGAAAAAAAATAATACAGAAGGATATGAGGGACCATCGGCGGGCAACCATACCCGCATAGCACATAAGAGATGTGATCAACGCCAGGGCGGGCAGTGTTGTCCACGGAACGAACAGTGACCGCGAAATGTCTATGTCATGGAGGAACATAAGCCGTGAGCTGACAGGGTACAATAAAAGGAGTGCATAGTTGAGAATCACGCGTGGTTCGGTCAGGAGGCGCTCAGTCAGGGTAAACGGTCTGCTCTGGTACCCGTTGAGGAGCGTGGAAAAATCCGTGTACCAGGCATACAGCCCTGCGGCGATAATCGTCACCGGCAGCAGAACCGTGAGCGTTCTCTTAATATGCGCTCTTGTAGCTCCCTGAATCAGGAGTAAGTCGTATACCGCAACACTGAAAGGCAGCATAAAGGCATTTTCCTTGCTGCCGCAGGCGAGGACAAATGCCAGAAATGCCAGCAGGAAGAATCCCGCCGCCGTGCGGGACCGAGTGTGTATGCGGCCCCTGAGGTAAAAGTACATGGCGATAATATAAAACATGCCCGCCATGCTCGCCATGCGCTGCACGATGTAGCTTATGGCAAGAACCTGGACGGGATTGATCGCCCATAAAAGGGTGGCAAAGCCGGCAATGAGAGCGGGATCTTCGCCGCCGATCTGTTCTTTCAGCCCCGGCAGCCTGAGGGTCTCTGAAATGAAGAGAAACACGAGGACCGTCGTGATGCAGTGTACGATAATATTAAAAATGTGATACCCCCGTACGTTCAGGCCACCGAAGTAGTGGTTCAGCCCGAAACTCAGTCGTGCCAGAGGCCGGTACAGCTGTTCGTGTCGATAGAGTGTTTTTTTGAGTTCCGGCCATGACAGGTGCGTGGTATGGACATTATCATCATGCAGAATAATATCCACATCGTCGAAGTGCCACTCGCCGCCGAGGCTGTTGGCATAAATGATTACGATACTTGCAAGCAGGACCGTGATGATCAGGACATATTTCCGCTTGCCTGCGATGATGGAGGCCATGGTGTTCATATTTCCGAAGCTTATTTCGTTACCTTTCATTTTTCCCTGCCGAAGATTAGATGCAACGTCGGGCTACCATCGTCTGGTTGCATGAATTATGCGTTGTCAGATGCCATTGTACAGAAGGCGTACCTTTTCGGAAAGAGAAATACTCAAGAAACGGTGCTGTTTGTTCGATAGGTAGGGTATATGTCAGTTAAAAAAATAAGTTACACGGTGACAACACACCCCCAAGGCATCTGTTTGTGTACGAAGAGAAATTCCGGGATGGATGGTGTATGGTGGGATAGCCTCTGACACACCGCACTACCATTGAGAATATGTATTTTCCTTGATATTTCAGGCAAAAGATATCAGAATGGCGGGACTGTCACAGGGGTGTATTCATTGAGCAGGCCCTGACGTAACAGCAGGCTAAGGAAGAGGAAGAAAGACGGTGCGCATGAGAAATCTCTTGAACGGCATCCGTGGTTTCACGATGCTTGAAATTGTTATAGTACTCCTGCTCATCTGTATTTTAGGCGCGACGATC
>Ga0272442_10001702_pt1 | contig 32833 bp, 20 predicted proteins | sample SSMForm2O_FD_200262 | JGI IMG/M metagenome (GOLD analysis project Ga0272442, IMG submission 200262) | Marine sediment archaeal communities from Little Sippewissett salt marsh, Falmouth, MA, United States - SSM-Form-2O | ecosystem: Environmental > Aquatic > Marine > Wetlands > Sediment ... | reverse complement strand
GTCGGAAGTCCCTGAGCCGCTCGTTTAGGCTCATCCGAATCGTCAATAAGAACCGTGTCCCACAAGTCAAATGTAATCGCCCGTATCACCATTCTTTCCGTTAAGCCTTGCTCTCAAACGTATGCTCATAACTCAAAACCGTTGTGACTGAGGGACGTAATATACGAGGCCGCGGAAAATGTGTCAATACTTCTTGGATTGGAGTATCGGCCCGGGATGACCGGTGGCCTATTTCTCGGGCACATCCGCACATGACGCCGTTTGTTTATGGGCTTCGGGGACCCAATTCCATTTAATTGCGAGCAATCCACCCGCGATGGCGGCTATAGCGACAAAGAAATAGAACAAGCTGTCCCATCCAAATAGACGTACGATAAAAGCAACAATAAAAGGAGATAGCATCTGTCCGAGGGAGCCAACACCATTGATGAAGCCCGCGGCCAATCCCGCCGCCTTGGGCGAACCGGTGTCAATCGCGGCCGCACCCGACATCAAAGCATCGGGGCCATACGTAAAGAACCCGATGAGCGATATTCCAATGGCATTACCGAGGTGACTCCAGGCCGCCAGTCGCGGTTGGAACAAACAGGTAATGGCCAGACCCCACATACCCAGGGCACCGACAGGCAACCGCCGTGCCTGAAAGAGCTTGTCCGAAACATAGCCGGCGGCGACGATCCCGGCGAAACCTAACGCCTCATAGAGGATCGAGGTGTAACCTGCTTCCGCGACGCTGTAACCGAGGTGTTCGACCATATACAGCGGCAACCAGAAAAAAATGGCATATCGGCCCATCTTGGTGAAGAAATACATAAGGCTAATCAACCATACGATTGGATTTTTCAGAACTTTTGAAACGATCTCTTTGGAGGAAGGTGTTTCGCCAGCTTTGGGATTCTGTGCTGACCCACACCCGGCGAAATCATCTTCGGCAATCTCCGACAGTCCAACATCGCTGGGTTTGTTTCGCGTGAAACCGACGAAACACAATGCAATCAGTGCCAGTATCATCGCCGGGACCCAAAAACCGCGACGCCACTTCAATCTGAATTTTTTCGGATAGGCCTCTTCCAGCAAAGTCCTGTTGAAATCCACGCCTTTTCTGCCTTTGAGTTCCTGTTGACGCTCATCAGGCGTTTTCTTGAACAGATTCTCTATGTTCGTTAGGGTTCTCTCTGATAGCTGGATGCCGGCAAAGCGCTGTTCGTTATAAAGCGGTGGTCCCTGGAGGACCTTGTTCAATTCCGTCGTTACGGCCTGAACCAGAGGAGCCGGGGCAGGGCCGGATTCGTCGTATTCATTAAGCAACCGCCGATTTTCAGACGAGAACGCCCCCACGAGATACGTTGAGAGCGGATTCTGCTCGTCCCGTAGTAGCACTGCCAAGCCGGACGGGTCCTCGAAGTCGCTCGGTCGCAGGAGTATGGGGTGTGTGACGACGAATGTCGCCAGCGTCGTCGCGACAACCGCACCGACAACATAACAGGTGGACCACCAGGACATGACGACGCCCCGTTCCTTTCGCCGAAACCAGGGGGCCATGTTCTTGACGGTCCCGGACCAGCCGGTCGATTGCCCGGTTCCATTGATACACAGTAACAAGCCGAACACCAACAGCGAAGCGCCGAAACCCATGAAGACGTTCGCCAACACGGCCAGAAACAAACCGACACCAACAATCAGGCGAGGACCGAACTTGTCGGATAAGAAACCGTTGTAAAACTGGCCCATCGCGTAAAAAAGACTGTAAAGGAAGAGAACGAATGCAAAATGATCTTTTGTAAATCCGAGATCCTGGTTAAGCAAAGGCATGGCGACGCTAAAATTCTTCCGGCACAAATAAAAGCCCCCGTAGGCCAGCCATGACACCGCAAAAATCCGGTATCGCCAGAATCGACATTCCTTATTGAGGGTCATTGTCATATCTTCTATCCACCTGAAGTTAGCGAAGCGATGCTATTATAAGCATCCGGCGGAACTTGGCAAGGCTCTTCTGTCTCTGAAAAAATGCGGACTGTGAGCCAGCCAGAGCGCAGACTGAGGAATGCGGTTTTTCCGGTGAAATCTAAGCCTCTGAACTATCTGTACTTTGATGGCAAACTTCTTTGGCACGCCTGAACAAGTCTTTTAATTCCGGCAAAATCCAGCCTTTGCCCACGAGTGAATCAAACGAAGCATACAATTGTTTAAACGAATGTTGAGTGATGCGAATCTCGTGGTGTAACAGAGCCGCGGCGATGGCGCCATAGTAAACAACGCCGGCCACTTCGTATTCGACATCTTCGTGGGCCGATTTTGTGACCTGCTTGGCATAATCCTTGGCGGTCCTCAGCTCATCGAGGGATGTCTTGGGATCTTGTAGAAGTTGCCCCAGACTCTTCCCTTCAAGGCGCGGCAAGGCCTGGTGCAACTGCCGGAGCAAAATGGGGACGTCTTTGAGCAGGTCATCGCGCAACGGGGGGATATCTTCAAGAAGGTCCCTCAACAAGACGGTGCGTTTGTAATCATCGTCAAGGTTATCCGGGACGGAAGTGTTTTCTAAGCTGAGTTTGAATAGCCGGCTCACAACATCAGGCGTGAATGACGGCTTGGCATTATTGTCGTTCATGGGTCTGAGTTCCTATAGTAAAAAAGGATCATACGATTTACGGTTAAACTGTTTAGGTACGCCCCTGACCCAAAAGGTCCAGCAAACGCCTGATTTCCAGGCTGACGTCCTCATTGGAATCGATGTATTTGCTCACGTTGCGTTCCAGTAACTGTTTGAAACGGCGTTTTACCGTGACGATCATATTCGAGATCCTGGCTTCATTGGCAATCCCTAAACGTTGGCATATAGCCCGTATCGACTCCGGCGATTTTTTCTCGAAGATAGGGTGCAATATGCGGGCCTGAAATGCGTCCCAGTGTTGGACCAGGCCGTCCCGGCTGCACTCGGCCTCCAACTTTTTAAGCGTTTCGCTGAGTACCTCCGCGGCCCAGGCATAATCGAAGGCGGCTTCCGGATTCGCCAGCGATACCGTGGACGTATAGAGATCGTCTTCCAGGGAAACCAAGACACCCGGACGACGTTTCAAGCGTTTATCATGACGCGCCACATCAATGACATAATGATTCAGGGCCGTGAGCAACAAGGATCGAAACTTGCCCTTGGAGCGGTCGATATGATTGAAAAGATTGCTGTCCAGGATAATTTCAGTGAAGAATCCCTGAGTCAGATCCTTGGCCTCTTCGTTGCTACAGCCTTTGTGGCGTAAATAACAGTAAACGGGTTTCCAATACCGGCGGACGAGTTCGTTTTGAATGTTCCGGCCAATGGCGGGTTCAATGACCTGGGTCCATTCCGTGGCGGGAAACTGGGTATTCCATCCGCCCATGGTCGTATAGTCTCTCCGATTGCTCATAGAATGATTCCTCTTATTTATACCGCATGCATATTCCAAAACTTTGAGTTGGCACTCTATAAGATATAAGAAAGGGAGCCATATGTCGAATGATCCATTGAAATCTCTCAGGTGTTTCTATCACTTTAGGGACTTTTTCTGCCCGGCGCTCAAAAACAAAAGGAAGATGAACGTATCTCTTGGCGTTTTCAACACCCCTCCAACGGCCGGCCATGATAGACAAATCTTTTGCGTTTACATCTGCGTAAACGTGAACGAATTCCTTTTCCTCGGCGAGACTGATGACTCTTTCATCACCTGGAGCCAGGCTGAAAGACCCCCGAAGCATATACTCCTGTTCATTTCCCATGTTCCCCTGCTTGACCGGCTCGTCCCACAAGATAACGTTCGTATTCGATTTCGTTTTGCACGTGCTTCATTGTTCGTTACAAACACACATCATCCTATCCGTCAGTATAAAGCGATAAATAACCGCTGTTCTTGCGCCGATGCGATGAAAATGTACAAAAATATTTACTATTTGACAGATTTTTTGCTGAGATCTGAGAAAGATATTGATTTATTGAGACGATTCTCAATAATCTACCCGGTAAGCGATGTGAACTGTTCAATTTTGTGTCTTCATGATTTCTGGGGAAATCATGGATAATTCAAATATAACAGGGATGAGGGGAGGTAGTCGGGATTTTCCTCCAATCAGTCGGGCCAACGATTGCATTTATCCCGAGGCGCCGAGAGAATTTCCAATTATTAAGGGATATCACCTCAAAAGCGTTTTGGGAGAAGGCGGCATGGGCGTCATTTACCTGGCGGAGCAAACAAAGCCGATCCAGCGTCAGGTCGCCATTAAAGTCATCAAGCCCGGTATGGATTCCACGCAGGTGATGGCTCGTTTTGAGGCCGAACGACAAACCCTGGCGCTGCTCGACCACCCGAATATCGCTCATGTGTACAGCGCAGGCTCGACCGAAAAAGGGTATCCCTACTTCGTCATGGAGTATATCCGGGGAGTCCACATCACGGAATACTGCGATATACAGAAACTCAGCATTGAAGAACGTCTGGAATTATTCCTCCAGGTCTGTGAGGCCGTACAATACGCCCATCAAAAGGGAATCATTCACCGGGACCTCAAGCCGTCGAATATTCAGGTCTGCACGCAGGGAGAGAAAAACGTATCGAAAATTATCGACTTTGGCATTGCCAAAGCGATCCACCAACCCTTCACGGAGCGCACATTATTCACGGAGCAGGGGCAATTAATAGGCACTCCGGAATACATGAGCCCCGAGCAGGCCGGATCCAACGGTCACAATATCGACACCCGTTCAGACGTTTACTCGCTCGGAATCGTCCTCTACGAACTGTTGACAGGCGCTTTGCCGTTCGATCCGGCGTCATTCAGAAAGGCGACATTGGCCGATATTCAAAAGATCATACGAGAAGACCATCCGCTGCCTCCAAGCATGAAGCTCTCTCGTTTGGGTGAGGGGGCCGTCAAGATAGCGACAAGACGCGGAACGGACATCGAAAGACTGTCGAAGCGTCTGAAGAGAGAACTCGAATGGATCCCACTTAAGGCCATACGAAAAGAGCCCGACCGCCGGTACAAAACCGTGTCTGAACTTGCAGATGATATACGGAATTATCTTAACGGGAATCTTTTAATAGCCGGACCTGAATCGCTTGCTTATCGAGCTCAAAAACTCGTCCGGAAATATACCGGTATACTCTTAAGTGCCGCCGCTATCCTCGTTGTGTTGATTGCGGGCTTAGTGGTCAGTACAACGATGTACTTCCGGGCGGAAGCGCGTCGTGTAGAAGCCGAGGTGGCCAAAGCCGTCTCGGAACGGCAGAAGGCGCATGCCCAGAAGCTGGCTCATATCGCCCAGGCACGGCAGTTAGCCGCCCAGGCCGAATTGATAAGGAACCAACACACAAGCCTGCTGCCAAGGAGCGTTTTGCTCGCGATAGAATCCGTAAAACGTTCGCCGTCCATAGAAGGGATTCAGATTCTACGCAACGGCTTAACCTTACTTTCGCGTACCATCGCTCAGGTAACTCATAAAGATCAAGTGACATCCGTCGCCTTCAGCTCGGACGGAAAGTATCTGGCAACCGCGAGTTGGGACACAACGGCCCGAGTATGGAACGCATCCAATGGTAAAGAAATCAGGCGATTAAGCCATGAAGGCCGGGTCGTAAACGTCCGCTTCAGCCCGAATGGAAAGTATCTGGCGACGGCAAGTTCCGACAAGAGCGCGCGAATCTGGGACGCGGCCAGCGGCCGAGAAGTGGCACGCATGATTCATGAGGCTCCCGTGCGTCACGTCGATTTCAGTCCGAACGGCAAGTACCTGGCCACCGCAAGTTATGATAAAACAGCACGCGTTTGGGACGCGACCGACGGGCAGGAAATCGTACGGATGGATCATGACAATCGGGTGGTTTTCGTGACCTTCAGTTCGGACGGAAGATACCTGGCCACCGCCACGGAGGACAACACAGCCCGAGTATGGGATGCGAATAACGGTGAAGATGTCACTCGGATGGATCATGAGGGTCCGGTGCGTTGCATCGCCTTCAGCCCGGATGGAAAATATGTGGCCACCGCAAGTTCGGACAAGACCGCACGGATATGGGACGCGAACAGCGGTAGAGAAGTCGCAAAGATACTCCACAAGGATCAGGTCGTTTTCGTCACCTTCAGCCCGGACGGCAAGTACCTGGCCACCGCAAGTAAGGATAAGACCGCAAAAATCTGGGATATGACCAGCGAGCAGGAAATCGCACGCTTGCCTCATGAGGGAAATGTGTCTTCCGCCACCTTCAGCCCGAACGGAAGGTACCTGGCCACGGCAAGCTGGGACACGACCGCCCGGATTTGGGAAGCGGCCAGCGGCCGAGAAGTGGCGCGCATGAATCATGAGAAGCAAGTGAGTTGCGTCGCCTTCAGCCCGGATGGAAGGTACCTGGCCACGGGAAGCGGCGATAAAACCGCACGAATATGGGAAGTGGCCGGCAATCTGGAAATAGCCTTGATAAAACATAAGGGGCCGGTGGTGTCCCTCATGTTCAGCCGGGACGGCAAATACCTGGCGACGGGAAGTCGTGACAAAACAGCCCGAATTTGGGACCTGAGCAGCAACCGGGAAGTCACACAGATGGGTCATGAGGGTGACGTACGCGGTGTCGCTTTCAATCCGGACGGAAGATATCTGGCGACGGCAAGTGAGGATAAGACCGCAAGAATCTGGGATGTGACCGACGGCCGGTTAGTCACACAGATGAATCACGATGATAAGGTGACTTTCGTCGCCTATAGTCCGGACGGAAAGTACCTGGCCACAGGAAGTGGCGATAAAACCGCACGGATATGGGAAGCCGCCCGCGGCAAAGAAGTTGCACAGTTGATCCATGAAGATAAGGTGCGTCGGGTTAACTTCAGCCCGGATGGAAAGTACCTGGCGACGGCAAGCTGGGATAAAACGGCCCGGATCTGGGACGCGACGAATGGTAAAGAACTCGAACGGTTGATCCATGGATACCGGGTGGTGGCTGTTGCCTTCAGCCCGGACGGAAAGTATCTGGCTACGGGAAGCTACGATGGCACGGCACGGATATGGGAGGTAGCCAGCGGTAAGGAAATCGCACAGTTTATCCATGAGTATATCGTAGCGTCCGTCACCTTCAGCCCGGACGGCAAGTACCTGGCCACCGCAAGTTATGACAAAACCGCTCGAATATGGGACTTAAGGAGTAGGAAACAACTTGCAAGGATGAATCATGATAACTGGGTGACGTCCGTCACCTTCAGCCCGGACGGCAAGTACGTGGCCACCGCAAGCATGGATAACGCGGCGCGAATTTGGGACGCGACCAGCAGCCAGGAGGTGACCCGAATGATCCACGAGAATAACGTGACGTATGTCACCTTCAGTCCGGACGGACAGTACCTGGCCACCGCAAGCAAAGACAACACCGCGCGGGTATGGAAAGTGCCTCGCGATCAAGAGTTTATACGGATAGATCATAAGGGCGCGGTGCCTTCGGTCGTCTTCAGCCCGGACGGAAAGTACCTGGCTACAACAAGCGGGGACAAAAGCGCGTGGATTTGGGACGCGACCAGTGGGCAGGAGATCTCACAATTAGCCCACGAGGGCACTGTGTTTTCCGCCACCTTCAGCCCGGACGGAAAGTATGTGGCCACGACATGCAAGGACAATAGAACGCGAATATGGGAAGCAACCAACGAGAAAGTCGTGGCCCAGATAAATCATCAAGGTCCGGCGGTTTTTGCCACCTTCAGCCCGGACGGAAAGTACTTAGCCACAGCGAACATGGATAAAACCGCACGGATATGGGACGTGAGCAGTCGGCGGGAAAGGGCTCGAATGAACCATGAGGACCGGGTGATTTCCGTTGCTTTCAGCCCGGATGGAAAGTACCTGGCCACCGCAAGCCGGGATAAGACGGCAAGAGTATGGGAAACGACCGACGGCAGGGAAATCTCACGGATGAACCATGAGGATGCGGTCCTTTGCGTTGCCTTCGAAACGGATGGAAGATACCTGGCCACCATAAGTGAGGACAAAACCGCAAGAGTCTGGGAAGTGACCGCTGGCCAGGAAATCACACGCATAAACCTTGAGGGTCGGCCCGTTTCATGTACCTTTAGCCCGGACGGAAAGTACCTGGCCATCGCCCTTGAGGACAGCAACAACATCATACGAATGTGTGAAGCAACCCACGGCCAGGAAATTGCACGGATGAAACATGAGAATGCGGTACGGTGCGTCGCCTTCAGTCCGGACGGCAAGTACCTGGCTTCGGCAAGCGACGACAAGACGACCCGGGTTTGGTTTCAGAGATGGGAGAATCTGATTGAAGAAGCGTCCTCACGCCTGACTCGAAATCTGACTTATCAAGAGTGGCAACAATACATTTCAAAAGATGAGCCGTATTCCAAGACCTGTCCGAATTTACCCATTCATCCCACTTTTATCGAGGCAGGTAGAGATTTAGCCAAAGCAGGTGACTTGAATGGCGCGATGACGATTTTCCGAAGAGCTTTAATCCTTGAACCTGACTTGAATCTCGATCCCGAAGAGGAAGCGCGTCGCTTAGCGTCTCCATCCGATCAGTAAAGAATGAAAGGAGTGGGTAAACGAATCACCTTTTTACAGATTCATAAGTGCGGCGTCAACATGCCGATCCGCCACTGGAACCGGCCGTAGCCTTTGCCGGACTTGTCCTTATCCCACATGCCCTGGAAGACGAAGCGCAAATGTTCAGGATCGACGTTTAACGTCTGATCGTATCCGTCGCGAATAAGCTCGCCGTGACTGACGTTATCCGTCCATGGCTCCACGCCGGGAGCCGGACGGATATTTTTCCACCCGGCAAAAGGTCGCTCGGCTGTGTCGGCGATAGGCTTCCACTTGCCATCCAGCCGATCTGCGATATAGGCTTTGTAGTATCGTCGACCGTTCTCTTCGATGATGGTCAAATATTTATCCATGCCCTTGAGCTTATATGCGTGGCTGGCCTCGAAAATCTTGGCATCGAGGGCCAACTCACAATGACCGAAACCTCGCGGAAAATCCTCGATACGCGTCCACAATCGCCACATCTTGCCGTTCAAACTGGTCAGGAACAGGTACGCACGCTGATCGTCACAGATGATCCAGTAGTCGAGCCCGCCGACCTTTCGCGGATCGTTTTTCCCGCCATCAAGTATCGGCCGGGCACGCGTCCACGAATCGGGTTCATCAATATCCGTCGTCGTCGAGTATGCCACCCACATCTTTTTCGCACCGCGCACACCCATCTGATAAACCAGATACCACTTCTTATGCGGAGTGAAAAAGAAGACCTGCGGAGCACAGTAATAGTCGCTATCGCTGATCTTGAGGATCGTACGTTCGGACTTATCCGCCTCTTCCCATTTTGTGAAAGAGCAATATTCGATGGCAGATCTGCCCGGCAGTTTAACGGTCATAAAGACATGCCATTTGCCTCCGTAAAAAACCACCGTAGGATCCTTCTGCGCCCGGCTGGGATTACTCTCACGCTTCTCCGGAGAAATAAGCGGAGCGGAATACTCCCACAAAGCGGGAACCTTGAAATCGCCGGATTCGTCTCCGTTAGTCCGACTTTGAATTGATGCTTTCACCGAATCTGCCGTAAGCACGTCCAAGCCGCACGTAAGGACCGCACATAGGATTACCCGGTTGACCGTATATCTCATTTTGCTCCTTATAGACATTATAAATTTGAAGACATTCGGTGATTTGTCATCCTGAGCGTACCGCAAGGCATCCCTTAGGAAAATGAATGATCTGGGATATGAATAAGAGATTCCCCACTATGCTGTGCTCCGTTCAGAATGACAATTCCTACATGAGGATTGACTATAATCCTCGCAATAAACGAGCAGACGCCAATCCTCATTCCTCTGTGGCTGGCCCTTTATTGATTTTTCATTTGATCGAGCATCGTGAGTAGGCTCGCTACGATTTTGTCGGCGGCGTGGAATTCGACGCGGTTGGTGCCCAGCCAGGTTTCGTAGCCGCCTAATTTGTGCTGGTCAAAGGTGGGCAGGTAGCCGGAACTGCCGTTAGCGTGAGAGATCGTGAAGGTCCGGCTGAAAGGACTCTTCTGTTTCAATTCCAATCCGATCTCGACAAAGACCTCAAACGGAATAGTACAAACACTTAAATCCCCGATGCGAAAAGCCTGCAAAACGATTGAGATATTGTCGGGTGACTTATCCAGATCCAGGACGCGGTTCGCATACACGCGTTCGTGCCGATGATATTTTGGGGCATCTTCCGGCTTGGCCAGGATTTTTCGGGCGTAGGCAAGCTGTTCCTCGGTCGGCTTTCGGACCGCCAAATCCAATTCTTTCTGTAGAGCGTCCAACTCGACCCAGTCATGGAATTCGATCTGCTGATGAGCACGATAGACCGCCTCGGCGACCAGGGTAGCCACCTGTGTCATCTTTCCATAAGGCGGCCAGCGTTTGTCCCGCTTCTTTAGCCAGGGGATGTTATTGATATCACCGCTGGTCCCGTTTGACAGCATGCCCACGAAAGGCGGATCTAACCGGTCCGCGCCGAGCATTTCCTGGATTAGGTTAGAGAAGATACCGAAGTAGTCGGCGGAGATCACGGGGCCGGCGCTCGGGCCGACGTAATGCAGCGAATAGTTCGCCAGCAGCGCGATGGGCCGGCCGTCTTGGGACTGCACGGAGAAAAAGACGATCTCCGGATCGGTGGGACCGGCGGCCTTGAGAATATTGGGATTGCCCCGTCCCGGGTTCATGACGGCTTTGTCCGTGCCTCCGAACGGATTCGGGGTCGGTGTGCCGGGCTTCATCGTGTAGCGGCGGTTAAAGACCTGGGTCGGCTCTTCCGCCCGGCCCCAGCCGATGCGCGCCGGCTCCAGGTTATTCAAAGCCCTGCGAACGCCGTCGGCGACACGACCAATCACAAAATTCTGATAGTCGTTGAAACCCCCGACCGACTGGGCGTTTCTCGAAGTGCGGGCGTTGATCGAAGAATGGGTATGTGTGGCCGCCATCAGCATGTTCTCGACGGGTATCCCGGTCTTCTCATGAATGATGCGTTTGGCGGCGTCGAAAACATCGCGCGACATCCCCAGACTATCGGCGATCACGAAGATCAACTTCGTCCGGCCATCATCCAGAACGAGACACCGTGCATACAACTCGTCATGGATATGCTCACCTGGCGGCGAGCCCCATCCCCCTATGATCGGCTCATCCAAAGGCGGAGTGATATTACTGGCGGCGGCCCCGGCTTTGAGAAGGCGGGCCGTATCCGTTTGAGCGGACGCTTTCGACATTAAACCAGACACTCCGGCGAATACAACAACCGAAACAACAATCACAAATGACCTGATCTTCATAGCTTCTCCTTTTGATTGGCCCAGTCTCATCCCGTCCTGTTCCATGACGCAGATACTGGATTTCCTATTGTAATACATCTGCCAACTCGGCGATTTCCTCTGGTGTCATAGCCCGGCGGTCGATACGCACCTCATCCAGCATGCCCTCTAAAGGCGCCCATGTGTCGCCGGTACGCTTTCCGAACCGGACATCGGAACCCGCCAGGGTATTCACAGGGACATCAAGGGAGGTTGTACTCGACTCGACGTGCCCGTCCACATACATCCGGATGTCTTGTATTCGAGGTGATTCCCGTTCGGGTAGTACAACCGCAATATGATGCCATTGACCATCCGTCAATGTCGTTTGTCCAACCATCGAGCTTTCACCGAGATCGAGCAGAAGAGCGCCCTTGGGTTGCCCCCTGCCGCCCCCCTGCATGATGGATAAGGCCCACAAGGCGTCCGGCTGATTCATCCCCCAGGAGACGAGGTCCATATCGCCTTCAACGGACGTGCTCATCCACAGAGACAAGGTTCGCGCCCGGGTACCCAGAACGCCTGTATATCCTACGGCTTGCGCGTAGCCCCCCGTGCCGTCGAATCGGAGAGCGCCATTTGCCTTTCCGGAGGTGTTCCATGACACACCCGTCAGAAAAGCGTGCCGACCGTACTTCGACGAATCTTCGGCCACGGTCCCCTGACCTTCGTCACATTTCCAGTGCGCTTCCAACGCCTCCAGTCCCGGCTGTTCGATTACCGAATCAATCGTGACCGCTACCGGACGATATGAAGCCTCGATAACCGAGCTTGCAGAAGCAAACTGAGCATCGTCCGCCAACCCGATCGTGAAATGAGTGGGAGTGGCGGCCATATGTTTGCTCGTGCCGGGTCCGCGGCCAAACCCAAAGACCGTCATGTTCTGCTCCATCGGCCAGTAGGTGTCATTGTGTGCGTCATCTTCTTCGTGCACCAAATAGATGTAGCGATCGAGCGTAGAATCCTCGAAATAGACCCATTCGGGAGCGGGGATATCCTGATTCTGCCATTCCCGGCCCGCCGGCAGGCGCACACCGTCGGATCGCACGCTGAAATCCAAATCGTAGTCGATGGCCCCGCCCGGAGTACCTTCGTACAGAAACCAATAGGGCTTGGGAGCACAACGCAACAGCGTCATACGAGCATAACGGGGATAAATGTGCCAGATGCACTCCCATAGACCGTCGTTGGAAACCGAGTGGATCGTCGTCCTGAGTGGGCCGACGTGGTCAATAGAGCTTACGCAATTTCGATGGCCGGGATGGAAAATATTATCCGGGTGGACCATATTCGGGATGCCCCGATAAATCCCGTCGGACCCACCAAAGGGGTGGAAGCCGATCCAGTCATTGCCTTCGACGTCCAGAAGACTGGAGAAACCGCCGGCATCCTTCTGGTAATAATACGTGGCGTTTGCTGTGGCGATCATGTAGCAGTCCAGGCCCTCGTCGGGAACGTTGTCGATGACTTCCACGAGTGGATCGATTTCTGCGGGAGCGAAATCACCACGCGTGTCGAAATAGAGATGGTAGTGACGCTGCGCGTGGGCGGCGGTCGCGCCGGTGAGAAGGAGAACCAGATACCCGGAGTCCGGCGTCAGCGCCTCGAACTGAAACGGCGCCGATTCGTCTATCACTCCACCATCGGCGTCCACTTCGAGCAAGCGAAAAGATTCCGGAATGACCGTCTCGCCGCTACGATCAATGCCGGCCAAGAATGTCTTAAAATTGAGGAATTGCTCGACCGACGTATCGAAACGCTCGTAGAGTCCGACATCAACCGTCAATCTTAAACGCATGCGCCAATGGCTGCCCCACCACGGCGCCGCATCACTGGCGTCAACCGTTGGTAAACCACAGGCGAATAACCATACTACGCATAGAAACCGCAACCACCTTGGGCATCGTATCTGGATAGAAGACGAACCTCCAGCATAGACGGATATTGAGCTCATAGCCATCGTTTTCTCCTTCCACCTATATCACTGGACGCGGTTTTGCGCGACAAAATGCTGGATCAACCACAAAAGATCTTCGTTGTTCGGCGAGGCCAGCGTGATGCCGGAATGGGACGACGGGTCCTGGGCGTTCTGCCGGATGAAATCGAGTGTGCGCCGGTCCGCCCATTTGCGCCGGTCCGCGTGGCCGTCGGCAAAGCCGAACGTACTGGCCTTGAGATGATAGGACGCCAGGGGATCATAGAACGACCAACCGGACGGATTCGATAATCGGTTCATACTCCCGCCCATGGGCAGGTGCCATCCGCCTTCGTTCTCGCCGTATCGGCTGCCGTTATGTTCCTCCTCGACGAAGACATAGTATTGCGGCGCATTGGTCACCTCGATCATCCTCCGATAGTATTGGTACCCTCCGCGAATCGAGAGGTCCCCTTCCCGCATCGGACCGAAGGCATAAGAGATCGAGTAGCTGCGAAAACAATCGCGCGGGGGCCGCTGAGTGCTTCGGCGATTGTCGCCGGGGCAGTGATAGGCATCCACGTCCTTGATGTACTGGTACAAGGTGCCCAATTGTATTCCCCGATAGCGATCCGTATCCGTGATGTTGGCCGGTGCGGGATTGTAGCCGATGTCACTTCCGCTGGCATCTTTGGGCCGGTGAACCCACGGGCTGTTATCCGCCGCCGTATCGTAGCATGCGCCATTGCTGACAAGCAGGCCGTCGTTGTCATCCGCATACATGATCCACCCGGCCAGCAGGTTGCGATGGTTGGCCAGGCACCGCGCCATGGTGGCCTGTTTCTTGGCTGTGCTGAGGACGGGAACCAGAATGGCCATCAAAATGGCAATCACCGCGATCACCACGAGCAATTCAATCAATGTGAAACCTTCCCCTTTTTTCATGGCGAGCCTCTCAAATGAACGAACATTTCTTCACCTGCACACCTCAAATACACGTTAACATGCCTAAGACTATCATACCGGAAACTCTCCTGGATTACAACCATTCGGTTTCAGGATTCTGCTTGACAAATAAGCAAAGAATCTGATAAGATCAAGCGTGGATTTGGAGTTGTGGTTTTTTGAAAGGTATTACGCTCTTCATTGCATCTATTCTGCAATGTATCAATGGTATAGAAGGGAAGGAGGTGGCGTGAAATTACAGACAAATCAATCCGATACAACAAGTAGATTCCTATCGAAAAACACTATTATCCCAATCATTCAGTGAAGGAGAATTATGATGTGCCGAAGAACCATATTTGTTTTTTTCTTTCTTATGGTGCTGGTCCTGGTAGTTCCGAGAACCTCTGAGGCGGAGCTTATCGGCTGGTGGAAACTCGACGAGGGCTCCGGAACCATGGCCACCGATTCGAGCGGCTACGGAAATGATGCGACGTTCGAAGGCGCTCCTGTCTGGGTGGATGAGGGAAAATTTGGCACGGCGTTGAAGTTTAACGGAAGTTCCGATTATCTGGCCGCCCTCGACTCCGAGAGTCTCGATATCCATGGGGGCCAATTGAGCATCGCCGCCTGGATTAACGGCGAGGACTGGACGGCGGCGAACCATGTTGTTCGGAAGATTGCAGATGAGGGAACCGGTTCGCTGTATATGATCCGCGTGCAGCCGGACACGGTGCGCGTTTATATTAATACCTCCGACGGTGAGTCCCTTATCCAGGGAACGAAGGCATTACCCACAAACGAATGGAACCATGTTGCCGTAACGTATGATGCCGCCGTAGCCCATATTTACGTCAACGGCGCGGTTGATGTCTCGATGGACGTCACCGGAGAGTTAAACCAGAGCGATAATGAGCTACGTATCGGGCGTGGAGAGCCGGCGGGTTACTTTATGGGAATGATCGACGACGTGCGCCTTTACAATCACGGGCTCACGGAGAGCGAACTTCTATCCGCGATGGAAGGAAGCGGGGCAGATTATCCCTGTGCCCGCGGACCCGATCCGAAAAACGGTGCCCTTTATGCCGATACATGGGTGAATCTTAGCTGGTCGCCGGGTGATTTTGCCGTTTCGCACGATGTCTATTTAGGTGATAACTTTAGCAACGTAGAAGAAGGCACGCGAGACTCGGAGGTGTTCCGAGGCAATCAGGCCTCGACTTTTTTAGTCGTCGGATTCCCCGGATTCCCTTATCCGGACGGCCTGGTGCCGGGTACAACGTATTACTGGCGAATTGATGAGGTCAATGAGATAGATCCGAACAGCCCCTGGAAGGGCGCGGTCTGGAACTTCTCGATCCCACCGAAGACCGCGTACAATCCCAACCCGCTCGACGGCGCCGGGTTGGCGGATCCGAATAATGCGACTTTGACCTGGACCGCCGGCTTCGGAGCCATTATGCACACCGTTTACTTCGGTGACGATTATGACGAGGTAAATGATGCCGACGGGGGCGTGCTTACAGGAACACCGAGCTATTCTCCCGATCCGCTTGAACGCGAGAAAGTCTATTACTGGCGCGTCGATGAGCGAGACGCCGTCGGGACGTATAAAGGCGATGTCTGGAGTTTTACGACGCCGGGCGCCGTGGGCAATCCACAGCCGACGTATAACACTACGAATGTGCCATTGAATGCGACTCTCACGTGGGTGCCTGCGGATTCCGCCGCTTCGCACCGGCTTTACTTCGGAACGGATGAAGAGGCCGTGCGCAGCGCCGAAACCGGTTCTTCGGAGGACAAAGGCTCCATCGCCCTGGGCGCTGAGAGCTATGATCCGGGAATGCTTGATGCAGAAACTACTTACTATTGGCGCGTGGACGAAGTCAATGATCAGGGCAATAAGGCGAAAGGACCGCCTTGGATTTTCACGACGGGTGATTTCCTTCTCGTGGACGACTTTGAGGGCTATACCGATGACGATGCAGCCGGCCAGGCCATCTGGCAGCATTGGATCGATGGCTTCGGCGTTCCGGACAACGGTTCACAAGTGGGTAATTTACTCCCTCCGTATGCCGAGCAAACGATTGTCCATGGCGGTGCCCAATCGATGCCGCTCTTTTACACCAACGAAGGCGGCGTAACGAACTCGGAAGCAACATTGACATTAACGGCGCTGCGAGATTGGACACAAGCGTCTGTCACGGAATTGTCGCTCTGGTTCAGAGGAATTTCGAGTAACGCCGCCGAGCCGTTGTACGTTGCAATCTCCAATAGTACCGGCGCGGCTGCCGTCGTAACCAATGATGATCCAAGTGCGGCCGCGGTCCGAGCGTGGACGCAGTGGCGTATCCCATTACAGGCTTTCGCCGATCAAGGAATCAGCCTGGCCAATGTAGACAAAATCGCTATCGGCTTCGGGGACAAAGGCGGTGTCCCGGTCAGCGGTTCGGGCACGGTGTATCTTGATGACATCCGTCTGAATCGGAAATGAAGTACCCCATAGCTGGTAAATGCTACTTTGTCGGTAATGACATAAAAGTGAACCTGGATTTGCCTTCGAGAATTCATTGGAGTCAAACCATTAGGAATTTGTGTGAAACGCGAGTAAATCGCAGGAAGTAAATGAGACATCCAATTATAACCCTTATTTTGTGAAAAAGGACGACTATGATGTGTAGAAAGCTGTTGTGTTTGAGTTTATTGGTTCTTGTTTCTGTGCTCTCTCTGGCGAGCCATGTATCGGCTGAGTTGATCGCCCGCTGGAAATTTGATGACGGTGCCGGCAACACGGCTGTAGATAGCGTCGGTAACGCCCATCCGGGCACGATCGGTGGTACAGCCAATTGGGCGGCCGGGCAGATCGGGGGGGCGTTGGATCTCGATGGATCGACAAATTACGTTGACATCCAGGGTGAAAATCCGATCATCACCGGAACATTCTCGCTAACGATGTGGATTTACGCCCGGAATATTCCTACTCCCGCCAAAGATTACCGGATGCCACTGTCGAATGATTCGTGGGTTGACGGAGCCATTCACGTCCATATATGGCCCGAGACAAGTATCTTCAGAATTGATACCAAGAACGGAACGGATATTTCCTCCAATACGGTGATCGAGGCCAACCAATGGTACTACGTGGCAGGTACGCTTGATGCAGCCGGAGAGTCCAGGATTTATATTGATGGAATTCTGGATAATAACGCTATAGGAGACAGCAAGGAGTATTTCATAGGTCCGGCCAACATCGGCGCCTATCAAAATAGTTCCAGATTTTTTAACGGTAAGATCGATGATGTCCGCATTTACAACCACATTCTGTCCGAGGCGGAGATCCAGGCGATTATGGAAGGTGCCGTGTGGCCATATGCCGATAATCCCGATCCGGCGAACGATGCCATCTTCGAAAATACGTGGGTCACTCTAAGCTGGTCGCCGGGAGATTTAGCCGTTTCTCATGACGTTTACTTCGGCACAGATTTTGATGATGTCAATGAAGCTACCTTAGACTCTGACGTGTTCCTACACAATCAGACCTTGACTTTTTTAGTCGTCGGATTCCCCGGATACCCTTATCCGGACGGTCTGGAGGCGGGTACAACGTATTACTGGCGAATTGATGAGGTCAATGAGGCCGATCCGAATAGTCCCTGGAAAGGTCCCGTCTGGAATTTCTCTATTCCACCCAACACCGCCTACAATCCCGACCCGGTTGATGGAGCCGAGTTCGTAGATCCGAATAATGCGACTCTGAGCTGGACGACCGGCTTCGGTGCGAAAACGCACACTGTTTACTTCGGTGAAGATTTTGACATCGTTGCAAATGCTACAGACGGAATTCCCATTGGAACGACGCAATATAGTCCCGGCCCGCTCGAAACGGAAAAGATTTACTACTGGCGGATCGATGAGTACGACGGCATAACCACACATAAGGGCGACGTATGGGTCTTCACAACGCCGGGGGCGGTCGGAAATCCGCAACCGACAAACGGCGCTACCGATGTAGCGATGGCAACAGTTCTAACCTGGTCGGCAGCCGATAACGCCGCATCACATGAGGTGTACTTCGGGCTGGACAAAGACACTGTGCGCAACGCCGATAGTTCCTCGCCCGAGTACAAAGGGTCCAGAACGCTGGGGGCGGAGAACTACGATCTCGGACTATTCGAGACGAACACAACGTACTATTGGCGCGTGGATGAAGTTTACGATGGCAATCCGGTTAAGGGCCCTGTCTGGAGCTTCACCGCCGGTAATTATCTTCGGGTCGATGACATCGAGAGCTACACCGACGATGACGCAGCCGGTCAAGCCATCTGGCAGACATGGATCGACGGTTTCGGCGTACCGGATAATGGCGCGCAGGTCGGCTACTTAATGCCCCCGTATGCCGAACAGACGATCGTTCATGGCGGCGCTCAATCCATGCCGCTGTTGTACACAAACGAAGCGGGTGTAACGAACTCAGAAGCATCGATGACGTTAACGGCCCCGCGAGATTGGACACAAGCTTCCGTTGCGGAATTGTCGCTTTGGTTCAGAAGCACATCCGATAACGCTGCCGATCCGTTGTATGTCGCGGTCTCCAATAACACCGGCTCGGCTGCCATCGTGCCTCATGACGATTCGAGTGTGGCAATGTCGCGCGCATGGACGCAGTGGCGTATCCCATTACAAGCTTTTTCGGATCAGGGGATTAACCTGGCCAATGTGGATGCCCTGACGATTGGTCTGGGAAGTAAATCAGGAATGGTTTCACCCGGCGGTTCCGGGACGATATACATCGATGATATCCGGCTATATCGACCGTAAGGTAAAAAACCGGAATGACAATGGAATTGATTAAACTCGGGGCCTGTACTGATCAATACAGGCCCCGATTGCTGATATGCGTTAAATCTCTTTCCAATTTTTCGTTAGAGGAATGGGGAACCAACCGTCTCGATCCGCTTTGACGGGAGCCGGACTGTCGTAGCGCAGATCATCGAGGTAATTGCAAAACTGGAACCTGGACGCCATCATCTGGTCCCAGGTGACGATCTCGTTGGTATGACATGCGGCCCGGCCCATGAGCGATGTGAGATCCGAGTACACCGCGCGCCTGAGCTCATTATGCGGTCGATCCTTCCGGATACTCTCGATGAACTCGTTCCACTCATATTGCCACGGGCTGAACGCATCCTTCGTAGGCGTCCACACAATATTGCTCTGTGCGATCCGCTGGTCTTTGAACATATGGACGGTCGCCTTATGGGTTTTACCCGAGAACTGGGCGGCGCATTTGGTACCGTGGATGAACGTGGCAAACTCGTTATGCCCCTTGTTGTACCGGCGAAATCCACAGAAGGCCTTCGTACCGTCGGGGTAGGTGAATTCCATCGAGTAAACCGCCATGTTCTGCCCGTGATCCTCGCTGTTAGGTTCTCGGCCGCCGAATCCGTGGCATGAAACGGGCCAGGCATCCTTGATCCAGCAGCATTCGTCGATCTGGTGAATGAGATTATCCACCATATGGCCCGAGCCAACCCAGAACAAATGGATCCGACAGTCCTGCAACTGACTCATCAGCTTGTTGGCGTTTTCTCCCATATTTCCAAGCCACCGGGTTCCAGCGAGGCGATTGGCGCGGATGAGCGGTATCTCGCCCATCTCACCGTTGCGGATTTTATCAATCAATGCCTGGCGGGCCGGGGAATGTCGGCACTGAAGCCCCGCAGCCACCTTGACGTTCTTTCTCTTGGCGATTCCATCACAGGCGAGCAGACGGTGCAAGCCGCCGGGATCGGACGCAAACGGTTTTTCCATGAACACATTGATGCCCTTCTTGATGGCATACTCGACGTGCAGCGGCCGGATATACGAGCGCGTCGTGCACATGGCAACGTCGCCGGGCCGGAGGATGTCGATGGCCTTTTTGTAAGAGTCGAAACCGATGAACTTACGGTCTGCGGTGACGTCCATTTTGTCTGGAAACCTTTTTGTCAGCGCCTTGAGGCGGGATTCCATTCGCTCCTCATAGAGATCGGCCATCGCATACAGCTTGATGGGTCCGGCGTTCGGAACACTCAGGGCATCGCCGACGGCGCCGGTACCGCGACCGCCGCACCCGATCAGCGCCAGGCGGATCGTATGGTCCTGCCCGGCGAAAGCAACGGGTGAAATACGACCGAGCACAGCCGCACTCGCGGCCAGCGAACCGCTTCGCTTAAGAAATTCTCGACGGTTAACATTTGACTTGTTGACGGATTGAGTCATGATTACCTCCAAAATGATTGATTAAAATCTACGGTTATTTGGATGTTCGATATCATTCTTTACGATCCTGGATTTATCGTCTCATATCATACAAGGCTCCCGTCCTGTTTTCAACCATCGCGGCGGCTAAATTGAAAATAAGGCGGTGGATCCGATCAGGCCTCCACGGCAAAGGCCGGTTTTCGGCGCTTCCACGCGCCGCGCGTGAAATCGGGGACTTTCACGGGCGTGCTGTCTGAAGCAATCGACTGTTCCGAAAGCGGGCCGATCACACTCATCACGACCGAGTCATAGACATCGATGGGCGTTTGCGTCTTGTTTCGGACCGCCTCAATGAACTGCTGGAGTTCGAGATAATCCGTGCCGCCGTGTCCGCCCTGGGCGCCCTTTTTCCACCAGGTATGCTCGTATTTTTCCTGATACGGATCGAACGGCTCCCACTCATGATATTTTGGGCTTTCGTCGAGAATGTACACCGCGTTTCGCTGCTCGTTATACAGACCGCGCGTACCCTGGATCAGCCACCGGTTATCGTAGGGACGAGGGAGTTGCATATCGTAATTGCTGACAATAGACTTACCCATCTTTGTTCGAATGACGGTTGTCACGATGTCCCCCTGGGCGTATTTTCTCGCGGTCCCCGGATGATCCTTGCCGAATTTACGCTCGAACATATCGTTAATGCCGAAGCAGCTTGTCGCCGTGGATGTCAGATAATCGAGACAATCGCCGCAGTTGATATCCATCCAGCTCAGCACGGGACCGAGCTGATGCGTGGGGTACTGGTCCCGATTGTGGTTGAGTATATACTTCGCCGGCCAGCGATCCTTTCCCGTTGTCCTGTCGAAGAACCAGTGGTCGATGCAATCGTGCGAATGAGCGCAATGGCAATGAACGATCTCGCCGAACAGGCCCTGCCGAATCATATTCAGAACGGCCAGATTATCCCGGCGAAAGCTCCAGTTCTCCAACATCATACACGGCATCTTCGTTTGCTCGTAGGTTTTCACTAAGTCCCAACATTCATCGAGCGTATAAGCGGCGGGCACTTCGACGGCGGCGTACTTGCCCGCCTTCATCGCATCAACGGCCATCGGCGCATGCCATTCCCAATACGTGGCAATAACAACCGCATCGAGATCGTCGCGGTCCATCAGCTTCTTATACGTCTGCTCATCCTCGGCGTAACCGGCGGGTTGGGATTGCCCCGCCTTGACGACCCGTTTCTGCGCGGTGGCGACTTTCTTTGCAGATAAATCGCACAAGGCACGAATTTCGACGTTGTCCATGAGGAGCAGGTTGCTCATCAGGCTGTTTCCGCGTCCGCCCACTCCGACGATGCCAATACGGACCGTCCTGGGATTATCCCTCCCGGCGGCCCTGGACTTCGTCCCCATACCCGCCAAGGCAAGACCCACTGTTCCGCCAACACTCGATTTAATGAAATCCCTGCGATTTCCATGATTCATCGTTGTTCTCCTTCGTAATACATCAGTTATCGAACGATATACGACATACTACATACGATATACAACGAATGATTGCAAGCTGCGAATACGGCTCTATAATAGGGCGACGTGCTGTCACACTGTGGCTATCTACAGGAAATATTTAGGAGAGTCGATCATGCGACGTCGGACCTTAGTCATTTTGACCGGTGTTCTATTCCTCAACAGCCCTTTCATAGTAAAAAGCCAGGAGTACGGTCCGCCGGACCGGGAGCAGCCGGGCGATGAGATGATCCAGGCGTATTTAGCACGCCAGACGGAAACGATCCATGAACGTTTCATGGAAAATGTCAAGTCGGTCGAAGATTGGAAGAAACAACGTCCTCAATACAAAGAGGAATATTTCTACATGCTGGGTTTGGCGCCCATGCCGGAAAAAACACCGCTCAAGGCAACGATCACCGGGACGCTTCAAGGCGACGGCTACGTTGTGGATATGCTGCATTATCAAAGTCGGCCGAGGCTCTACGTGACCGGCAATCTCTATCGACCCCAACATACAGCTAAAGGTCAACGTTTACCCGCGATACTGTACGTCTGCGGACATTCCTTTCGAGGACGAAACGGGAACAAAACCGCCTATCAGTCGCACGGCATCTGGTTCGCGCGGCACGGCTATATTTGCCTGGTCCTCGACACGCTGCAATTAGGTGAGATCGCGGCCATTCACCACGGGACGTATCGTGAAGACCGATGGTGGTGGCATTCACGAGGCTATACGTCAGCGGGTGTGGAGTGTCTTAACGGAATCCGAGGGATCGACTACCTACAGAGCCGGCCGGACGTGGACCCGGATAAAATTGCCGTCACGGGAATCAGCGGAGGCGGTGCGGCGACCTTCTGGATCGCCGCCGCCGATGAGCGTGTGAAAGTCGCCGTACCCGTGAGCGGTATGGCCGACCTGATGTCCTACGTGCCCAACCGCGTCATTAACGGGCATTGCGATTGCATGTTCCTATACAACACATTCCAATGGCCGTGGACGCGCATCGCGGCTTTAATCGCCCCGAGACCGCTCCTTTTCGTCAACAGCGATCAGGACCGTATCTTTCCGATGGACGCCAACGAGCGCGTTATCAACCGGCTGGAACGAATCTATAGTTTGTACGGAATTAGCGACTTCGTTGATAGCGTGGTTAGTATCGGTGGACATGCTTACCGAAAGGATATTCGCCAGGCGGCTTATCGTTTCATCAATATGAACTTGAAAAACGATCCGAGGATCGTGGAGGACAGTGAGGTCGATCTGTTGACAGGCCCTCGTAATGACCGGAAGCATCCAATAGAACTGGAAAAGCTTCGCGTCTTTCCGAATGATTCTGACATTCCCAAAGACGAATTGAATACGACCATCGACCGGCTTTTCGTGCCGACCGCTCAGGTGGAACCGCCGAAAAAGGGTCAGTATGAACGTTGGAAAGCTGAAATCAAAAAGGAGCTTCGCCGGGTCGTATTCCGATGTTTCCCGGAGAGGATTCCCCCCGCTAAGTTAAAGAGGAAAGTAAAATTGGATGATGTAAGGCTCGAATCGGAGCCAGGTATCGAAGTCTGCTTGCAACACGTCACAAAACAGCAATCCGCTAAACGTCTCTTGCTGATCGTACGAAGTCCTGATTCCGATGAGCCGGCTTCCAATTGGTTGGGCCGAATAAGTGAACCGAGTGACCATGTGTACGTTTGCACGTCACGCGGCGTCGGGCCGACGCGATGGACGCGTAAGAACCCGCCCAACTACGTCGAGCGTTCCCACGTTCTCCTTGGTCGCACGGCGGATACCGGACGGGTCTGGGATATCATCGCCGCCGCACGGTACCTTCATGACAAATATGGCGGCCAAATCCCCCTATACGTAGCCGGCGAGGGCGCCGCCGGTGTTTTAGCTGCCTATGCCGCGTTGTGGGAATCGGAGATTGCCGGTGTGATTGCAAGCAATCCGCCCGTGTCGCACATGGATGATAAAGCGCCTCAGTTTCTCAATGTCTTAAGAGTGTGCGATATCCCGGACATCCTGGGCATGCTCGCTCCGCGTCCATTGACCCTCCGCGGCGTTCCACGTAACGCCCTCGATAAAGCGGTTGCGATTTACACCGCCGCCGGGGCCGCCAAGAATCTTGATGTGCGATGAACGGGAGTCGAGATGACCGATTTAAGTCTTATTGACTGGTGCGTTTGCATCGCCTATCTCGCGGTGGTCTTTGGCCTGGCGATCAAAAGCGCCAGGGGACAACAGGATAACGAGGACTACTTCGTCGGCGGCCGGAGCATGAACTGGACGGTCGTCGGTATCTCGATGTTCGCTACCAGCTTCAGCGCCATCTCTTTTCTGGGGCTGCCTCAGCGCGGGGCCTATCAGGATTTCAGCTTCTATCTGACCATTTTGTTCATTCCGTTTGTCATCACACCGATTTTATGGTGGGTGTTTATCCCGATGTTCGTCCGGCTGAAAGTCAGCAGCGGATACGAATATCTGGGCCGGCGCTTCGGTCGGCCCGCCCGACTCATCGGCTCGGGTCTATATTGCCTTTACGCGCTGGGCTGGATGGGGACGATGCTTTACGCCGTCGCTCTTACGCTGAAAACCGTGATGGGGCTTACGCCCACACAGTACTACATCGTGCTCATCGGTATCGGCGCTTTTGCCACGCTTTACACCGTTTTAGGCGGATTGAAAGCCGTCATCTGGACCGACGTCCTCCAGGCCGTCGTGCTGGGTGGAGCTATCGTAACGATCATGTTCCTGGCCGTCGGCCGGATCGACGGGGGATGGTCGAGCTTCTGGTCGATTGCATCGGAGCATAGCAAATTCAAAATGTTCCACCTGAATCCTAAATTGCTGGCCCCGGAGAACTTTACCGGCGGGAATACCGTGTTCACCGCCGCTGCGTTTGCACTATTCATGTATCTTCCCGGCTATGCCGTCTCGCAAAACATGATTCAGCGATACGTTTGCGCGGGCACCCTTGCCGGAGGGCGACGCATGGCCGTTCTCAGTGCCGTCATCAACGCGGTACTTGGCCTGCTCTTTTTACTGGTCGGGACAGCTATATTTGCTTTCTACAGCCAGACGGGTGGTCTCGGCCTACCGACCGTCGGTGCCGAATTGGCCAGTCAGGACCAAATCCTTCCGCACTTTGTCTCAACGCAGCTACCCGGTTTAGGATTAACGGGACTCATCCTGGCGGGGCTGTTTGCCGCAGCCATGAGCACGATGGACAGCGGCATCAATGGTGTCACCTCGGTCCTTGTTTACGATTGGCTGGCCGGGCAAGAACTGCCCTTGAGGATCAGCCGAATCCTTACGGCTATCTTGGGAGTGATCGTTATCGTGGCGGCGATTCTCGTCCCCTTGATCGGCGATACAGTGATCGATATTATCATGGTCATCGCCGGAACATGCTTAGGAATTTTGTTGGCTATATATCTGCTCGGGATGTTTATACGTAGTGCGAATTTAGCCGGGATTCTCATCGGTATTGCAGCCGGTCTGCTGTGCTTTTTGTCTGTTCTGATCTTTACTGATATTCCCAAGTGGTGGTACGGTGCTTTCGCCATGTTCCCTACCTTTATTGTCGGTGCCATCGCCAGTTGTTGTTTTCCCAAACCGCCCGAAACCGCACTCAAAGACACGCTGCTATTAAATCAGGGAGCAAGTGAACACCATGAAAATAAAACGTAGAAAAAAGAGAACGGCCAACATCGGCATTTTCGGTGTCGGCTTCCATAAGTACTGGCCACAATTCGACGGTCTGCTCGATGAACTAAAGCGTAAATTGCACATCTTCGTCGAACGAGTCAAATCGCACGAGGTAGAGGTCACGGATTTCGGCATCGTGGACGACGCCGCCTCGGCGTATGATCTTCTGCCCCGGCTCAAAGCCGCCGACCTCGACCTGGTCTTCTGCGATATGCTCACGTACGCGACCTCGGCGACGTTCGGCGCGATCATTCGCGGATTGGACATCCCCATCGTCCTGGTGGCGCTCCAGCCCCTGAAGGCGCTGGATTACTCCAAGGCCTCCACATACATGCAATTGTGCAACGACGATATCTGCTCCGTGCCGGAATTTACCGGCGTCGCCATCCGCATGGGCAAAAAGCCGCCGCCCGTTATTTTCGGCACGCTCGACGACGATCCAGCGGCGGATGCGGAAATCACAGAATGGTGCAATATCGCTATGGTTTTGCACGATCTGACGCGAGCACGAATCGGCCATTTCGGCCATCCCATCGAACATATGCTGGATATGCAAACGGACCATACGTCGCTCACCGCGGCCTTTGGCTGCCACATCGTTCAAACCGAGGCCGACGAGCTATTATCATTAGAACAAACAGTGACCGAACAAGAAATCGAAAACAAGAAGACTGAGATACTCAATCTCTTCGATACGCCCGATCCGAAATCCGATCCCATCACGGAAAAACTCACGGATAAAGACCTCCAGGTCGCAGCCCGCGTGGCCGTGGCGCTGGATAGATTCATCAATGCCTATGATTTGGACGGGCTGGCGTATTATTACGAAGGCCAGGAAGGCAGCCCGATGCGGGAACTGGTCACGAATTTGATTGTGGGCAATTCACTGTTGACCGCCGCCGGGTTTCCCATGTGCGGCGAATCCGATCTGAAGACCTGCATCGCCATGCTCATCCTGGACCGCCTCGATATCGGAGGCAGCTTCGCGGAATTCCATCCGATCGACTTCAACGAGGGCTTCGTGCTGGTGGGACACGACGGACCGCACCATATTAACATCGCCGACGGCAGACCCGTTCTGCGCAGCCTTTCCAAATATCACGGCAAGCCGGGTTCCGGCGCCAGCGTGGAATTTAAGATCAAGGAGGGTCCCTTTACGATGCTTAGCGTGAGCGTGACGGCTAACGGAAAATTCAAGTTTATCCTTGCCGAAGGCGAGAGCGTGCAAGGCCCCATCCCCCCTACCGGCAACACAAATACGCGGGGATTCTTCGAGCCGGACGTCCGAACGTTTCTCAAACGCTGGGTGGCGGAAGGACCGACTCACCATTTCGCACTGGGTGTCGGACGCCACGCCCGCACCCTGCAGAAGATCGCCGATCATTTCGACGTGGAAAGCGCGATTGTAACCCCCTGAGAAAGATCGCTTCAAAAGGCACTTGAATATTCGAGGCAGTATTGGTAACTTAGACCGACCGCGACGTGTTGCAGGCATCCTGCCCGCGATTCGAGGGCGAGACGCCCTCGGCACGAAACGGTGAACGATTTACAAACTCATATCTTATCAAAGGGCAAGAGCATGGGAAAAACGAAACGACTCATTCCAGTGACGATCATCATACTGCTGCTTAATACAGCTTTTGCAGCACAGGCCAAAGCGGACGTCAAGAGCATGACGTATAAAACCGTCGGCGATAAACAACTGAAGATTCACGTTCATTTTCCACCCGGCTGGAAGGCCAGTGACAAACGCCCCGCAATCGTGTTCTTTTTTGGAGGCGGCTGGAACGGCGGCAACATCGATCAATTCGAGAAGCAGGCCGACTACCTTGCCGGCCGCGGCATGGTCGCCGCCCGAGCCGACTATCGCGTCAAGAGCCGCGATGGAGTGACACCCGATAAGTGCGTCGAGGACGCTCGCAGCGCCGTTCGCTGGATGCGGCAAAACGCGAAACAGTTAGGCATCGACTCGAAGAAGCTCGTTGCCTCAGGCGGCTCGGCCGGGGGACATCTGGCGGCCTGCACGATGATACGCCATAGTGTCGAGGCCGACCGCGACGATGTCTCGATTTCGACGATCCCACAGGCGATGGTGTTGTTCAATCCGGTCCTCAACTTCGACCATGAACTACTCATCGGGCGCATCAATGGCGATAAGGAACTCGCCCGCAAGATATCCCCGACATTGCATTTGGACAGGAACGCGCCGCCCGCGTTGATTCTATTCGGTACTGAAGATCGGTTGAAGGCCTTTGGCGATGAATACTGGACGAAGGCCGAACCGTTGGGCGTGCGTGCGGACAAATACCTCGCGGAAGGCCAGGGTCACGGCTTCTTTAACCGCTCACCATGGCAGGAGCGAACGCTCATCGCCGTCGATGAATTCCTCGCCTCTCTGGGGTATTTGCAAGGTAAGCCGACCCTCCAAGTGCCTGAAATGAGTGAAACCACACGTCCTCAGCGTCGCAGGCCGCACCCTAAAGTGGATCGGTGGCCGAACTTGTTCGAATCGGACTTATCTAACGCCATATTTCCTGAAGGTATCTGGACGTTTGAGAATGGTATCCTAACGGCCAGCGAAGACCAGGCCATCTGGACGAAGAAGGATTTCGACAACTTCATCCTCGATCTGGAATTCAAGAACGCACCGGGGACCAACAGCGGCGTTATCGTGTATTGCTCGGATATCAAAAACTGGATTCCGAATTCGGTCGAGATTCAAATCGCCGACGATTACGCAGGGCAATGGGCCAATGCGCCGAAGACATGGCAATGCGCCGCGGTTTTCGGTCATCTGGCGGCCTCGGAAAGCCGGGTTAAAAAACCGGGCGAGTGGAACCGGTTCACCATACGGTGCATGAACGAGCGAATCGATGTAACCCTCAACGGGGCACGCGTCACGTCGATGGATATGAGCTTGTGGACGTCCGCCAAGACCAATCCTGATGGCTCGGAGATTCCATCGTGGCTGAGCAAACCACTCGCTCAACTTCCAACGAAAGGAAAGATCGGCTTTCAAGGCAAACATGCCGGGGCGCCCGTCTGGTTCCGTAACATCAAAATCAGAGAATTAAAATCAAGGTAGATTACGCCTATTTGTAATAAAAACTATATAGACGTAATAAGTGACATTGTCGAAAGGAGACATATCGTGAAGACAAGACAGACGCGCCGAGAATTTCTCAGGACCGCCGCATTATCAGCAGCAACGTTGGGATTGCCTCGCATCAGCCGGGGCCGGGAAGGCGCCAAACCGCCGAATATCGTAATGATCTTCCTGGACGATTCCGGCTGGGCGGATTTCCAGCCCTTCGGCACCCACGCTTACAAGACGCCGAACGTCGAACGACTTGCCCAGGAAGGCTGCCGTTTTAACCAATTCTACGTTCCCCAGGCGGTCTGCTCGGCATCGCGAGCCGCGCTACTGTCCGGCTGCTGCCCCGGCCGGACCAAGGTCTTCGGTGCCCACGGCCCGAAAGCCAGGGGACTCGACCCGAAGTATGCCACGATCGGGCAGGTCATGAAAACACGGGGATATACCACGGCGGTCTTCGGCAAGTGGCACATCGGCGACCAGCCCGACACGCGCCCGTGGGCGCGGGGATTCGACGATTCGTGCGGCCTGATGTATTCCAACGATATGTGGGAATTTCACCCGGGCAATCCCCAATATTGGGGCAAGTATCCGCTCCATTTCTGGGAAAAGGACAAAGTCGCCATCGAGCGCATGACCAGGAAACATCAGCCGATGCTCACGACCTGGTACACCGAGCACGCCGTCGATTTCATCAAGCGAAACAAAGACAAGCCCTTCTTCCTCTACGTCCCCCATTCGATGCCGCACGTCCCGCTGTTTTGCAGCGAGAAGTTCAAGGGTAAATCCGGCGCCGGCCTGTACGGTGACGTGATGATGGAGATCGACTGGTCCGTCGGCCAGATCACCAAGGCGCTCAAAGACAGTGGCGTCGAGGATAATACGCTTGTGTTCTTCTCCTCGGACAACGGCCCGTGGGTTTCCTACGGCAACCACGCCGGCCAGACACCCTACCGCGAGGCGAAGGGAACCAGTTTCGACGGCGGCACCCGGAGCGCCTGCATCATCAAGTACCCCGGCAAAATCAAGCCGGGATCCAGCTCCAGCAGGGCATTCGGAACAATCGACATGCTCCCGACGCTTGCCCACCTGGTCGGGGCGAAGCTGCCGAAAAATCACATTGACGGCAAGAACGTATGGGACCTGATCGTCGGAAAACCGGGTGCGAGAAATCCGCACAGCTATTATCCCTTCTCCACCGGCAGGAATTTCGAAGGCATTATCAGTGGGAACGGCCGATGGAAATTGCACCTCCCGCACACCTACCGAACGTTAGTCACGCCGGGCAAAGACGGGATGCCGGGTAAATATAAGTCAAACAAAATCGGGCTTTCACTGTTCGATATGGAGAACGATCCCTACGAAACGAAGTCCGTGCTGGACGACTATCCGGAAGTCGCGGAAAAACTCAAAAAATACGCCGAGCAACACAAGAAACAATTCTACAGTCAAAAATGAAATCAGTCATTTTGATTTAAGGAGGCCAATCATGTTGGCATATTTCAGTAATCCCAGACTATGCCTTTTTTTAGCTGTTGCCGCCTTTATCGGGCCGCTCGGTGCATCGACGATCCAAGCCCAAAAACATAAATACAATGAAATGTACCGAGGCCCTCATTTGAACCGAGTGGCGTTTCCGATCGGCGGAATCGGCGCCGGCATGGTCTGCCTGGAAGGAACCGGGGCGATCTCGCATTTGTCCGTCAGGAACAGAATGCAGGTGTTCAACGAACCATGTTCATTTGCCGCTTTATGTATCAAAGGAAGAAAAAACAACGTCGCCAAAGTTCTGGAAGGTCCCATCCCCGCCTGGAAAGTCTTCGGCTCTCCCGGCACGGGCAACGGCGCCGCCCGAACGAGCTACGGCCTACCGAGATTCGATCAGGCCGCCTTCCGGGCGCGTTTTCCGTTCGGCAACGTCACGCTGAGAGACAAAGAAATCCCCTTACACGTCCGGATCACGGGTTGGAGCCCCTTGATTCCCGGCGATCCGGATAACGCCTCTTTGCCCGTCGGCGCACTGGAGTATAGTTTCACGAATCCGACAACCGATACCATCGAGGCCGTGTTTTCTTACAATACGAAGAATTTCATGGAGATCGGCCGAAAGAAAGACACGATTCTACCGATCCCCAATGGCTTTATCCTCCACCAGGAAGGAACCGAGGAAAACCCGGAGTACCTGGGTTCCTTCGCGTTTTTCGTCGATGACAACAACGTGATCGTCGATCATTGCTGGTTTAAGGGCGGTTGGTGGGACTCGCTTACCCTGGCCTGGAAGAATATCCAGGAAGCCCGGCTTCTCGACAATCCCCCGGTCGAAGGACGATGCCCCGGCGCCTCGCTGTTCGTACCCTTCACGTTGAAGCCCGGCCAGCAAAAAACCGTCCGCTTGATGTTCGCCTGGTACGTGCCACAAACGGACATGCGGCTCGGTAGAGACGCGCCGAACGCCGAGGAGCCCACAGCCCCCGAATGTGATTGCCAAGGCAATTTCGTCCCCTGGTACGCCGGGCGATTCAAAAACATAAAAGACGTCGCACGGTACTGGGATCGCAACTATAAAAACCTTCGCCGCAAGACGGGCCAATTCCGCAATGCCCTGTACGATATGACCCTTCCCGCGGAGGTCGTCGAGGCCGTCACTGCGAATTTGACCATTCTCAAGTCCCCTACCGTACTCAGACAAAAAGACGGACGGCTGTGGTGCTTCGAGGGATGCAGCGATGATCGGGGCTGTTGCCACGGCTCCTGCACCCACGTCTGGAATTACGCCCAGGCGATTCCCAATCTGTTCCCATCGCTCGAACGGACGCTCCGCGAAACGGAATTCAACGTCAGCCAGGACGAAAGGGGGCATCAAACGTTCCGCACCCCCCTACCCATTCGTCCTCCCGCACATGATTACCACGCCGCCTCAGACGGGCAGCTTGGCGGGATTATGAAGGTCCATCGCGAATGGCGCGTCTCCGGGGATACGAATTGGCTCAAAGAGATATGGCCCAAGGTGAAAATCAGCCTGAATTATTGCATCACCACCTGGGACCCGAGGGGCAAAGGCGTCCTGGAAGAACCTCATCACAATACGTACGATATCGAATATTGGGGCCCGGACGGGCATTGTTCGAGTTTCTACCTCGGTGCGCTGGCCGCCGCCGTTGAAATGGGCAAAGCGATGGGCGAAGATGTCTCCCGTTACAGCGAATTGCTGGCAAAAGGCAAGAAATTCCTCGAAACCGAACTCTATAACGGTGAATATTTCTACCAAAAGATCCAAACGGAAGGTCTTACGGCGGAATTCCACCCACTCGCCAGTTCACAAAACGGTCCCGGCTACAGCCATATCGTGAAAATGCTCAATACACAGGGACCCAAATACCAGTATGGTACGGGATGCCTGTCGGACGGTATCCTCGGCTGCTGGATGGCCAAAATGGCCGGCCTGGGCGATATCGTAAATGCCGATAAGGTTAGAAGCCATCTGTTAGCCGTTCACAAATATAATCTCAAACACGATCTTTCCGACCACGCCAATCCGCAACGTCCTGCTTTCGCGCTGGGTAAAGACGGCGGCTTACTGCTGTGCTCCTGGCCCCGCGGCGGGAAGCTCTCGATCCCGTTCGTTTACAGCGACGAAGTCTGGACCGGTATCGAATATCAGGTTGCCTCCCACTTGATGCTCGAAGGCAAGGTCGAAGAAGGCCTTGAGATCGTGCGCGTCTGCCGGGATCGTTACGACGGGCGCATTCGCAATCCCTTCAACGAATACGAATGTGGCCACTGGTACGCCCGGGCGTTATCCAGCTACGGGCTTCTGCAAGGACTGACCGGTTTGCGGTACGATGCGATCGACAAAACACTCTATATCGACTCGAAAATCGGTGACGATTTCCGCTGCTTTATCTCGACCGCGACCGGATTCGGCACGGCCGGCCTGAAAAACGGAAAACCGTTCATCGAAACGAAGTCGGGCGACATTGACGTCGAACACGTCATCGTCTCCGGAAAAAAGATGTCCCTGTAAATAGATGGGCTCCTAAATGATGAAGAACGCAATTAGAA
>Ga0272442_10001701_pt1 | contig 32841 bp, 29 predicted proteins | sample SSMForm2O_FD_200262 | JGI IMG/M metagenome (GOLD analysis project Ga0272442, IMG submission 200262) | Marine sediment archaeal communities from Little Sippewissett salt marsh, Falmouth, MA, United States - SSM-Form-2O | ecosystem: Environmental > Aquatic > Marine > Wetlands > Sediment ... | reverse complement strand
TCTTCCAGTTTCTGCATGGCATCCTCTCCTTTCCAGCTTGCTGGTTATTTCTTCAACTTGGAGAGGATGCCTTTTTCTCGTCCTACTTCAACAAATTCATCAGTGCAATCAGTGTAATCCGTGGTTAGTCTTCTTTGGTTGCGGCCCTCTCGGGCCGCGCTGTGTAATCCGCGGTTTCTTTTCTGGTTCTCTGAAGGTTGCTATTTCTCAAGCCACGTCAGTGGGTATTGGCCGTATTTGTGGAATGCGTCGTACATGGCCTTGATGTTCTCGAACGGGGCTTCAGGGCCGATCTCACCGTGCAGTATCGCACCGCCGTTGAAGGTGCCGAACGCTTCGATGGCTTCCTTGACCGCATTCTCCACTGCTTCGGGTGTCCCAAACGGGGTGACCCACTGCCTGTCGATATCCGTCCTGATACAAACCCGGCCGCCGACCAGATCGCCGATACGCTTCGTGCCCATGCAATGATGCTGTGGGTTCCACACCGCTCCCGCGAATATGCAGTGATGGATCGGGCAGCGGTCAGATCCCTTGAACTCGATAGCCGCCAGTACCCGTTCTCTTGATGTCATTTCAGCCATACGTTCCAAGGTCCTCCCCGGAAGTGTGCATCACAGTCAGATACTCTATAGGAATGAGCGTTCAGTGCATAGATTCACATATTGCACAGTTTCGTTCAGTACGAACGCGGCGGCGTAAGAATAGTACCTGAATGGGCCACTCCGGGTGCGACGGCGGACGGTAAGCCGGCCAAGAAAAAGAAGAAGAGCAGGAAGCCCAGCCTGGACGAGCTCGACGACGAGTTTGACCTCGGCGATGATGTGAACCCGGAGAAAAAACTCAACTACGACTCCTTTATCGCGATATCCCGTCGATGGCCGCGAAGGAAATCCCCGACACGCCGACCGGCAAGCTCCGCGCCGCTCTCCTCGCGGAGCTCTGAGGCTCTCGTTCCGCTCGGAAGGATAGGGGGAAGGGTCGAGGGGTATCCGCGACCTTGAAACCCGGATCTATATTGGCTAACATGTGGATATGAATCTTGAGGCCTTTGAGAACATCGCGAGAGCACTTGAGCAGGGGGACGTGCGGTACCTGGTTGCTGGAGGTCTTGCCGTTGTTGCCCACGGGTATGGGCGAATGACCTTTGACGTGGATCTTGTTGTTCAGCTGAAGTCTGACAATGTTGTTCGCGCGTTCGAGGCCCTGGCATCCATCGGTTACGAACCCCGTGTGCCCGTGACCGGGGAGCAGTTTGGTGATAGGACTATCCGCGAGGGATGGATCAGAGACAAGGACATGGTCGTTCTGAACATGTGGTGCGACAAGTACCGTGACACTACGCTGGACATATTTGTCACTGAGCCGTTTGATTTCGATACGGTCTACAACAACGCGCTCGTTGAGAAGCTGGACGACGGAACGACGGTGCGGTTCGTGGACATTCCGACCCTGATCGATATGAAACGGATCGCAGGCAGAGAGAAGGATATCGACGATGTGAAGCACCTGGAGATGTTGCAGGATGAAGCCTGATTGGACCATTCATGAGAGCAGTGCGGACTGGCAGTGCGATAGAGAGAGTCATGAACGTTTCCAGCTCCGGTACTTCCGCTCGATGTCTCTGACCGAGAAACTGCGAGCCGTCGAGAACATGTGTCGCGCCGCGGACTACTTCGCACGAAAGGCCGATGCCCGCCGCAGGTCGTCTCGCTGAACTATAGGCCGGAGCACCAGAGCAAAGCGCGGTATGGGGCAGGGGTTCGCCCTCCAGATATGACCGGCTCACCGCAGGGAAGGATATGGGGCTGTCGGGCGACCTGGCCGGGCAACAGATCAAGATTCGTTTCAGGGGCGAGATGCGGTCGCACGTGAAGCGCGAGAAGATCGCGGACCTCAACACCGGCCTCCCATTCTTGTCCTTTTGGTTTGAGATCCGAACGGTGTAGCGTTTGGCGGATGCCGGCCAGACCGGCGAACAGAGCCACACTGCAATGCACAGCAAAATGCAGGTCAATAATGGCTTTCTCAATTGTTTCCTCCCTTAAGGCTAGTCCACGAGGTCGAGCTTGTCCTCCTCCAGCAACATGCTGTCGCGTACTTTCGTAAGATGCTTCTGCGCCTCCGCGGCCTGCGGCAGCTTCTTGTGCTTTACCACCTCCTGCAACAACGCCTTCGCACCCTTGTTGTCGCCCTTCCTGATCATGGCGAGTGCCTTCCTGATATCCGCGGCCAGCTTCCTGCGCAGCTTATACTCGGCGAATATCTTCTCGGGGTAATGCTGTTCGCCAATGTTCGCCATGACGCCAAACTCGATACCGAACTCGCCCAGTGACACCGTCTGCTTGCCCACAACAACCTTGTTGCCCTTCACCTGCGGATCGGCCGAGCGGCCGCCTATGAACGAGAAAGAGACTTTCACCGGGCCGAGCGAGACCACCTTGCCGGGCAAGGCGTTGGTGCCGGCCTGTACGAGCATTGCCGTGGCGCCCGACGCGCCGGAGAAGTCGACGCCGAAGCTGGTTCCGTCCACTCCGGTAATGACGCCCGACCCGTCCTGCGCGCCCCGGAAACACGCGATTGGCTTCTCGATGCTTCCCCATTCCCGCATGTCGCGGCCGAGTGCGTAGATCATTGCCTGGCCGTCGGTATATGAACGACCGTACCCGCGGGTGTAGCGGGTCTGGATGGACAGCGCGATGTCGTTCTTGTCCTTCCACCGGTTGCGGAACATGTAGAACGTGTTCTCCTCGCCCACGGCTTGCGGGATGATGCCGGCCGGATTCTTCGGCTCCATGCCGATGGGCCAGTTCACGAACGCGAGGATGCAGTGGTGTGGGTAAGGGGTTGTGGTGTCGTAGGGCGTACCTTTTCTCAAATCGCCGTCTCTGACCCAGTTGTTGTAGATCCAGAGCATGGCGGCTTTCTGGTCGTCGTTCATAACTCCGAAGCCTTCGCAGAAGTAGCCCGCGCCGCTGACTCCGCCGCGCGCCCAGATGTTGTGTGGATACATCCCGCGAGGGGGGTAGAGCGGCTTGTGATTGTTCCAGACGGTGAGCAGATGCCACTTCAGCGTGAGCCATTGGCCGTTGGGACGCGGCGATACGAGATCCAAGCCGCCGACGTTCATCCATGCCTGCAGGGCCGGGACGAAGGCGATCTGGGATGACATGGAGCCCGTGCCGCAGCCCTCACGGAACCAGCCGTGATCGCCGAACCCCTGGGTCATGTTGCGGATCAGGGCCTTGGGACTGGCATCGAGGAGTTTCTGGATCTTGGCATTGTCCGTACCAGGATCCCCGGCAATTGCGAGAATGGCCAGCGCGCCGCCGCCCACCTGCATGCCCCAGTGATTACTACCCGGATGATGCCTGCTACCGACCACAAGACCCTCGATAGACATGCAGGGCCCTTCGTTGTAGTCGTTCAATATCTTCGCGGCCTTTCTTCTGAACTCCTCGTCCCAGCCGTTGTAGCAGATGTCATAGCAGACAGCGGTCCAGCCCAACGACGGACCGGCGCGCAGTGCGCCGTACGGATGCCGGAACGAATACCGCCGGTCCCTGTCCCTGCACCCACGGAAGCCGATCTCCATGCATTTCCTGCCCATCTCCGCGTACTTCTTTTCGCCTGTGAGCAGGTAAAGGAAGCCGTAGCCGGCGGCGTGACTGTACGTGTATGTGCCCGGTCGCACGGTGTATTTCGGTGCACTCCCGTCCTTCTTCAATGGACCGCGCTCCGGGTTGAACGTGGTGGGCATGGATTCACCGTCCGACCCGTTCAGCAGGTAGCGGAGCCGCTTGACGATCGCTTTGCCTTCAGGAGTCTGCGCACGCTTGCGTAGCGCGGGTAGGTCGGTCTTCCGGAAGAAGAGACGCGGGTGTTCACCCGGCTTCACCGGAACGTGACGGGCGATGGCGGCCGGCCAGCCGTCCGCGCCCGCCCCCGGCCACTTGAGAGGTTCTTGCTGTGCCGTCCGCGGCACAGGTTTCGGTGTTTGTTTGGGCGAAGTGGTGGGCGTTCTTCCGGGCTTCGGCTTGGCCGAGGCAACCACCACCGGGGCCTTGGGCGCAAGTTGATGCAGCTTGAGCCATGCATTCGCCACGTCCTTGTCCGGCAGCCAGAACATGTGTGGGCGATCGGCTGCTTTGACCGATGCGTAGGAATGGACGAAGGAGGCAGGCGGCCGGGCCGGTGCGTCGAGGGAGGCGCGTCCAGCCCTTCTCGCATTTGCCAGAGCAGCGGCACGAGCCTTGGCTTCCTGCACATTCTCGTCGCTCGCCGGGACAAACCAGAAGCGTACGGACTCCCAGAAATGCTGCAGCCGCATGGCGAAGATGACGGGATAGCGCCCCTCACTGAATTCGATGATCTGGCCGTCGTCGACATGCTGGCCGTTGATCGCGATCTGCAGGCGGCCCTTTGTGGACGTGTAGGCTTTGAGGCGGACCGTCTTTGGCTCGGCCACGTCGAGGACCGTATACCCAAGAAATGAAAAGGAGTCCCGTTGCTGGTAACCCTGGCTCAGGCCTATTCCGCCGTCGGGCCTCTGCCATTCCGCCTTGAGCGGACGGAATGTCTGCAGCTTGCCGTCTATGTCGGTTTTCGTATCCGGCTGCGGGCGCATGTTCAGCCACTTGCCAAGGCCAAGCCAGGGATCCTGCTTCATGAGGAAGGGGACCCCCTCGGTCACGAGCCACTTCTTCGGCGCTCTGCCGATGGCGAGCGGCTCCACGGGCACGCCATCGGGCACGGCTTCTTTCATGGGGGGGATCGCCGCGTACCCGTCGCTCAGGCGCTGTCGTCTCTGCGACGACGGCGTGTCATAGACATTACCCTTCTTCTTCATCGGCCCGCGCAGCGTGCGGAAGATGTCCTCCATTGCGTATGTTTCGATCAACACCCCGCGCGAGGGATCGACGTCTTTCAGTACGGGTGGTTTGTTGGTTGCGTAGTCACCCCCGGGCACGCGCAATGTGAGGGCCTTGTCCATGAATGCGGTGAGGTAGTCTGACACGTCCGCGCGTGTTGGTCCGCCCCGCGACTCCGCGCGGGACGGGTAGTTGCCCTGGGTTACGCCACGCGGCACGACCATGTGCGAAAACCATCCGGATGTGATCTGGTAGTTAAGCAGTCGCGGCCGATGTTGCCACGACCATGCCGAGCTGTCGTCGAACTCACCGTTCACGTTGACGTGCAACACCGGACCCTTGGGTGTCCATGGCTGACGGGGCCACGGTGGGGCAGGGGCGTGATAGCCGATCGTGGCGATTGTTCGCTTCGGCTGCTTTGCCGCGACCGAGAATGCGAAGTTTGCGTTGTTCGGTCCGTTGAAGAGGATCCACGGTACGTGTCTGAACTCCTTGATCTTTGTATACTTCGCCACTTCCGCGAGAATCGAACCGATGCGGTCGCGGTCTCGCTTCTCCTGGTAGTTCAGGAGGTAGACGATACCCATCTCCCGTTTCTCGGCCAACTTGCGCACCGCCGGATGCTGACCGAATTGTTTCGAGCCCTGGTCGGGTACGATGACCAATGCGGCCCGGATGTGCTTCATTCCTTTCGGCACCCAGACGTACGCGTCTGTAATCGTTGGTGGGGGTATTCTCTTCTTGCCGGGCTCGCGTTTTGTCTGGCCGGGGAAGGGGACGCCGATGGGCCAGTGCGGCGGCTCGCCTTTCAGTGGCCGGTAGACCTTTGGCGGGACTATCTTCTTTGGCCGAGCGTCCTTCTTCAGGGCATCGAGATCGATGCCGTCCAGATTGTCATCACCGCTGCCGAAGTCCACGTCATCAAAAAGATCTCCAGCCGGCAGGGACAGGGCCGGCGCGAGCAGGACCGCGCAAGTCACCGCCCAACGCATCCGGTGGACGCGAGGCATCGAGAAAGCCGATGGTCTCATGTCGTACAACATACCCTACTCGTCAACACACGGCAACCCACTTGCGCCAAGTCTGCATTGCGGCGGCATCAACACACCGGGTACTGCCTGTACGCGCCCCTACAGCATCGGGCGGAGGAGTTCGATACCGGTGGCAGGCCGGCCCCGTTCTTCTCGCATTCTACTTCCGTGTTGCGGCTTTCTGAAACGCTTGAAGCCGATAGGCTGCCGGGGTGGTGTTGTAGTATCGGCGGAAGGCTTTATGGAAGGTGCGGACATCCGCGTAGCCTGAGTCGAGAGCTACGTGGGCGATCTTGGCCTCGGACCCGGTGAGCAGACGCGTGGCTCTTTCCATGCGAGCTCGCAAGAGCGTAGAAGAAAGAGACTCCCGCCCAAAGCGGTTGAATAGCTGTGACACGTATGACGAGTTCAGGCCGAAGAACGATGCGATGCTGTCGCGCGTGATCGGTTGGTGATGGTGTTCCCGCACGTACTCCAGCACGGCATCGTAACGCCTTCGGGCCCGTCCGTGTTTTGGCTCGCCTCGCGGCTCATTGGTCAACCTGGCATGACACAACTCGGTCAGCGCGTGGTTGAGGTGATGGGCTGTGCGGTTGTAGCAGGCTTTGGCAGGCTGATGTGCCAGCGCCGAGAGGGCATGCAGTATCCCTCGCATGACCGCGTCCGGTCCTTCGTGTGTGTGATACCACGTTCTATCGAGACTGCCGCGCGTTGTCGTGATTGTCAGGAAACGGATGTGGGTGCCGGCGAAGACCACACTGATAGGACTCTTGCTGTTCTTAAATGTTAGGTCATATTGTGCTGATAGAGCAAGAGCCTGATATAACGAATGGTCATATGAGGGGCTATGAGCACGGGTCTGCAGTGTCTTCAATGCTATCGGAAGCAGAACTCGCGGCGGGCCGCGGTTGAGTGTTTCTTTGACGGGCTGGACCGGATGCGGGAACGGGTCGAGTTATCCGAGATGTGTATTGAGCAGATATACCGTTTTGAGACACCGGAGAGCCCGGTCATCAACGTTCTGCCGAATGGTTTTGTTTATGAGAAGTCTGGTTGGGCCGAGGGGGATCTCGATCGCTTACTCGATCATAACCTCCAAAGGAACCTGTGGCAATTGGAGGTCCTGCCGGAGTCGGACTACACCCCGTTCCTGCAGGCGGGTGGTGTGGGAAACGACTTGTTGCCGGCATTGTTCGGATCAGAATTCGAGATCTGTGGGACAGAGCACGGCGATGTGTACCATGTGACGCGCCATGGGATCCCCGATATCCCCGCGTTGGAGGAATGGTGCCGGACCCAGTTTGCCCTGCCCGTGTCTGATTCCGCGGCCTACCGGGAACTGTTGCCGAAAGTTCGGTTTCTTGCTGAGTTGACTGGGGGACGACTGGAACTGGTCTTCCCTCAGATGCATGGGCCGTTCACCAACGCGCTGCGCATAATGCCGGAGCAGGAAGGTCTGATAGCCGCCCATGTGAGTTCCGAATGCCTGAAGATGTTGATAGACCGGATCGGCGTATCGGTCCTGGAGATTATGCGTGGTTTTCGTGACGCGGTGGGATCGACGGCATTGTGCCGGCCGCGTGCCCGGCTCTGTCAGGCCAGTTCGGTGCACGGCGTTGTGGTTGACGATTGGATTTCCGTGATGGGGCCGGAGCAGTATCTGGCGCTGGCATCGGACTATTACCGGGCAATCAGCGATGAGTTCGGCGGCATCTACCTGCACACATGCGGGCCGGTGATCTGGCATGAGGATGCTTTCCTGGGCATACCCGGGTTGGCAGGTTTTGAGTGCACTTTCACCGACGGCGCCAGGAGCACAACGGCAGACTTCGAGGTATTGAAGGGGACTTTCGCCGGTAAACTCGTGCTGGGTGCGTTCTATTCGGCCCATCCACCGTCGCCGAGGATTGTAGATGACGAAGAGAACCTGACCCCGGAATGGCTCGAACGAATGTCGCTCAACGGCGGGTTCATGCTGAATCAGGGCGGCAGCCTGCAGAAATGCCGGGCATTCCTGGCATACATGCGGCAGGATGCGCACGTTCCAGCGTAATGTAGAAACTCGCCGCGTATCAATTCCGCAACGATCTTTGTTGTTTTCCGGGCAAGCATCAACTATCAAGGATCCAGCATCGTGGCGTTTCCAATTTGGTTCAGGGGTTTGGGATGCAGCTTCGTCAGGGACGGCAATTGGCAGGAGTGGCAGGCTATGAAACTGGGCGTCAATTCAGTTCTTTTCGGTGGACATGATATCGGGACGGCGTGTCGGCATATCGGGTGGGCCGGATACGATGCGGTCGAAATTTCTGCGCTGGATGGTGTGGGTGCGTTTGGTGATCCATTGGGTGAGCACCTTCACCTCGCTGATTGGCGCAAGGACGTTGCTTCGATTCGTTCGGCCTGCGAGGAGTCCGGACTCACTATGACGGCAATGGAGGTCGGGCCGCTGGATGAGGAACGTACTCGTCGTGCCTTCGATGCGGCGGCGGAACTGGAAATACCGGTCATTAATATCGGGCCAAGCGGCAAGAATGACAAACCCGGTGACTTGGAGTCGTGCATTGAGCGTCTCGCTGCACTTTCCGCGGAAGCCAAGACTTACGGTGTGTGCCTGTGCGTCAAGGCTCACATAGGAACGTCGATCTTCGATACGGCCACGACACTCCGGGCAATGGCTGCGATCGAGTCAGAAGCATTCGGCATTGATATGGACCCCAGCCATATCTTTCGGGGAGGCGAGGAACCGCAAGACGCACTGCGCAAGGTGATCGGGCGAGTGCGGCATGTGCATATTCGCGATTCCGGTCCGGGCCCCGCACCGGGCACGGCCGAGGAACAGACTTGTGGGCGCGGCGACATCGACTTGGCCGGGTATTGTCGTGTTTTGACGGAGTCTGGATACACCGGACCGGTCAACCTCGAGATCATTGGGGCCTCACAGTATGAGCCGGCTCGAAGTGTTGCCATTGCTGCGGAGAGCCGCGGCTACCTGCGTGCAGTTCTGCTCTGATCAGTTTCACGGGCAGGGCGCCGTTACATACCGCGCGGCGGATGGAGCGAAGCCGGTCTTCAGTGGAGACGTGCTGATCACCGGCCTGAAGCCGGGAGCGGACGGCGTTTGGACGGTCAGGGTTCCGGAGATTGCGGAAGGCAAGTGGCGGTTCAACCAGGATTTGCAGGATAGGAGAAGAGGCAGAGAGACCAAGTCTCCCATTCTGTTGATCCCGTCCAAAAGAAACGGCCTCGCTGATAATGGCACCCGGGCGAAAGAACCGACCAAGTTGGGATTCGGGTAACTGAATCCAGGATATTTGTCGCTAACGCACCAACATCTGATTCACACGGTACTGGCCGCGAATGCCTGACTTGCCCTGAGTATGTATTATATGCATAGTTCTTGCATGTCGTCCAAGTCGAAGGCGAAGTACATACATGTGGACCTGTTGAGGCCGGATATCCGCTTCTTTGGGGGACATGAAGACACGCATGACCACCATGAACTGATTCTTGTGGTCTCCGGCAACTATGAGCTCAGGGTGAGCGGCCGGAGACTCAAAGGGGAGTCGGGCGATCTGTTCTATGTTCCCGCGGGGTGTCGTCACCGGGCCAGGGCCGCCCAAGACTACAGTGCGAGTCAGTACCTCCTGCGCTGGGAGGGGGGTGCCGATCTTGCCGCGGCGGGCGGCGCGCCGGATATCGGTGGGCGTGTGCTGGTGCTCCTGGAGTGGTTGCGCGAACTGCGTGGGAACGAATCACGCCAGGCGAAAAGGCGACGAGACAGGGTGTTTGTGCTGGCGCTGGACCAGGCGAGGACGTTACTCGAGGGTGCTCCTGTCGAGCGCGGGAGGCTCGTCGACGTCAGGAGTCATCTCGACACCAACTACACCATGGACATCAATATGAACGTGCTCGCCAGCATCGCCGGCCTGAGCCATTCGCACCTCACGAGGCTGTTCAAGGGCGAATTCGGGATGCCTCCGTTCGCGTACCTCAAAGAAGTGCGGATCCGTGCGGCACGTAGCCTGTTGCTGAACACGCGCCTGCCGTTGCGTGAGATCGCGCACCGTGTGGGTCTGCACAGCGAGTTCTATCTCTCGCGCCTGGTCAAGGAGCACTGCGGGTTGTCGCCGAAGGCGCTACGGGAACGGATGGGGTAGGAAACCCACCCCGGCCTGCGGCCACCCCTCCGAAGGAGGGGAGCCATGCTCTGGAGAGCGGCGGGCCCCCGCCGCAGTGGATACAGTCTGGAAGCCTGCGCTACGGCGTCGTCGGGATGGCGCTGGAATGGTGTATGGAATCGCAGAACCAAGCATGTGAGGGTTGAGTAGGCAGGTGCGAAGTTCTTGGTGGAAGTGGGGGAATGATGCACGCGAAGACCATCGGGGCCACTGTTGTCATCTGCGCTGCTGCGGCCCAGGTTCTATCCGCCGAACCCGTGCCGTTGGGGCACAGGGATTTCTACCCTTCACCCGAGCGGCCAATAGGCTGGCGCGGTGATGGCCACGCCTCGTTTCCCGGCGCGACACCCATTACCAAGTGGCAGGAGGGGATCCGGAAGAAGATTGGCTGGAAGAAGTACGCCTGGGCGAACCGCGAGCGCAAGGGCATCGTGTGGAAGAAAAAGCTGCGGTGCTTCTCCAACGCGCAGCCGATAGTAATCGGCGACCGCGTTATCACCACTTCGGAGCCGTCATCGCTTGTGTGCCTGGACGTGAATACCGGCGAGACGCTGTGGATACGGGAGAACATCCCGTTCGATGTCATGGGCATGTCCGAGGAGAAGTCCGACGCGCTGCAGACCTATCTCGAGCAGCTCTACTGCACGATCGCTACCTTCCGTCCGCTGGTCGGCAACTACACGCGGCTGGCCAGCAAGAATTATCCCAGGGTCGTGGCCAGGAACCGGGCACGCTGGCTGAAGCACGCGCGCTGGCAGGATGACGTCTTCCGTGCCATGAACCGTGGCCCCCACGCGGCGCGCGTGCAGGAGGCATTGGACTTGACCATGGATGCCATCGCGGCCTTTCATGCACTTACTCCGGGCGATGATCCGAGTGAACTGAACAGCGTGATGGTGAAGCCGGCCGGCAAGGCCGCAGTGTGGATTCAGCCTGAGTTCGGCTTCTACCCCGCCTCGCACTGGGACGGCTACACCGGCTGGACGTTTCCCACGCCGATCACCGACGGTGAGTTTATCTACGCAAACATCGGGCAGGGACAGGTTGTATGCTACGACATCACCGGCAAGCGGATCTGGTGGCGTCACTTCAAGCGCACCTCGGGAAAACGGGTTGGAACGCCCGGATGCAACATGGCTGTCGAGTACTGTGCATCGCCGCTGCTGATAGGCGATGTGCTCATAGCCCAGGTGACGGCACGGCCGGAGAAGTGCGACGGGCTGTACGGTCTGAACAAGAAGACGGGCGAGGTGATCTGGAGTACCGACAAAGTCGGGCACACCGTGAAGAGTCATTGTCGCCTGTCTCTGCCGCTCCCCGGGGGCGGAACGCTGGACGCCGTTGCCTGTCCGGACGGCAAGGTGCTGCGAGTCAGGGACGGCAAGATCATAGGAGCGCTCGGGGCTGACAGCGGTCACGGTCCCACGGGTTCGGGCTCGTCGGATATCACCGAAGGCCACCGCTGGTACTGGATGGGCAACGGCAAGGTGGTTGGCTTCGAGCTGACCGCGGCCAGCGAGGACAAGGTCACGGCCAAACAGCTCTGGGAAGTGCCGTGCAGACAGATGTCGCATACCTCGGTGCTTCACGCCGGCCATCTTCATCGCTTCGGTGAAGGCGGACCCATCATCAACGTAAAGGATGGTTCACACGTTATGTGTGCCAAGAAGTACAAGGACGGTGTCTTCACCATGAGGATGCACTACCCGAGCCCGATCGTGGCGGGCAAGTACCTCATGAGCTTCGAGATGGCCGGCAGGAGGGGGAAACCGTTCCTGGTGAATTCGCAGGTGCTCGAAATGGTTTCGCCCAACCATCCGAAGATGGTGGCCGAGGAGAACATGCTCGACGGCGATCCGATTCCGAACATGCCGCGGCTGGAGACGCACATTCCGGGCTACAAGCCGGGGGATCTCTACTCGCAGTGCGGGGGAACGCCGACCCAGTTCGGATACAGCAGCCTGTTCGCGCACGCGAACCGGGTTTTTCTGAGATCGGTAAGCCATCTCTACTGCCTGGGGGATCCGAAGGTCCCGTATGACTGGAACCCGTCATCCCGGCCGAAACGTATCACGGGCAAGCTCGAAGCGGCCGCAAGGGAATTGGCGGAACGTGATCCGGTAGACGCGCTGTCGTCGAAATACGCCTGGGACCGGGAGCAGGGACGCAAGGCAATCGTCGCGCTGGCGCCTGGGAAGCAGAAGGCGACGCTCGACCGCGTAGCGAAGCTGACCTCGGGCGAGGGTTGGCGGACACTGCGCGAGGCGGCACGGACGCTGGGCGAGATAGGACCGGCGGCAGCGCCGGTTCTCCCTGCGTTGCAGGAGTCGCTGGAGAAGTGGCTGGCGGCGGGGAAACTGAACAGGGCAGCCGAGATACTGTCGGCGATACAGAAGATCGAGCCCAAGGCGCCGACGGCAGCCCTCCCGCATGTCGCCAAGTCATTGGGCGGCGGGAACGTGGGCGTACAGCGTGTCGCGTGTCGATTGGCGGAGCAGATCGGTGCCGATGCGGACCAGGTGACGCCCGGATTGCTGAAGGCTCTGTCGTCGGCCGATGCCGGGGTGGCAATGGACGCCGCATATGCGCTGCAGCGGGTGGGGTTGACGGATGGCAAGGTGGTTCCGGCGCTGGCCGAAGCGATCAAGCGCAAGGAGAAATGGGTGGTGGTCCCGTCCCTCGAAGCTCTGAAACTGCGCGCGAAGAAGGCGGGAGCGGCAGCTGTTCCCATTGGACAGTGCCTGAAGAGAAAGGACCTGCGTACTCAGCTTGCGGCCATGGAGGCACTGGCCGCCATGGGATCTGCGGCGAAGCCGGCGATCCCGGCTCTGCGCGGCGCACTGCACCACACGGACAGCCGGATCGTTTGCTCGGCTGCCGATCTTCTGTTCAAGCTGGACGCAGCGTCGGAAAAGAAGGTTGCGATGGCGATGGCCAAGAACCTGGCTTCTGCCAAAGATGAACTCGTGCAGTCGAACATCCGGGCGTTCGGTGTCGTCGGCCCGAAGATCAAGGGCAAGGTCGTCATGATGGATGTTGTCGACGCTATGGTGAAGGTGCTCGAGAAGCGCAGTCCCAAGCTGAAGCGTGAGACTGCAATGGCACTCGCGGAATTCGGCACGAAGGCGAAGGCGGCTACGCAGGCGCTGCGTGAGGCGGCGATGGGCAAGGACTGCAAGGAAGAGGCCAAGGCCGCGCTGGCCAAGGTCGCGCCGGGCATGGATCTGAAGAAGATAGAGCCCGAAACGGACGACGACTTGGGTTTGGACCAAAGCGGGCCGGGCCCACAACCCAATCGGAGCCCGGCCCGGTCGAAAGTGCAAGTCGCAAGTGAAGGTAAGGTATTCTCACGCTCTCAATAATGACTCCGGCTTCCGCTGCACCTGCACCTTCGACCTGCCACCTTCACTGCTGACCGTGTCCGGTCGTGCTCAAATTATCTTGTTTTTTGTCGCAGTTGAGATTGATTAAGCCGCTAATGCCTAGCGACGAGTGGAGCTCTGTGGAGGGCGAGGCTGTGCCGAGCCGCGGATGTAGGACCGGCTCACCGCAGGTTCGCCACATATCAGGGCTGATGACCCGCGGTGTTGTTGATGCCCTCTGTTCCGTACGGGGCACGGCCTTCGGCAACCCGCCGAGGTCTTCGGGTGGGCGTCACGAGCATGAAGACGCCGTGCGAGTAGGTGTCGGCATCCCGGTCGTTTGTGGCCTGGGCCTGTTCGAGCCACATATTCCAGTATGCCACGAGTTCCTCGTCTGTCATGTTCCGAAGGTCGAGGTCCTCTTCGCTCAGGAATTCATCGCGTGGTTCGCTCATTGGGACCGTATCTCCACTTCGGCGGGGAGCAGATCCTCGGCTCGTTCAACGATGATGGCATGGGCACGGAATAGGGGGAGGCCCTCTATTTCCGCTGAGATCCCGGGCCATGCATTCGTCCAGTTCTGCGCCGCTGTCGTATAGGCCTCGAGCCGTCTCTCATTCTCGTGCATTAGTTGTCGTCTTTCCGCGTCCAAGGCCGCTTCTAGCGATCCAACGCCTTCAACGACATGCGCGAGCAAAGGTCTTTCACGCCTGGCCTGCTCGAGGGCCTCGGGATGCTTCTCTGCCAATGCCACGAGGTCCCTGGCGCTGCGGGAGAGCAGCATCTGTCCCACGGGGTCTTCTATGAGACGCGCCAGCTCTCCGATGACAGCGTAATCCTTCTCCCTGTTCGTCTTCTTCAACTGTGCGAGCGTCTCAACGTCTACGAAAGGGATGGGCTCCGACGCCGATTCGGCGCGCGACCATAGCGCGGCCAACTCGTCCGGGCTGACACGGGGCGGGCGAGTGATGAAGTCGGTGCGTACGCGAAGGACTTCTGTTCGGAATTCGAAATGCGCACTCCAGCCGGCTGCCATCCAGCGGATGTCCACCGGCGCTCCCAGGCGATAGCGTGCGCCACGCGCATCGAGCACGGCGAGGACGTGCTTGAGGCATTCCTCGTCCTCGCGAAGTATCCAGTCCCCGTCCTTGCTCATCATCGCCAGACGATGCATCACCACGGCTTGACCGCTGCTCAAGATGGCACGTACGCGGCCCCGGTTGAGCTCAGCTGTAAGCGCCAGGTAGATGTTCTCCTGCATAACGAGGTCAAGAATAGCAATTGGCGGCGGCCAAAACAATCAGACAACGGCGATGCCTCATTCAGCGTGCATTCGTACGGAACGCCCGCAATAGCGGGCAATCTGCAAAGAAGACGCCAAGCCGACAACTGGACTATGCGTCTTCCATATGGCATGGTATGGCATGGTGAAAGTCGTTCTAACATCAGGCGTCTGCCGGGCGCTGATTGTCCTGGGGATTCCGCTGGCGGCAGCATCTCCGGCTGTATCGGCGGGGAGACCGGTACACAAGCTGATCGATCCCAACGCCACGTATGCGGAACAGCAGGCATGGGAGCTGGGCTGGCCGATGATGCATGGACCGTTCACGCATTTCGGCCCTGCACGGACCGGTGTGGAGATCGTCGATAGCTTCGCGGACACCAAACTGCTGTGGACGAGCGAGGACAAGGACCTGGGACAGGCCAAGACCTGGACAGGCTCCCTGGGTTCGGCCCAGAGCATGGCCGCGCTGATCGGCCCGGCCGGCCACACGCACGCGGGCGCCTGGACAAGCCTGATAGTGGCAGAGGGGAAAGTCTTCGGCTGGTCGTTCCGGCCGAGCGGGCCGCTGACCGAGATCAGCCACGGCGGGAAACGCGTCAAGATCTTCCCGGAGGCCGAGGACTTCATGGTGGCGATCGACGTGAACAACGGGAGGACGGTCTGGAAGGCGGTCGAGCCGAAAGGGTTGATATGGGGTGTGGGCAAACGCAAAGGGCACATGCTGAGTCCCGCCTACTTCGACGGCAAAGTCTTTGCCGTTGGGTCCACGGGGCGCTTCTTCGCATACAGAGCGGCCACGGGCGAGAAGCTCTGGCAGACACCCCCGTATCCCAGCATGGACGTACTGCGTCACAAGCAGCGCTGGGTCTACAAGCAGAGCTTCTGGTGGGAGCATTCGCTGTGCGTTGCCGACGGTGTCCTGGTTGTGCCCGGTATGGGGCACCTGGGGGGCGGTCTTGGCGGCGTAGACGTTGAGACGGGTGAGACCATCTGGTCTCATCGCAGTATCAATAGCCGTCAGACAACACCCAACGTATGGCGGCACGATGGACGCGAGTACCTGTTGTGTGGGGCCGGGAACAGGCTTCGGCTGTTGGATGCAAAAACCGGCAAGATCATCTGGACAGAGAACCTGAAAGGGATAACGCCATTTACGCTGTCGCCATCGGCTGACACTGTGCTGGTGAACGCGGGGAGCAAGTTCAGGAAGGACAAGGATCTGTGGCGGCCCTGTGCATATAGGATAGGGCTCGACGGGCCAACGAAGATATGGGAAGCGCCGGACGAGCCCAAGTACATGTCGGGTACATGGCCCGACTGTGGCGCTATGCGCAAGATCATGAGTCAGCCCGGCTGCTTCATTTACCGTACCGGCGACGCCAAGATCACGCTTGACGGCAAAGTAGGCGGCGATGCGCCGCGTGACCAGGCGCAGAAGCCGATGACGTTTCTTTTCAATGAGAAGACCGGCAAGGTCCTGCATGAAACGGAGGAGCCGCTCTCCTGGGCGAGTATACAGGCCGAGGACCGATTCTTCTCGCCCACGGACGCAGCCCACGGCGGGGCCAGGATGAAGATGGACACACTCGGGATCAAGGACTTCAAGATACGGCGTCTTTCCGAGAACGCCACGATGAAACATGTTGGCACAACAGCCTACCAGGTGTTCATAGAATCGCCCTGCATCGCGGGCCGTCTCTTCATGCGCGGCGAGGACGGTTCGGTTGTCTGCTACGACTTGCGGAAGAACCCCGCCGATACCTACGAAGTGCCGGGCGCAAAGATCCCCGTGCCGCCCGCGTTGGCCGCCTTGCCTCCCGAAGTGCTGGGGCTGATGGCAACATACACCACTGACCGACAGGCTGCCGGTGCGGCCGTTCGGAAACTGTCCGACGATGGACGGGCCGCTCTCGTGGCGCCGCTTTCGGCCGCCGTACGGGACGGCGGATGGTTCGGGATCCAGGGCGCGGCACCGCTATTGACCGAGATGGGCCCCAGGGCCAAGGCAGCCGGGCCGTCCCTGACGGCCGCTCTGAAGACCGCGCTCGACGCCGGGCGTCCGGCGCCGGCGCGCGAAATCGCGGCTACGCTCGCCGCTGTGGACACGGGCGCCGCTTACAAGTCAGTTGATGGGTTGTGCGAAATGCTTGCGAGCGGGAGCATCGTGCAGAAGCGCGCGGCCTGCGCTGCGGCCGCTGCCATGGGTGAGCGTGCCGGCGCATGTGTCCGGGGCCTGGTTGAGATGCTTGGGTCATCCAACGTGCTTGAAGTTGCCGAGGCATGCCGCGCCATCCCCGCACTGGGCGCAAAGGCGGTGCCGGCGGCGCCGGTGTTGAAGAAGATTGTCGCCCGCAGCTTCACTGTGAAGGGGCGGCCCATCTCGAGTGACACCAGAGCGGGGAGCATTCTGGCACTGCGCTGTCTGTACGAGATGGGAGAGCATGCGGGCGATCCGCGGCCACTGATGAAGCGGTTTGGCAGGGAACTTCACGCCATGGGTGATGCCGGTGACTGGTACTTTGTTTGGATGCTGCCGAGATGCGGCCAACACGGCGCAACGGCTCTCCTGGAGTTCCTCCGGACATCGCACGACATGCGGGCAGACGCGGTTCGCGCCCTCATGAAGTCCGCGGTGGACCGCGTTACACTGGGCTTCGAGCTCGAGCGCCTGCTGAAGAGCCAGGACAGGCGGGTGGCGCAGGCCGCCGACCGGGCATTGGACCAGCTCAAAGGTCGGACTGGTAAGAAGCCGAGCCTGAAGAAGGCCAAGCCGGGCGGGGATGAGGAAGAAGACGACCTCGGCCTGTTCTGACCGGCCCCCTCTCACTACTGTCGGCTTCCTCGATGCCCTCCTTTTATCTGCTTGCGGTACGAGCTTGGCGACATGCCGAAGCGTTCCTTGAAGCGCTTCGACAGGTTGGTTCGCTGGGCGATGCCGCATTTCACGGCGATCCTCTGCATCGGCAGGTCTGTTTCAGCGAGCAGCTGCGCGGCGCGCTGCATTGCCCGCTCCTTGATCCAGGCTTCGGGTGATTTTCTGAGCTCCCGTTTGAAATGCTCGAACAGGAGCTGGCGACGAACCCGGCAGTACCTGGCCAGGGCGGTCACCGAGGGGATCGACCGGTCTTCGCGTGCGATCCGTTTCAATGCACGGTTCACGATAGGGTCCGTTGAGTGACCGTGCGGTATAGTGGATACGCGTTCGATGACGTCGAACGACGGGACGACCACATGCAGCGGATCGGGTGTGGTGCCGCATAGAATTCTGTGCGCCTGCCCCGCGGCGGCATAGCCCAGGGCGTGGAACGGACATGTAGATACCTGCAAGACTGATTTGTGTGCATCTGCAGTAGATGCATAATGGCCGTAACAATAAGATGTTACAGAAGACTGGAAATCCGCGCGCGCGGGTGTTTCCAGAAAATGGCGTTCTGCTGAATGGTGCTGCAGCCGACGACCCAAGGGTTCCTGAGAGTACGGAAGCAAGCTGAGGGAGGGGCACCATGCAGAATACAGTTTCGAGGCGTGACGCAGTCGTTGGGTTTCTGGCGTTGACGTTTGTACTTGCCGGCGGAGTCACCGTCAGCCTGGGCGCGCCGGAAATAGAGGTCGATACCCAGGAGAGCGTCGTAACCGTGCCGATCGGCACGGTGGTCACCCAAACGCTTACTCCTCCTATGCGCCCAGGACTATGACCTATGATGCCGGTCGCAACCTGCTATGGGTCGGCCACTACTATGCGACGGAGGTGGGCAAGATCAATGCGGCCAACGGTAGCGTTGTCGCTACCAAGAGCCTCGGCACCGTAAGGCCTTACGGCCTGGATATGGAGGACGGCGATCTGTGGGTTGCCGATTACTCGGGCAAGAACTTCAAGTGTTTCAACCCGGCCGACATGAACGTTGCCCAGACGATCAACGCGCCCGGCGCCTGGAGTTATGGGCCCGGCCACATTGCACGGGCGGACGGCCGTTCCTACTCAGCGCAATACAGTGATTACGATATCTACAAGCTCGACCCCGGGAGCGGTGCGATACAGAAGAGTTTTGCCGCGCAGGACAGGCTGTACTACTACTACAACCACCTCGAATACGCCAACGGCTCGCTATGGCAGAGCCGGTACACTCAGCCACGGAATGTAATCCACGAGATGAACTACGGCAACGGCGCGCTGCTTAACTCGTATCGGATCGGCGACTGGCCCGAGAGCTGCTATATCTACGACCTCTCGTTCGCGAACAGCAACGAGGTGTGGCTGCTGATGCCACTTGCTGAAGAGTCCGGTGGCGTATCCGGCCTGCTTGAAGAGTTCTGAAACGAGGGTCTTGCCGACCTTGATCCGTGAGCGCGGGTAGATGGTATGGGTCACGCCGACCTTGAACTCGTGCTTGCCGGTCAGTAGCTGGGCCCTGGACGGCGGGCAGGCCGAGGCGACGTAGTGGTTATCGAAGCGCACGCTTTGCCTGGCCAGCCCGTCAATGTTCGGCGTCTTCAGTATCTTGTTGCCGTAGTAGCTCAGCTGGCCGAGGCTGAAGTCGTCGGACAGCAGGAATAGGACGTTGGGTTTGCTGCGGGTGGCTGCATCTTGAGCTTGCACGCCGCTGGTCCGTGGATAGGTGAAGAGGGCGCCTGCAGCCGCGGAACCGACGACCTGCATGAATGTACGTCTATGTATGACCATGGTTGTGTTTTCTCAGAACAGACTACAGGCAGGACGGCAGATTAACAACATTCAAACAGGTCGGGCATTGCGAGAAGTATCATTCATTACGCAATGTTTCTTGATCGGAAGCAGTTGTGTACTACTTCTTATATAAGGAGGATCTGTCACATGATCGGGAGGCGAGAGAAGTGGGTTGGGAGATCAGGCGTCATAGTCTGCGTGCTGATGTTCGGGTTGGGTGCGATACGGGATGCGAGTGCGGTGCCCAGACTCATGATCTATCGGGACAAGCCGATCAACGAGCGCTGGCAGGGCATTGGATTCCAGGTTAGATCGCATCTTGACTCTCGGACAGAACGCGAGATGAATGAGATATTCGTGAAGCGCTGGCGCGAGCTTGATCCGGTGTTTGCGTGGGTTGCCCACAAGGACGGATGGGATTGGGACGAAGTTGTGCCTTACCTGAAACGGGTGGTGACGCGGTCAAGTACCTGCGTGGCACATGTCGGCGCACTGGACCCGAAGAAGACGCCGGCCATTGGTTTTGCTCGGCGTTTCGCGGACGATTTGGAACGGCTTGTTCGGAAGGAAGGTATCGAGAATATCAGGTTCTGCAGTATCGCTGGCCGCCGGTCGGGTATGCCGGCTGCCGGTGGATCTCCTGATCCCTCGTTTCTGTCGTCCTGCTACGAGAGTCTCGCGGGCGAGCTGAGGAAGCGTAAGCTCGATATCGGTATCGTCGGCCATGCGGGAGACATTGACCCGTCCAAGGGCAAGCAGGCCGCCCCGGCGCAGGTGAAGAACGCTCCTGCGATATCTGTGAGCTGCAATCTGATGTCCGCGCCCGACAAGTTGGACTCGTACGCGAGTATGACGTCGAGTGTCCCGGCGATTGTGAAGGCGGCGGGGGGTGGGCAGGCATATTTGACGGGCGTAGGAAGCGGCCACTTCGAAACCGAACAGGAGGCGATGACCGGCCTGCAACTTGCTGAACTCGCGATTGCCGCCATAAATTCCGGCGCTGCCGGTGTCATCTACACGAGTCTGACGGACCTCTGGCACAAGGACACAAAGGAGCCTCGGGCGCCCTATTACGCGCTTGGCATTCTTGCGCGCCATTTATGCGGCCCCGGCACGGCGTATCTGGTTGCTACTCCGCCGTCTATTCGTATGGCGGCCGTGAATCACGGCAGCAAGGGATGGACGCTGGTGGTGGTGAACCGGCGAAAGGAGAACGTATCCATACAGTTTGGTTACACACTAGGCTCCTGGCCGGGCGGCGATATCAGGAAGTACGTGTACCGAGCCACGCGCACGCCAAAGCGTGTTTGTGCGGATCTGCAGCTCTGCGAGGATACGGTGATCCCGAACAGGACCAAGCACTCAGGTATTCCCCAGCATCTCGAGCCGCTCAGTCTGAATGTCTTCAGGTACACGCATGACACGGAGCCGCCGGAACGTATCAGGCATCTCGATATTACTGATTCGGAGGAGACCGGCAAACGCATCGACTGGGAGCCCGTCGTGGACAAAGACCTGTGTTACTATCGCGTGTACCGGATGAATATGCCGCGTTTCAAGTTCGCGAAGAAGACGCAGATCGGGTCAACAACGGCGACGCACTACGTTGACGACTCCCCGCCGGCAGGGAGATGGTACTACCACGTTGTGCCGGTCGATCAGCACGGCAACGTCCACTTCAGATAGTGAGACGGTCATGTCGGGTCGCCAGTCTGTGTCGCCACTACGTCTGAGTGTTCACGGCGGGGCCGTTGAACAGCGGCAAGAGCTCCATGGATGCGGCTGCCCCGTTGGCGCCGTGAGACAGGACAAGGAAGGTGCAGGCATGATTCGCATATCCATGACGATACCGGCAGTGGTGCTGTGCGCTCAAGCGGCCTTGGCATCACTCAGCACACAGTTCGCGGACCCGACGCATAAGATCGGGGCCGCTGCCCGGGAGATGGCCGCTACGTGGGCCGGGATGCCGTGGGCCGAAGCGACCGAGAAAACGGAGATGTCGGGGACGTCCCTAGAAAGGTGCTGGCGGTGGCTTTTGCCGCGAGCAGCTACGCCGTTGGCGATAGCGATTTCATACAGCAAGTCGATTCGTGGGTGTGGGGTCAGGCAGAGGATGTCAGGTGGGTGCACTGCATCACTTTTCCAAATGACGATGAGTTCGGTCTGGATCGGGCCCGAAGCGTCACGGCGTCGGAGTTCAGGCTGGAAGCATCCGATCTGAGCGCACGGCATCGCCGGGATATGGTTCTGGCTCGGGCAGTCTTCATTGAGCTGGCATGCGAGATGGGGAACAAAAGCCAAAGGTAAGTGGCCGAGTACCTGGGCTCATTGTCGGAGCATTCCGTGGGAAAGAGTCGGCAGCAGCTGCGGAAGCAGCTGAGGGATGACAAAGCCCTGAAGCATCGGATGACACGCCTGAAGAAGATTATCTAGCGAAGCTGCGCCTCAAACCGACGAGTGTGGCTGGCGGCGCAGCGATGCTGGTTGCTGGTTGCTGGATGAGACCCGGAGACGATCCGATCATTCTCCAGCATCAAGCATCCAGAGACTAGCATCGCGAAGCTCCCTCGCCTACAGTTGCCGAAATCCTCAAGGAACACGTTGCGCTGGACGTCGAGTGTTTTGATCGCTTGTGCCTCAATGGTTACGTTCCTTCTCTACAAACCGAGGGTCAGTTAGCGTATTTCTTGACGCAGCATCTCGGCAACAAGATTGCCTCACCAGCCCTCCTTGGGCGCATCACAACTGATTTCGTCAAACGCGTAGAGTTTTTCATTGGCGAGCAGGACATTCCCCGCGTGGAGTTCAAGAAGAAGGATCGCAAGGATACAATCGCCAATCGCTGCAAGGATCATGAAGCTCTTCAACAAATCTGTGATTCGCTTGGCTCCGATCAAATCGAAGCGTTCTTCCGTAAATGGGTCCGCCGCTTGCCTTGTCCGCTTTCACGCCACAGCATCACAGCTGGATACCGACACGAGATCTCCGTGTGGCAATGCGAATTCTCTCGCACCCAGGTATTCGACCGGCCCATGCGGGGCCGGGAATTCTCTGAAGTTGTCATCCGGGAAAACATTGATCTTGGCCGCCCTGATCGTGTCCAACTCCTATTTGACCGAAAGATCATCAAGAGCACCCCCGGAAGTTTCCGCTCGCGCATCGTCACCCGTGGAGTCTCGCCCAGTCTGCATGTGCAGTACAAATCCACCGATATCAAGCAGTACTTCAAGGAGAACCGCGCCGCCCGCACTGAATGTACGATCAACAATCCCAAGGACTTCGACGTCAACAAACGATTGAAGAATCTTCCCTATCTGAAGCAAATCGTCCGTAATGCCGTACGCCGTCTTCTCGAAGTCGAACGCGTTACGGAAGATTGCGTACTATCCGAGGCCAGCGTAGAGAGGCTCACGCAGCCCACCCTGACCGATGAGGGGCAGAGAGCTTCCGGGTTCCGTTTCGGCGACCCCAGAGTCATGGCGCTATTCGCCGTGCTTACCTTGTTTCTGCATCTGCCTAACGGATTTCGCAATCGTGACCTTCGCAAACATGTCTCAGACTTGCTGGACGTTGATCCTCCCGAATACCACGCCGGCAAGATGACTTACGATCTACGCAGACTGCGACTCAAAGGCGTGATCGCGCGTGTGCCCGGTACCACCCGTTACTTCCTGACTCCCTACGGATATCGGGTCTCATTGTTTCTCACACGCTTACATGCTCGCCTTTTCCGGCCCGGCCTTGCGTCCATCGACCCGGCCTCCACTGCCCACGTCCCCCATTTCCCGATGTATGTTGTTGTCACCGGCGGGGGCACCGTTGTCAGGGCAGAGGACGGCAAGGTCGTCGTAGCCAGGATGCTGGGAGACTCCGGATACAACTCGCCAACCGTCCTGGGCGATCGGGTATACCGCTGGCCGCACGGGGACGGGACCGGCTACCGACTGATCATGCTGGACCGTAACCATGTGGGTGCACGGCTGGTCTGGTCGTCGGAAGGCGGACCCTATGCGCGCGGGCTGGCGATATTCAAAGACCACCTGTACGGATTGGCGGGCGGCCAGTGGCATGGCGGCTACCATATCTTCGACGCGCGGACCGGCAAAGAGATTACGCGCGAGAATAACAAAGACGAGTCGGTAACAGGTCGGGGCTCGTCCTGGGTTTCCGTTGTGGTGGCTGGCGATCATGTTTCCGCCGCCGACCGCGGCACGTCCTGCGCGCACGCGCTGAAGAATCCGGTCGCAACAATCACTGTCTTGCAGGCCCCGCCACAGGGCCGGATACTGGCTCACAACACGGTAGAAAAGACCTTGCACGCCCATCCGTGGTTCGTGGATGACAAGCTGCACATCCGCAACGATCCGTACCTGACCTGTATCGGCTATGCCGGTGACGAAGGACGGGCGTATGAAGCTGAAGTCAATGCGAGGCATGTGCTTGGTGATATCCCGGACCGGCCGGGTGATCCGAAGGCGTTTGCCGCCTGGCAGGCCGACATTCAGGCGAACCGTCGCGTTCTGGACCGTATCGTGAAGCACAGACCCGACTCTGACCTTGGGAGACGGGCGAAGCGGCTTCTGGCCGAAGCGGGAAAGTGATTCAGGACACGAGCACCTCATCCCCGAAACCACACTGCTCAATGTCAATGACCGCAGCAGCACCACGGACTACTGGATGCAGTGCATTGTCATTCCGCGGGTGTTGAAGCCGTAACCGGTGTTTCCGTGAGCGTCTATGCAGATGAGGCCGCCGTCCCCGCCCATGGCGGATAGCTCAGCCATGCCGTGATCGACGGCATCCTGCGCCGTTGCGTCCCTGTTGAAGCGCAGGAAATTCGCGACCTCCTTGGCCATGGACAGTACCATGATCTTCTCCCCGACACCGGTGCATGATATGCCTCCGTGCGGGCAGCAGTAGGTGCCCGCACCAATGATGCCGGAATCACCGACCCGTCCGGGAACGTTCATGCGCCGGCCGCCCGTTGAGGTGCCGGCCGCGATCCGGCGATCGGCATCGATGGCGACGCAGCCGACCGTGCCAAGGTTGTGTTTGCCTTCCTTCATGTACCGGTCAACGTGGAATATCTGTTCCCAGTTCGACTTCCTCTTGAACTCCGCAATGATGTCGAGCCAGGCCTCGACCTTTTCGCGCGTGCGCGGATCGAAACGCGGGAACCCTTCCGAATGAGCGAATTCCGTGGCAAGCGTGCCGGACAGGATCACGTGTTGCGTGTTTTCCATTACCCGTCGCGCCACAGCTATCGGATGCTCCACATCCTCTATGCCGATGACGCCGCCCGCCTTCAGGTCCGACGTCATGACCGAGGCGTCCATGCGGACCCGGCCGTCAAGCTGGAGGAAACTGCCCTCGCCCGCGTTGAGAACGGGGGATGATTCCATGCGCATCACCGCCGCTTCGACGGCGTCCAATGCGCTTCCTCTCTGGAGTACCTCGTAGCCGGCCTCACACGCGGCTTTGACGTCCGCCAGCCGTTCCTCCTCGAGATCCGCGTTCCGCCGCGCACCGCCATGGACAATGATCTTTGGTTTCATGCTGGTATCTGAGTTTCTGGCTAGAGTCTATTGGCGTTAACGTAGTCCCAGTCGATCGTGATGCCGGCGCCGGGTTCGATGGGGATTTCGGCGTAGCCTTCGGCATCGATCTTGGGGACCTGGCCGGCGATCCAGGGCGGACGCCTGTTGCCGGGTTCGCCTACGAGGTAGTTGGCTCCCACGAAGTTCTCGCCGCCTTCGGGGTCGAGGTCGTAGATCTCCAGGAAGGTGCAGAACTCCTCGGTGGTTGGGCCGAGTACCTGCAGGTTGTAGCCGTTGGTCGCGGTGCTGTGCAGTTCAAGCCGCATGCCGTGCGCTTCACAGAGCGCGGCTGTTTTCAGGCATGATGTGATGCCGCCGAAGTAGTGGTCGATGCGGCTGATATCGCTGGCGCCGGCTTCGATCCATTTCGCGCGTGAGAAGTGATAGCCGGGATTCATTTCCGGGGCCACGATCGTGATGTCCACCTGGTTTCGGAGCTCAACGTAGCGGTCCATCCACTCGTCGCCTTCCCACATGGGTGATTCGAGCCAGCCGAATCCGAGCTTCTCGATCTCGTGCGCGACGCGAACGGAATCCTCGAAGCTGTAGATGTAGGCGGGGTCGAGCATGAGCAGCCAGTCGTCGCCCACGGCGTCACGGACCGCGCGGCAGATATCGAGGTCGGCGTCGAGGAAGCTCCGGCTCCATGGTTTGATCGGTTCCCAGGTCTCGGGGTCCATGGTCAGGTAGCCGTGTATCTTGTAGCCGCCGTATCCGCGCGCTTTACAGGCGACCGCGTGTTCGGCGTAGTCGTCGGGTGTGCCGAAGTCGGGGTGGGGCGTTACGTAGCATTTCGCTCGCGTACGGTTGCCGCCCGCGAGCTGCCAGCAGGGCATGTCGGCGAGGCGGCCTGCGAGGTCCCAGAGCCCGATATCGGCCGCGCTGAGGATCAGGCGCGGGATCTCCATGGCATACATCTTGTGCCAGATGCGGTCACGGAGGAGGGGATCTTCGCCGATCAGTGCTTTGCGGAGGTGGCCTTCCACCTCGGCCAGTTCGTGTTTGCGCGTGTTGGCTACGACCATTCCTTCGGGGCCATCGTCGGTGCTGATGCGGATGGCCATGAGCTGGCGCTTCGGCAGTGCGATCCGGGTAGGGTTGTTCTTGCGGACCAGGTTGGCCCAGCGTGTCTTCAGGTGTCCCAGCGGATCGCCGGAGTCGAAGCAGATGACCTCTAAATCTGCAATTTCCATGGTACGAAGAATAGCGGGTCCGTGGTTGGAATCAACCCCTCATTGGCAACAGCTACATGTCATAGACCAGGAACCGGCAATCCAAGTCGCCATTCTTGATGGGGTGGACTTCGGTGGGGGGCACGCGAATGAGTCGTTCGTAGGTCTTGCCCTCGTCCAGAATGCAGACGCGCCATCCGCGGAATTGCTCGAACTTCGCGGCGATTCTCTGGACCGTTGCCATGTCGTTCTGGATGCGCACGCCGTAGGGCGGGTTGGTAACAACGACTGCCGGTGTGTCACCCGCCTGAAGGTCGAGAACCGATCGGCAGCGGAAGGCAAGGCTAACCCCGGCGGCACGGGCGTTGGTCTTTGCGGCATCCATCATGGCCTGATCGACATCGGCTGCCTGGATCTTCGGGGGCGAGTCGGTGATCGCGCCACGCATCTCGCCGCACAACGCCTTCAGTTGTGCTTCATCGCGGTCGGTGAAATCGACCCACCGCTCAAAGCCGAAGCGTCCGCGGTCGAGGCCCGGTGCTTTGTTCACTGCCCACTGGGCAGCTTCGATGGCAATCGTTCCGGAACCGCACATCGGATCGATCAGCGGCATGCGGCGATCCCAGCCCGACATTCGCAGCAGTGCTGAAGCCAGCGTCTCTCGTAACGGCGCTTCTCCAGCCTTGAGTCGGTAGCCGCGCTTGTGCAGAGGTGTTCCGCAAAGATCGAGATAGAGCGTGGTCTTGTTGTTGGCGTGGTAGACGAAGACGTGGATATCGGGATCGTCCTTGTCAACGGAGGGCCGCTTGCCGTCCGAGTCGCGTAAGCTGTCGACGATAGCGTCTTTGACCTTCAGTGCAACGAAGCCGCTGTGGGTTATCCGGCTGCCCACGCAGACCGCGCTGACAGACAGTGTATGCCGCGGCGTGATCCAGCGGCTCCAGTCCACGGTTTGGGCGCCCTTGTAGAGCGCAGTCTCGCCCGGGGCGGGGAAACGGGTAAGGACCAGTTGGATGCGTTGAGCGATTCGGCTCTGCAGGCATGCTCGCCAACCGTCCTCACGTGTGCCACGGAAGGGGATGCCGCCGCGGTTCAGGCGCACGCTGGCGAAAGCGAGCTCCCGGAGTTCGTCGCACAGCGCCTGTTCCGTTCCTGGGATGGAGGCGGCATGGAATTCGAGTAGATCAGACACCGGCTTTGCTCCGCATCTTGCGAACGGTTTTCTGAAGGTTTGTTGCCCTGCCGCGTCGGGCCCGGCGCGCGAGGAGCTCCTCGAGCGTATCCCAGTCCTCGCGTGTCGGGGCGCTGTCGTAGTCCCAGCGTGGCTGGTCCTTGCGCTTGAACTGCCACTTCGTGCCGCCGTGCGTGATGTCCACGCGTACCTCGCGCTTGACGCCGTCGTCGCACCTGTGTGTCCAGGATATCTTGTGGCCCATGTCCGTCCTCCTGCATCGTACGCGAAGAAGAGTAGCGGATGAGGCCCGGAACCGCGAGGGTTTAGCGACTTAATCAATCTCAGCTGCGACAAGAAACAAGATAATTTGAGCACGACCGGACACGGTCAGCAGTGAAGGTGACAGGTCGAAGGTGCAGGTGCAGCGGAAGCCGGAGTCATTATTGAGAGCGTGAGAATACCTTGCCTTCACTTGCGACTTGCACTTTCGACCGGGCTGGTGGTCTTCTTTGGTTGTGGCCACCAGCCGCCTTGTGGCTTTTTTCTGGCTGTCTGAGTAAGCGCCGTGGTATACGCCCAGACGATGAGCAAGCTGATCTACATGTTGCTGGCCGCGACGGTGATGGTCGGTGCAGATGCTGTTGCCGCGAACGCCGCCAAGTGGGGGACGTGTGTGTCCGACGAGATGGAAGCCGGGATCAACAACTGGAGACGTGGAGGCGCAGCCTCCTTTGCACATGACAAGGGGAAGGCGCACGCGGGGAAGGGGTCGGCGCGCATCACGGTTTCCGAGCCGGCCTACCAGCGGAGGAGCGACAGGCGGAACAGGCGCGAGTGAGGATAGATCCAAAGAAGGTGACAAACCCGAACTACATAGGTTTCGGCTTTCATGTGTTCTTCCCTATGCACGTGAAGTCGCTGACGCCGCGCATCAGGAACGAGGTGCTGTACAAGCGTTGGAAGGAGCTGCGTCCGAGCTTTGTGCGTTTGACCCACCAGTGGCGGAAGGCCAAGGACGGGAGTGACGAGGAACTGATCGCCGCGATGAAGCAGGAAACGGATACCAGGGTCTACTTGACGACCTGGGGTTTTACCGCTCGTTCCTGGGCATGTGCCGCAAGGCTGCCGCCATCGCGCCTGACAAGCCGTACCTGATCGGCGAGTTCGGTGCGAAGCAGCACCACGGCAGCGCGACGCTGACAAACCTGTATGGTGGCAGCGGAGGCACCGGCGGGAATAGCGGTGGTAACATCGGCAATTGTGCCAGTGGCGGCGGGGGCTCCGGCGGTCGTATCGCGTTCTACTGCAGTGAGGATTTCGGAGAACCGGGCGAAGATCAAATCGAGACGAATTCACTCGACAGCGCGGTTATCCTTGCGGGTGGGAGGGCGTCAACGCCACACGGCCATCCAGGCCTCGTATTCTGACGGACGCAGGCGGTAACGGGCGATGTTTCCTTCATGTAGGCCGAGAAGCTCCGATTCCACGACTTCCACCAATCGTGCACGGTCGTTGTCAGGGGCGAGTTCCCGGGCGCGGCCCTTGATTCAGATTGCCGCATCTCGCTTGTCCATGCGTTCGTGGACCACGTGAGCCACCATCTCCTTCATCGCATTGCGGTATTTGAGTCGGAACGGGTCCGGCTTGCCGATGGCCTGCAAGACCGAACCGTATCTTGCACACGAGCGCTGATATGCCCACACGAAGACGTCACAAGGAGGCGGTCCATGACTTGGCGCAGGTAGGTGCCGGCCGGCAGATCACCTCCCGGAACACGCCCCATGTCCATCAGGTCATTTCTAAGCGCATCCGGTATGTAAGCCGTCACGTTTGGCTCGTACTTGCCCAAGAAATCGGGCCGGTAGCTTACGGGCGTACGAGTAGCGGCGGGCGCGGTGACGTGATCGCGGGCCTCCAGCGCGACGCAGGTCACAAAGAGCAGGGGGTGCAGCGGCCAGCACGGGAAGCGCAGGCGTGCGGCGGCGAAGAGGGTGACGGCTGCGAGTCCGGCGGCGAAGGACCAGACGCAGGCTGCCGTGGGCCGTAGCTCGATCCAACGCCGCCAGCCGGTGTATTGTCCGGCATCTTCGAGACTGCCCTGGGCGGTCAGGACCTGCTTGACTCCGACTGCATTGTTGAAGGGGAATTTGGGAACGTAGTCATCGGCCCACGCGTTGAAGGCCGCACTACCGTGGTTGTATTGGAGGTAGAGCGTGATCGGCAGTGCAACCAACAGGCCGAGAAGGATGGCTGCCACGCTCCAGGCAACGACCTCTTGATGGGGATGAGGTTGTCGGGCCACCATTCGCAGGCGAAATTGACCATGTGGATTGTGAAGACAATGCCCGCACCGATCCAGAAACGCCGATCGGAGAACACCGGTGTCCTGCCGGTCTGGGCCTCGGGGAGCAACGAGTCAGTGAAGGCCGCGATCGGGTAGGGTACGTGTTCATGCTCGGACCACTGTCGATGGATCACTAGCGAAAGACCCAGCACTGCAAGCCAGAGCGACAGAATGATCGGCAGCCAGAACAGGAAGGTTGCCCACCAGACGTTCCACGGCACGTCCGATACCGCAATCGGGTCATCACCGGTCCGCAGGCTTTGCCGGAAACCGTCAACGACGAGGTCCTCGCCCGTGGAAAGGTCCGCAAGCATCCGTTTTGGCACCATTTCCAGTACCTCTTGTTCCTCCCCTTCCCTCCCATCTCGACGCGGTTGTGATGGAAAGGCTGGACCAGCGAGCCGGTGAACGAGCGCAGCAGTCCGGACCCGGGTATGCAACACGCCGCCAGAATGATGGTCAACGACACGGCCGGCTCGGCGCCGGTGAGGCGTCGCTTCTTGAGCAGCGGCGCAATGGCGATGAGAAAAACGATCAACAGGCCGAATGCCGATCTCGACGTGCCTTGGCACGCCTTTGTCCGGCATCCGGCGATAAGCCCTTGATCTGACGCAAGCTGCACATTCTCGTGACGAAGTTGATGAATAGATCAGGTTAGCGGTTGGGTTGGTATGAAAACAAGTGTGGAGACATAGATTAGGTTCATCCTACCTCTGCCTTCTGTAGTCCCTGGGGCTGTGGCCGGTCTGTTTGTGGAAGACGCGGCTGAAGTAGAGAGGGTTGTCGAATCCCACGTTGTAGGCTACTTCGGCTATGGGTTCAGTGGTCCACCGTAGCATTTCTTTTGCGCGATCGATTCGGTACCGATTCAGATACTGGAGCGGGGCAATGTGCATCTCGGAGCGGAACAGATGCGAGAAGCGACTGGGTGAGAGTGAACAATGCTGCGCAAGGGCGTCCAGCGTTAGTTTTTTCCGGTGGTGTTCGGCCATGAACTGGAGGGCGTCGCGGACACGGTTGTCGAGCAGAGCGCCACCACCGGCTGGATTGATTGTGTCGAGCCAGAGGAGGATGCGCTCGACCTGGCTCATAATGAAATCCGCCGTCTGATGCCACGGCATTCGGCTAAGGGCTATGCCTTCACGGAACAGCTCGAGAATGGTCTTGCGCAGACGTGGGTCGCTGACGCTGAGACACGCGAGGCCCGGCGTGACCTCGGGCCACTCGAGCCATCGACTCCAATGAGAGCGCGGCAGGAAAGACACCCAGTAGTGATCCCATTCTCCAATCATGCCGTAGTCCTGACGGACCTGGGGCTGGTAGAGAAAGATGTCTCCCTCGGCAAGCTTGTGTACGCCGCGCTCCGTGCGCAGCTCGGCGGCGCCACTGGCGGTGTACTCCATCAGCCAGCTCTGCGTGCCTCCTGTGCGCACGAGACTATGCGGGCGCTCGGCATTGTGCACGCTTGCGCCGAAAGTCAGGGGCAGTTCGTCGGGCTTTCGCGGCTTAATCAGAAAGAGCTGCGATGAAAAACAAGATGATTTGGGCATGATCGGACACGGTCAGCAGTGAAGGTGGCAGGTCGAAGGTGCAGGCGCAGCGGAAGGCGGAGTCATTATTGAGAGCGTGAGAGTATCTTACCTTCACTTTCACCTGGCACTTTCACTGGCGGCCGGTCTTCCTTGGTTGTGGCCACCGGCCGCCTTGTCTTCTTGCTCATGGGCGGCTATGTTGTTTGTCCTGCAAGTGGGACAGGATGCGGCGGAGGCCCGCCGCTCTCCATCGCTCCGGCAACAAGATTGTGCATATAGATGACAGGATAGCAACTGGTTTATGCTGGTTAGGTTGCGGTATTATTGGGGTTCGGAATTACAGCGCAGTAACATAACGCATATTGGGAGGATGAGATAATGGCGGTCGTGCGATGGGGGATACTGGGGCCGGGCAAGATTGCGAAGCGTTTCGTCTCGGATCTGAAGCGGACCGACGGCGCGGTCATACAGGCAATAGCGAGCAGGAGCGAGGAGCGGGCCGAGGCGTTCAGGGCAGAGCATGGCGCCGAGTCGGTTCATACAAGTTACGAGGCGTTGGCTGAAGATTCGAAGGTTGACATTGTCTACGTCGCAACGCCGCACGTGTTTCACATGGACGGCACGCTGCTTTGCCTGCAGCGGAAGAAACCTGTGTTGTGCGAGAAGCCGTTCGCCGTCAACGCGAAGCAGGCGCGCAAGATGGTTGAGTGTGCGCGCGAGAACGACACGTTCCTCATGGAGGCGATGTGGACGCGGTTCTTCCCGATTATGGCTGAGGTCCGCAAGCGTATTGCTGACGGCGCCATCGGCGAAGTGCGCATGGTCCAGGCTGATTTCGGATTCCGTTGCGGATGGAATCCCGAGAGCCGCCTCCTTAAGCGTGAACTTGGCGGAGGTGGTCTCCTGGATGTCGGCGTCTATCCGATGAGTTTCTTCTTCATGTTGCTCGGTACACCGGTCGAGGTGCAGGGGCAGGCGCATGTTGGCGAGACGGGGGTTGACGAACAGGCCGCATGGATATGCAAGTATGGGAAAGGGGAACTGGCTATTGGCGCAACGGGTGTGCAGACGAGGACCCCGCAGGTCGGGACAATCATTGGTACGGAAGGCAGCATTACGCTGGACGCGCCGTGGTGGAAGCCGAACCGCATGACGGTTGCCGTGAACGGCAAGGACCCCGAGGTCGTCGAGATGCCGTACGAAGGCGGCGGGTTCCAGTTCGAGGCGGCGGCGGTCGGGCAGGCGCTGAAAGATGGACTCAAGGAACACCCGCTAATGCCGCTGGACGAGAGTGTCGCGATTGTGGAGACGATGGACATGTTGAGGGGGCAATGGGGAGTGGAATACCCATGCGAGAAATGATCGCTACAGGTACGCAGCGAGCAGATAGCGGGATGCTGGATGCTCGTCTCTGGATGCTGGATTGGGAGTCTTTGCCGGCATCCGGGACCCGGTATCCAGCACCATTCGGGAAGGGAGAACAATGACTACCAGACCTCAGTAAAAACCGGGCATTCCCGTGATTTGACTCGCAAGTTGAATGCTCCAGGGGAACGGATCTTATGGGGGAGATGAGACCCATTTCAGGCCGGCTTGATCGATGTCAAGATC
>Ga0272442_10001699_pt1 | contig 32894 bp, 28 predicted proteins | sample SSMForm2O_FD_200262 | JGI IMG/M metagenome (GOLD analysis project Ga0272442, IMG submission 200262) | Marine sediment archaeal communities from Little Sippewissett salt marsh, Falmouth, MA, United States - SSM-Form-2O | ecosystem: Environmental > Aquatic > Marine > Wetlands > Sediment ... | reverse complement strand
AGTAGGTTACGTTGTCTTTTTTGCCCGGAGGCGGATTGTAGATAAATCGGGGCCAGGGGTAATGCTCTACCTTGTCTCCGCACATCCAGCAGGCATAGTCAGCTTCAAATTCGATCCCGAGGCTGTTTTTGTCCAGTTCCGCTTTAATGTGCGAAAGTTGCGTTTCACTCTGTTCAGGGAAAGGGTCCTTTCCGCCGATCCGTTCATACTCAAACTCGTATTTCCTACAGAACTTCACCGAAAATTCAGACTGTCCGACCATGGGCCAGAGATCAGAATTCCAGATCACCATGTCGTAAACCGGATGGTTCGGGTCATATGAAAACATCTGTATGGCAGAGTCCCAGATATGCTGCGGCACATACCGGGTAAATCCTCCGTGAAGGACATATATAACACCAATTTTGTTTTTTTCAGAACGGTCCATTTTTGTCCCTTTCAGTTTTATTTTTCTGTTGCGTAAAACAGATACTTCAGCACCTGGGCTGTGGGAACAGTAGACACGGCCGACGCCGAAGATCAACTCGCCACCACAGCAGCAGTGTGTGGCAGAACAAATCCCCTCATATGAGTGTATTGACCCAAAGTAGACCTTTGAAGCGTATGTATAAAAAAACTGAACGGGAAGGCTGTGCTCACAACCAGCCCGCTCGGTTGACATAACGCATAATTATCAGGCCGGGTGTTGAGCCGCAAGATATTTCCTCACAGAATTTTTTTGCCCGGGCCTGCCGCGCACACATCTTGGGCCGCCATTACCTTTCACGCAAACGCCCCTGTTTTATAGTCTGTCCAACTCAAAGCACCTTCCTGTCAGTTTAATGACGGCTTACAGCGCCCGAAGCAAATCCGCCAAGGTGTAAAATTCATCCAGCGCAAGCGTCTCGGCCCGGCGGTCAAGATCAATGCCGGCCTTCAAAAGCGCGGCCTGAACGGCAGCGGGATCATCGCTCAAAAAAGGTTTCAGGCAGTTTTTCAGCTTTTTGCGGCGGGTAGAGAATGCCGCCCTGACAACCTTCTGAAAGAACACCTCGCGCGCGTCAGACCACTGCCTGCTTAGGTCGGGCACCAGCATGATCGCGGCCGAGTCAACATCGGGCTGCGGATAAAAACAGGCGGCCGGGATCGCGAACAGGCTTCGCGGCGGCGCGTAGGCTTTGGCCAGCACGGACAGGATGCCATACTCGCGGCTGCCGGGTGCGGCACACAGCCGCTCGGCGAATTCCTTCTGCACGATCAGGACTGCCTGCCTGAAAAGCTTCGCGCTGCTCAAAAATTTCAGCACAATCTGTGAGGTGATATTGTAGGGGATGCTGCCCGTCAAAATCATGGCCTCGCCGGGCGGACACAAGCCCTCAAAATCCGCCTTTAAAATATCCTGATTGTAGAAAACTGCCGGGGTATGTCCGTACACATCCATCAGCATCGCGCATAACTGACGGTCGATCTCAAAGCAGTGCAGATGCGTTGTCTGCCGCACAAGAAAAAAGGTCAGCGCCCCGGCTCCCGGCCCGATCTCGATAACGCAATCATCAGGGCCGATGCAGGCCTGCGCGACTGTCCTTTCAGCCAGGTTCCCGTCAATGAGAAAATTCTGTCCGCGGGATTTATGCGGCCTGATGCCCTGGCTCCGTATGATCGATTTTGTGGGATAGCGTATCATGGCCTTGTTGCGGAAAAAAAGCTCACATTGCACTCATGTTAGTACAGGCCCGCACTATTTGAAACAATAATTTGACAATGGCTGTCCTTTACAATAAATAATTTTCTAACCTGTGCGGGAAATCGAACGCCTGTATGCCGGTCAAATAGAAAGCACGATACATATGAGTTTTTTCTCCAGGCCAAGCACATTCCTGCTGGCTTTTTGTTTAACGGCTGCAACAGTCGCCGTCTACCTGCCGGCCGCCACGCATGATTTCGTCTACTACGATGACGATGTGTATGTTTTTGAAAACCCGGCGGTGCAGCAGGGCATAAACGCGACAAGCCTTGCCTGGGCCTGTACGAGCACCCTCGGCTCAATCTGGCAGCCGCTGACCTGGCTGTCACATATGCTGGACGTCATGCTGTTCGGACTGCATCCCGCAGGCCATCATTGCACCAGCCTGCTGCTGCATGCCGCTAATGCCCTCCTGCTGTTTTTGGTGCTTGTGCGCCTGACCGGGGCACGATGGCGCAGCCTTTTCGTTGCGGCCCTGTTTGCGCTGCATCCGCTGCACGTAGAATCCGTTGCCTGGGTTGCCGAGCGCAAAGACGTGCTCAGCACCCTGTTCTGGATGCTGACACTGCGCGCGTACGCAGGCTATGTCGACCGGCCGGGCGCGGTCCGCTATATGGGGATGATCGTCTGTTTTGCCCTGGGCCTGCTGGCAAAACAGATGATTGTGACGCTCCCCTTCGTGCTGCTGCTGCTTGATGTGTGGCCCCTGCGCCGATTCCATCAACCGCGCTTATCCGCAACCCTGCGTCTGATAGGCGAAAAACTACCGCTGTTTGTTCTTTCTGCTCTCATGGCCACGGTCACATTTCTTGTGCAGCAACAAAACCTGGCAATCAAGCCATTGAGCATAGGCATCCGGCTTGCCAATGCGCTCAGTTCCTATGTGTTCTACATTATAAAAATGTTCTGGCCGACCGGCCTTGCTGTTCCGTACCTCCACACGGACGCTGCCGCGACAGGGCAGGCCGGCTATCTTGCGTGTGCGGCACTTGTGCTGCTGGCAGTCTCCGTGCTCGCCGTGATCCTTGCAAAAAAATACGGCTATGTATTCACCGGATGGTTCTGGTATCTCGGCACCCTTGTGCCGGTTGCCGGCTTCGTGCAAACCGGCTACCACGCGCATGCCGACCGGTATACATACATTCCGCTAACGGGTTTGTTTATCATAATCGCATGGAGCGTGCCCGCGCTTCTTTCCGGACGGCGCATAAAGGCGTGGGCCCTGCCCGTTCTTGCCTGCGGTGTTATCGCCGCTCTGGTTCCAGTAACAGCAAAACAGCTGCACTACTGGCGCACCACAGACACCCTGTTCAGGCATACACTTGAGATACTGCCGGACAATGCTGTTGCCCACAACATCCTGGGCTATTATGCTTACAAACAGGGCAACCCGGAGGAAGCCTACGGCCATTTTACACGGGCGGTTCAAAGCAACCCGCACTACACAAAAGCGCAATATAATCTCGGCTGTGTACTGGCCGGTTTCCGAAGGTTTGATGAGGCGGCCTCCTGTTTTCTTGCCGTGCTCCGGATATATCCAAACGATGCAAAGTCCCATACCGGCCTGGGAAAAATTTTCCTCATACAGGGCAAAACCGATGAAGCCGAGGACCATTTCCGCCAGGCCCTTGCCGCGCAGCCCGATTACGGCGAAGCCCGCTATTATCTGCGCAAGGCATGTGCCGCCCGGCACGGCACACAGCAATAACCGCCGGAGCCGTATACCCCTGAAAGCAACGTGATGCCAAAAACAAGACGAAGGCCCCGAGATTGCCCAGTCTTGTGCGCTTCTTCGAAACGAAGATCATCAGCCCAGGGTATTTAGAAAAAAGCCCTAACAGAGTGTTGAGAAAGTCGTTGTTAACACCGATTTTATTGTCCGTTTTGAGTTGTTCGGATTGGTTTTTGAAATAAAAAATATTCGCGGTTTGGCGGCCCTAACATGCTTCAATGGTGTTTTTTTGCCCCGAATGCTCATATTTCATGACAGCAGGTATCTGTCCGGCAGTGTCTGCGGGACTGCCGCAACGCTACGATTTTTCATGCGTGTCAAATTATACGCAGCACGTATACAGGTAAACATGCCGGTAACTTTTGCCCGCCCCCTGAGCTTATTCATGGTGCCAACGGTTTTGAGCCAGCCGAATATTTCCTCGATTTATTTGCGTATGCGCAGGCTGATGTCATATCCTGCATGGCGTGTGTGCCCCAAATAAATTGTTTCAACAGCCGGTTAGCGTTAACTCCGGTCCATGGGAGATAAGGCCGTGAAAAAGACCAAGGCGCAGGGGCGTGCCGACAGGGCAGCCCATGGCGGTTGCGGGAGCAGGTTATCAGGGGCAGGTGGGTTGGCTAGAGATTGGATCCATCGACCCGACGCCAAACCTTGATGGTGTTGTCAAGAATCAACTGTCGAAAATACATGCCAGTATTACGACGCAAACAATAAGAATCGCCACATTAAGGACGATTATTTGTTTCATTGGCCGGCACCTGCTGGTGTGTCGTAGGGAACATTAACGCGGCACATACGAGCGAAAAGCGGTGTGGCCGTTGGGCGTTTTAATGCAATAAAGCCAGAACGGACCGCTGTGTGCGACGAGGTTGATTCCCTTCAGGTTGTGGATCAGTGCGCCATGGTCTGGAGTGTGCCGTTCATCGAAGAGCAGATGCGTGGCGTGGTATTTATGCAGCAGTCGCTGACGTTCCTCCGGTGTAGTGCGTAGCGCAAAAAATGTTTCGGTATCGTTGATACGTGCGGAATTGTCCGTTACATGGGGCGGCGTATGCATCAGCGCAACAATGCGCGCACCGGTAAATGCAGGGATTCCCCATGAGGTGAACCGGTCGGAGAATACGATATCATTGCGGTCAAGGCAGGAGGCCAGGTGCTGCAGGGGGGCTGTCGGTGATGCGTAGATGGCGTAGGGAAAGCGCGGTGACAGGCTGAAAGCCGGTTTCAGGTACTGGGTATAGACAAGTACGAGCTGGATGGCTGCCCCCACCACGAATGCCGTACAAACACCAATACGGCAGGCACGGAAAACTCGGGCACCATCCCGGCATGCAGCGGAGGTTGTGAGATAGGGCGCGGCAGCGAGCTGCAGACAGAATGCCATGAAAAATACTCCGCGCGCTGCAAAGGGCAGGTGGCACAGGAAACCGAGCGCGTAGAGCAGCAGAAAACCGCATGCACCCCACAGAGGCAGCAGTGCTCCCCTGCTGCGGAAGAGCTGCCAGGCGCAGAGCAGGCCGATGCCGGCGGGAGCAAGGCGCGGCAGGACAGCGGAATACAGATAATTGTGGCTTTTTATGTAATCGTAACTGCGGTTTATATCTCCATTGATCAGGGTATACAAGGTACCGAAAAAATTGTAGTAGGGCCAGCATGCCAGTGCCAAAACCACCAACGTGACGAGGCACGGAAATGCGATTAAAGCGTATTTTGCAGCGTGTCTGTATTCGTAATAGAACAGTAGCGTTCCGACCAGGCAAAAACCTCCGGTTACCGGATGGTTGACACATGCTGCAACAACACAGCAAAACTGCACGACAAGATGCCGCATTTTGCGCGAAACATGAAAACGCTGCTGATAGTAAAGCGCCAGCAAAGAAAGGGAAAAAGCAACAACCGATGGGAAATAGGCAGTGTACAGCAGGGCTGAGAACATGTATGCGTTTGCGCCGGTCCAGCCGGTCCCCCACAGGAAAAGGGTTGTCAGCAACAGTCCCGTGCCGCAACGGCGTTGGCCGAAGTATGCGGTGCCGAACAGAAAAGCGGCGCAGCAGAACAAACACAGCCCTGCCAGCAAGGAGATTTTTATTGTAACCTGGATCGACAGATTACATGCGCGCATGAACAATGCCATAAGAACGATCGACGGCACAAAACGGGCCGAGCCGGTCGGCGGCCTAGGCAGCATCGGGTCAGGCGGCTGAAGCAAATTTTCAGTCAGCGCGCACACGGCTGCGGCATGCTCAGCACCGTCTGAGTAGGGGAAATGTGCGTAATCGATACAGATCAGGGCAGCGCTTACGGTGCATAACAGGACGATTACGGTCATTGCTGACCAGCGCGCAATCGGCAGGGGGCGATGCGGCTGAAGGCTTTCCCCGCCGAGGCTATCGGTGCGTGAGTGTATGATATTATTCATGGTTTATTGCGTCAGAGTGCCAGTATGCGTTGCCAGCCTTAATGTTCGTTTGCCTTTTTAGAAACACGTGTCACTCCCGTAGATGCCTCTCATCCCGGGTATCCCCAAGTTGCATCGATATGGCCTGTATGCCCCAGTAAGCTTAGCGCCAAATACAGGCGGACATATGCTTGCGCAGGGCCGCTGCCATGACGGAAACGCTTACAGGTGCCGTTGTGACTTGGTTGACCCTTTCTGGAGGGTCGATGCGCACATTGTGCAATTCAGGATCCAGTGATACAAAAAATTTATGTATTCAAAATGGTACGCTGACGGGCGCACGATGAATCCCTTTTACGTTCATAAAAAATTCAGCCTGGGGCGACCGTGTGTCTGACGGCTGGTTCGTTGCCATCCCCTGTATCTGGGTTTCAATTGAGCGCGGCAAGGAAAAAATAGTTCGACACGGACTGATCAGCCGGTTATACGGCAATCGAAAGTCCGATGGGGCAGTGGTCCGAACCGGGCACATCGGAGAGAATCCACGCGTTTTCCACCTGCTTTTTTAAATCCGCACTGATGAAAAAATAATCGATGCGCCAGCCTACGTTTCGTTCCCGCGCACGGGTTTTATAGTCCCACCAGCTGTAATGACCGGGCGCGTCGCACAGCAGCCTGAATGTATCGATAAAACCGTCGGCAAGAAAACGGTCTATCCAAGCGCGCTCTTCCGGCAGGAAGCCTGTATTGTTTTCATTTTCCTTCGGCCGGGCAAGGTCGATCTCGCGGTGGGCCGTGTTGACGTCGCCGCAGATAATCAATTTGTGGCCGCGGCTTTTGAACTGCCTGGCGCATTCCTGAAATGCCTCATAGAAGTCCATTTTGTAGCGCAGCCGCTCAGCCGAGGCTCCACCGTTCGGGTAATAGATCGTAAACAGGGTGTATGCAGGGTACTCGGCGATCAGTATCCGGCCCTCATTGTCGAAACGCGGCTCACCGAACCCGCAGTGGATCTTCAGCGGCTCCTGCCTGCTGTAGATCGCAACACCGCTGTAGCCCTTCTTTTCGGCTGAGCTGAAATAGCTTGAATACCCGCTGACGTTGCGAAGTTCTTCGGGGAGCTGATCCGGAGATGATTTTGTCTCCTGCAGGCAGAGGATATCGGGCGACGCATGGGTGAACCAGTCAATAAATCCCTTCTTATGCACGGCCCGCAGGCCGTTGACGTTCCAGGAAATGAGCGTGCGTGTGCGCATGGATGTGAGTCTTGTTTGCTGGGGTTACTAAAAAACGGGCATTTGTGATGAGACCCGCCGGCCCCTGCGAGATATAGCCTTGGGGTGCGTGTATGTCAACAAAAATACGAACGCGGAGCATGAAAAAATGCTTTCGCGGAAAAGGTCTTCCCCTGTTTTGCTAAGCCTGTTACGTTGCCGGCACTGTCTCCCTGAAAAACACCCATATGGCAAAGCCTCCGCACAGCGCGGTGAGCACAAGGGTCGACGACGATAGAGACGGCGCTATGCCCCACAGCAGCCCGGTGAGCGCGCCGCCGATAAATGAGCCGCAGTTTGTCAGCGCGTTGTGAGCGCCGATCACGGTTCCCCGCCTCTCCGGCGCGACCATCTTCGTTATTGTCGCGGGCAGAAGCGTGGCCTGTGTCATATAGCTGGCAAAAAATACTATGGCTGCAGCGAATATCGCCGGCACGCCATGGGCCAGAAACAGCAGTCCCGCCAGCACGGTCAGGCCGTAGGACCCGAGCAGCATCACTTTCGTCTTGCCCGCATCGGCCGCTTTTGTCGCCGCTCGCATAACCGCCATGCCGACGATCACGGATGGCCCGAGAACCATCCAGGTATCTTCCCGCGTCATATGCTGTGCTATCAATTGCGGCAAAATATAAAAAACGGCGACAAGGCTGTAGTTCATTATTAGTCCGGTAACGTAAAGCGGCAGCAACTCGGGGCTTTTTATCGCCGTGATGTAGTCACGCATGCTGAACGGTGCGGACCCGGGCTTTGAGCCGGCAGGTACGCAGAAAATGATATAGGTTACCGCAGCTGCACTGAATAGCGCGCACAGCAGGAACATCTGCTCGACCGTAATGACTCTGATCAGGAACGGGCCGCCGACAAAGGCGATGACCGAGGATATGCCGACCGCTATGCCGGGAACCGACATGGCGCGGTTTCGTTTCTCTACCGGGATCGCATCACCGATCCATGAATAAATCACAGCGGCAACCGCTCCCCCGCCCTGCAGGGCCCGGGCAAGTATCAGGGTGTAGACCGAATCGGCCAGGTAGCCGAGCAAAAGCCCGATGGTAAAAACGAGCATGCCAATGATGAAGGGAACCTTTCTGCCGGTGCGGTCGCTCCACAGGCCATAGGGTATCTGCAGTATCCCCTGGGTCAGGCCGAATATGCCTATGGCGATTCCGATCAGCGCCGGGGTCGAATTTTCAAGATCCGCTGCCCAGGTTGCAAGAAACGGGAGAACAAGCAGAAGGCCGATCTGCCGAAGGGCAAGGGCCGCGCTCAAACTCCTGAGTATGCTGTTTTCTTTAGGGGTGAAAAGTGATTTTGGGGGCTTTTGATTCATGCGTGGGTTCTAAACCTTCCGCAGTCTGCGATCCGTAGTCCGCCAAACCCGGATCGGACCGGAGAAATGGAAGATAAGGAACGAACCGTGTCTGCCAAGCTGATGCCCGAAACGGTGGTACAGGGTAGAGATACTGCCGGCTATTGCGTATTGCAGACGCCGGCAGTATTTTTTTAATGCTTTTACCGTCAGCCTGCATTACCATATACATGAAATACCCATACAGAACAAGTTCAACGTACAAAAATGAGTATAAGCGTCAATCGCATGCAGTATCGACAGCTCGGTTCAAGCGGCCTGATTATCTCACGGATCGGCTACGGAGCCTGGCCCCTGGGAGGCCGGGGATGGGGCCGGCATAACGAACGCCGGGCGCGCACGGCTCTTGAAACCTGCCTTGAGCTCGGTATTAATTTTTTCGACACCGCCCCCGTGTATGGTTTCGGCCGTTCCGAGCAGGTGCTCGGAACGGCGCTCGCGGGTATCCGTTCAAAAGTGCTCCTCGCCACCAAGTGCGGGCTGGTGTGGAATGACAACGGCCAGGTACGCCACGACCTGTCGCGCGATGCCCTGCGCCGCGACCTTGAGGGCAGCCTGCAGCGCCTTAATACCGACTATATCGATCTCTACCAGATACACTGGCCTGACAGGCGGACCCCGCTTGAGGAAACGCTTGACGAGCTTCTCGGATTCAAACGCACGGGTGCGGTGCGCAACATCGGGGTCTGCAATTTTCCGGCTGAGCTTTTACAGCAGGCCTGCGGCCTGGCCCCGGTTGCATCGATACAACACCCCTATAATTTGCTGCAGCGTGATGCAGCCGAAGAAGTGTTGCCCCTGTGCCGGGAGCTGCGCCTGGGCTTTATCGCCTACAGCCCGCTGGCGCAGGGTGTGCTTGCCGGGGAAATGAGCGCGAACACGCGGCCCGGCCTTCGTGATATACGCCGCCGCAATCCACTTTATCGAGACGCACGACAGTATGAACAGGCCGTGCGCCATGCTGCCGGCCTGCCCAAGCCTGCGGCCTGCACGGCGCTTCGTTTTCTTTTAGAACAGCCCCGGGTTACCTGCGCGCTTGTCGGCATGACACAGCCCGAACATGTCAAGCTTAATATGCAGGCGCTTGAGGCCCTGGAGACATAGGGCCAGAATTCTAGCGGAGTTCAGTCCATGAAAAAAACCATTTTTACCGTAGCCCTCCTGCTCGGTCTGGCCAGCCTGCCGAGTGGATGTTCTTCCTGGCGGGAGGTAACCGTGCGCGTCAGCGAGCAGGAAATACAGGAACGCATCAGCAAAAAATTTCCCATAACCAAGTCCTACGAGTTCGTCGGCACGGTCACCTATGCAAATCCGCGTATCACGCTGCGCACGGAAGATAACCGGGTAGAGCTGAAGCTTGATATTGTCCTGGGTAAAGCCGGACACGCCGGCAGCATCAATGGCTGCGCGGAGATGATTGCCGCTGTAGCCTATAACGCTGAAAAAAAAGCGCTATATCTTACCGATCCCAGGCTCCGGCAGTTTGCCGTGGACGGCATACCGGAACAGAATGTGCAGCTGCTCAGCTCGCTGTTTATGCCGGCCATAGAAAAATTGCTCAAACGCAAGCCGGTTTACCGCCTCACATCCGAAAACGGCAGAAACGAGATCGCTGCAAGGTTTGTCAAGGATATACGCGTGCGCGAAGGCTGCCTTGAAATTGTGTATGGAGTTTAAGACCCCTGGTGGATACGCTCCTGCAGCCAGCCGCGGAGAGCCAGGTAGAGAGCCTCCGCGGCGTCTTCGGGCCTTTCTGTCGCCAGGCTGCGGGGCAGCTGGAGTTCAAGTGCCGGCATTGCGGTATGAATGACCGCATCGTGCGTTGAGCTGACAACCCTGCATTTCCTGCGGCCTGCCAGCCCGCGTTCGGCAAGAGCTTCGCGGATGCGCTGCGCCAGATCAAGTCCTGAAGCGCTGCGGTGATAATGACCTGCCCGGCATCCCCATCGCCGGACGCGCACGCATAAAAACGCATCCGCCCGCTCTGCAGAAGCCCGCATGATGCGCGCCGGATAGCCCGGAGCGGGCATGGCGTTCCAGGTGAGAATCGCCCGGCCGCCCGCATGCTCAATTCGTTTTTTTAAAGCCTCCAGCACAGGCAGCACTGCGGCGCAGGACCCTTCCGGATCGAGCATGACCGTCCGGTTGAAAAACACGCCCGCATCGATCGGTTCCAGCACCAAACTTCCTTGCACCATGGCACCGGCCACGGGCTCAATCACGAGCTCCCGGCTCTCATAGCCCTGTTTGATCAGTTGCAACAACCGCGTGTCGGAATCGGTTTCAAGCTGCATGCAACCGTCGCTGTCAGAGCGGGCAAGAATCCGGGATCCGCACAACAGGGCAGCGCCTGCGACCGGCCGGCCCGCTGCATCGCGCACTGACAGCGACAGCTGGGCTGTCTCCGGTACGGCGAACGACACCTGCATCCGGCCGCTGGCATTGTTTGAAACGGCAGTAATCGTGGCTGTTGCCGGATGAGCGGCCGCCGTCAATACAGCGCGTGCCCGGCCGCCGGACGTAAGGGTCCCGGCCGGCTGGATCGTGCCTGCCGAGGTGCTGAAGGCCACGGGCGTGCCGTCGATAACCGGCCGGCCGAGCCGGTCCAGAACCAGGGCATCGATAACGGTCGACGAAGAAAGCCCGGGCGGTATGACGGCGAAGCTGCTGGCCATTGCAATGCTGCGGGCCGGCACCGCAACACGGATTTCGACGCAGCGCCCTGCAGCGTTACCCAGCGTGTTGCGGAATGCGGCGCAGGCCCTGTGATGTCCGTTTTGAAGTTCGGGGGTTCTAAAAGCAAGACAGGTGCCTTCTACCCCGCCGTGTGAGACCGGCGTACCGTTGATTGTTATGGCAACCGAGCCTGGATCGACCTGTGCACGCTTATGACCGGGATCAAAACAGGTGCTCAGCCGTGGGCGGGCTTCCTCGAAAACCACGGGCCCGAGTTCCTGCACCCGGGGCGCGCCGCAGCTGAAATAGTCAAGGATTCCGTCAAAATATCCTCGGGCCTCGGCAGCCAGGGTCCGGCTGAAGGCAAGATCAAGCTCATTGTCTTTATTTGAAATAAACGAAGGCTCGCCCAGTATCGCCGGACAGCCTGCCGTGCGCAGCACCGTGTAGTTGCCGGGATAAACAGCGTGGCCCTTTCGGCCGAGCCTGTGGGCAAGCGCTGCGGCTACCGCTCGTGCCGCATCGCGGGAACGGTATGGATCGGGCATGGAATAAAAAACCACAAGGCTGTTGACGGCGCGATCAAGGGCCGCATTGTGGTGCACACTGACAAAAAGATCCGCCCCGCTGTTTGCTGCACTGCCCGCCCGCAGCGCAAGATCGCGCGCCAGGTCAAAATCGGCGTCGGCGTGCAGGGCCTGATCAGCGCTGCGCGTAAGCTCGGGCTGAGCGCCGGCCTGCCTGAGCAGGCCCCACAGGTGCAGAGCGACCGTCAGGTTGACCTCGGCCTCGGTCAGGCCGCGCACACCGACCGCTCCGCGCTCCGGGCCGCCGTGCCCCGGATCGATGACGATTATTTTGTTTTTGAGGGGGCTGGTATCAATGCCGGCAAGGGTCATATCCGGCAACGGCGGCAAGGGTGGATGCACGCAGCCGAAGACAAGCAGTCCTGCAAGCAGCAGCACTGCAGCCGCCGGAGAACGCATGGCTTCTGAAACAGATGTTTTCATGGGCTGCCGTGCAGGCATACGGTCGGTTCTGTCAACGTGTGCATCGCAGGGCCCCTGCTGCAATGTCGCCTATAAATCGTATTCATTCCGTATTCTAGCTGACAGGTCCCGCGTAAGTTCCATGACCCTGGTCGCATGCGCGAGGCTCAGGGTGCCGGTTCCGCAGCTGGGCGTTATAAAGCTCCGGGCAAGTATGGCCTGGAGGGAAACGCCCAGCCGCTCAATGGCCGCCACCTGCTGCTTCCAGCGTTCATACAGGGAATCCAGGGTTTCACGTTCAATATCTTCCACGTTGCCTGTCGGTACGATTCCCCAGGCTAGCATGCCGCCCGCGCCCAGGAATGACGTCACCTGGGCGTCGAACAATATGAACCGGTCGAAATATGAATACGCGTCAAAGCTGATGATATCGGCACCGGATTCAAGCACCAGCGACCAGTCGGCATTTGCGCACACATGCACTCCGGCGAGTCCTCCGGCGCCCTGCGCGGTACTAATCACCTCGGCGAGCGCGGTAGTGACCATGTCGCGCGAGATGCCGATATAGGCCGAGGTCCCAAAACTGACCAGGCCCGGATCGTCAAAGAAAATGATGGGCTGCAGGCCCAGGGAACCGAGACGCCGTACCTGCCAGGCGGCCTTCATGGCCAGATGCTTGGTCAGCATGTCGCGCAGGGTATCATCATAGAAGACGAAACGCCCGTCCTGGTCCTTGAGCCCGATGCCCATGGTGACCGGGCCGGTGATTTGGCCCTTAAGCGCACGTGGTGCGGGGCTGCGGCCTTCGATCATATCGCACAGCACTGAAAACCCCCGCGCGGTTTCATCGCTGAGCGCAAAGCGCGAGGTGAGAAGACGGCCGGGATCTTCCATGACGGCAAGGTAGTCTTCATAAAATACGGCCAGTTCCGCATGAAAATCTTCCCCGCGGCTGTCGATAAGCGTGCGGCCGTTATCGCGAACAAGACCGGGCATTCCCGGGACAAACTGCTCGATCATATCCTCCTGCGCCTGTCCGGGCAACTGTACCCACAGAGGAATATCGGGTGTATACTCGAACATCAGGCGGGTTGCCTCGGCATGGTTGTCCATGGGGATGCTGCCGATAAGCAGGGCGCGGCTTTCAGGACGAAATTCCGTCATATTTACACTCACATCCTTTAAGTGCATGCTCAGTCCGCCGGCGCCGGCAGACTCATGCGTCATGGCGGTGCCCGCCGTTGTGACACGGCGATCCTGCAGCACCGCCGATCTGCTCGAGCGCGGCCGCAAGATCGGTCTCGGCCTGCCGCAGCAGACCCGCAGCGCTTTCTATCAATTCCGCCGCCCGTGCCTCACCGCAGGCGCGCGCCCTCTCGGACCAACGGCTGAACTCCATGGCATGGCTGCGATTGTGTTCTATCCAGTGCGGAATCAGGCGCCGCAGTTTTTCACGCTCGCTCAGGTCAGTCATGCTGTCCGGCCCCCTCGCGGCACAGCGTAACAACCGTGGCCATAAAATCTATTTTTTTTACGGCAGACCCGCTGACCAGGCGGGGCTCATCAAACAGGCTCGACAGCACGACGCCGTCGGATGTTACCTCGAGCCCGGTCACCTCCTCCATGATCTGCTCGCAGCCGGCGTCATGTTCCATGACTACACGCATTTGGCACATATCCTGCACTCCCGAAAAACCTTCAAACCCCTAGTACTTCTTTTTGTTTAAATTATAGACAGGCACTGTCCGCACTGTCAAATGAAAAGCACCGACCTATGAAGTGCCGAACGCAGGAGAATCTTTCCTGGCCGATAGTGCGGCCAGGGGCCCTTTCAAAAATCGGCTGCGGCAACGATTGCGGGAAAAGGTGTATGCGGTCTCAGGGTTACCGTAACGCGGGCGGGCGAGAACTACTGTAGCTGTATCGAGAGAGAACCCGTTCGTGGTGAGCCTGTCCAACCATGAACGGGTTTGCATCGCGATATATGATCAGTTCGGCCTTCGACAGACTCACCACGAACGGATGCATGTTGTAAGGCTATGCTATTTAGAAAAATGCCCTAGCGTTCAACCATCGTGACGAAGTATTCGACAAGCTCGGGATTAAGGGCCTTGCCGCTTTCATGGCGCAGAATGCTGATTATCTTATCCTGTTCGACAGGACCGCGGTAAGGCCGCTTGCTGCGCAGGGCGTCAAAGACATCGGCGACGCTGACCATCTGGCTGACGATATTGGGGCGCCAGTCATCACTTATGTGCGGGTATCCGCTGCCGTCGTATTTTAAATGGTGCTCCATGGCGGCAAGCAGGGCAAGGGACGGTATATCGGCCTGCTGTGTAAGGTATTGTACACCGCGCAGGGGATGCGTTTCCATGACGGTGCGTTCATCAGTGTCCAGCGCCCCGGCCTTGTTAAGGATTTCATCGGGGATGACCATTTTACCGACATCATGCAGCAGCGCGGCGATGCCGATGTTTTCGAGGGGTTTTCCCTGGAAGCCGAGATGTTCGGCAAGACTCATGGTAAGCAGTGCCACGTTCGTCGCATGCACATAGGTATACTCGTCCTCTGATTTCAATGAGGCCAGCAGGCTTAACGGGTTCATTGAACGGGTAAAGTTTTCGATAAACTGGGCAACGATCTGCTTGACCTCGTCAATGGCAAATTTTTTTCCGCTTCGAATGCCGTAATAAAGCGCCTTTAAATCGGCTATCATCGAGTCCCGGAACGCCGTGAAATCGGATGACTCACCGTCGATTCCATCGTCAAAGGACACCTTGCCGACCTTGATGCAGCTTCTGCCGGCTACGGTTTTAACGTCAACCGATGCAAGATCGCTCAAAAAGTCGAAAAGCTGCCGCTTGGGAAGGCCGTTGAGCAGGGTGATGCGCTCGATGTCTTTTTTGGTGAGGAGCTTCACGAACGTTTTCCCAACAGGGCCGACGTTTGACATGGGTCTGCCGTGCAGGACGATATCCTCATCGACAATGATCAATGTCAGCTCTGATGAATTTTCCAGAAGCATTGAAATGCTGTCGAAGAGGCGGTCGACAAGGGGTGCGACCTGGGGATGGGTCGGCGGGTAGAGATGCATGTTGGTGACCGTTGCCACCATTTCCGTAATTATTTTTATGATATCCTGCCGGTCTGTGTCTGTCATGGTAGACACCCCTTTGCTGACGCCGGGACGCCGGCTGATGCATGGCCGGCTGGCGTCCTAAGGCGCATTGATTATTTCCTGGCACGCCCTGCGCACCCCGGGGTGGCGGGAGCGAAGGCCGCGCTGAACAAGGCCCTGTATTGCTTCGCGGGGATAGCCGGCAAGGCTTTTGTACAGAAAATACTGCGTCTGCCGCAAGGCCATCGGTGTGAATGAAAACTTCGCATAGGCTTTTTTCCGCAGCACGGGCAGCACACTGGTATTGCCGAGCGAGCCCAGCACGGAGAGAAACGCCCTGTTGCGGGCAAGGCAGTCCTTTGAAATAAAAACCGTTTTGATCATGAACGCCAGGTCGGGTGCCAGCTCCCGCACGTCGTTTTCCTGAATAAAAACCAGCGACTTCTCCAGCAGGCGTCTGTCTTTGTCGTAGAGCATTTTTTTCAGGAGCGGCACGGCGGAGGCGTCTTTTATTTTCAAAAGCGTCCGCAGCGCTTCGAGGCGCACATCAGAGTTATCTCTGTCGAGCAGCCTGCGCACCGGCTGCATGCATGCGTTGTCGCCGTTGACGCGGATCAGTTTCAGCAAAGCGATGGTCTGCACATCAGTGCAGTCGGGCAAAATCCTGACAGACTCCTCGGCGGCACGTGCCCCGAAACGGCACAGCAGCACAAAAAGCTGCTGGCCCTGTTCGTCGCTGTGCTGCTGCAAATACTGTTTTACCAGCCATCCGAGATTGCGGGCACCGGTAAGCATGACCAGTTCTTCAAGCGCTTTGTCCTTGGAGTCGTGCTGCTGAGAAAACGCATCAGCGAGCAGCGCTATGCAGCGGTCCTGTGAAAAGGCGTCCACCGCGGCGGCGGCGGCATTACGGGCAATAAGCTCCCGTTTATCCGACACGTGGCGCACAAGCGATTTATAAACCGTCACGAGCAGGGCATATTCGCGGGCAGACAGCAGCCCGGCTATGCCCCGCGCGACCCGCGCGCTGAAATCGGCATAGATCTGCGCTTCGATTTCACTGTCCATCAGGGCCAGCAGCGCAATGGTAATATCCCGGTTCAAACAATCATCCTGCAGGGACGGCAGGTGTGCATCTACATCGAACCTGACTGTCTGGCTGGAATCGGCGCTTATAAGACCGGCGGAAATTTTCTGCAAAATATTGGAATAATCCTCCGGCACATATTCATCATAGCGCTCCTTGTTGAGCAATTTTTGAATTTTTTCCCTGGTGGCGGAATCAAACGTTGCAGTTGCGTCCGGCGCGCCCCCCTGCTCCTGGGCCCGGGACAGGTTTGCCAGCAATTTTGTAAGCGCAGGCGATATCTCCTGCGCCTTTCCGGAGATCCGCTCGAGCGCGGCAAGCAGCATTTCGCCCGGCATACTGAAGAGCATATCTTCAATGAGGGCGTCATCCTCTATGTCGCTTAAATGTTTTGCGGTCATCGTCAGCAGCTGGTTTTTAAGCTCTTCGGCAAGATCAACCAGCGCCTCTTGAATGGATTGGAGGAATGCCTGTTTGCCTACAAGTGCACTGCTGTATTCGTCGGTGGACGAAAACACTTTTTTTAGCATCTCTTCGTAGCTTTTCAGCAGGTGGCCCGGGGTAACGTTGTGTTTTATGCAGAATTGCCTGAAAGCATCACGATCATAGCCTGCGGTCGTGTCCGACAGTGCCTCGTTGCGGGCATTCTGATCCTCATTAGGAAGGCAGCCGAGCATAAACGTCTGCCAGAGAGTCGTGGTCTTGCCCTTTTGCGCCTCATCGGCCGAGGTGCCGTCCTCGTTCAGCAGAACGCCGCTGAAATCCAGTTCAACTGTGCTGATATTGTCGAGGGCCTTCAGACGTTCTTTTATGTCCTGGGCCTGGTACAGAAGGGAGCCCTGCGGTATTGCGAGGGCAAGACGGAAGAATTCCTGCAGCCCTTCTGCCTCGACTCCCTTCTGGATGGTCAGCGAAGCTATGCCCCTTTGGTTGAGAAAAAGTGCCAATTCCTGAACGTGCGGCGTTTTCGGCTCAATGGTGTTGCCGTTGATCGAAAGAACCTTCTTGGTTGCCGCGATCGTTATATGCGCATCGTTTTCAAAGACGCCCCATAACACTTCAAGCAGCTGAGAGCATGTGCGGTTGATGGTAGTGTGCCCCGGAGGGTAAATGCCGATATTCTTTTTCAGAATGCTCAAGCCGGTAATGAGGCTCTGAAAAAGCTTGTCGTCCTGTTTTGCCTGATCAACGGTTGACATCGGATCTTCGGCCCCTGTCCGTATAAATGTACGCCCGGCATGCCCGTCAATATTTGATGGTAGGTGAGTGGGTCGCTGCTGAACGCCGCATACTATATCTTACTTCTTATTCTTAACACAGCCGCGAGCGATGGTAAAGACCTTTACGTCTACCGTTCGCTGCCGCCTGGTTCAGTTCGCGAGCCATACTGCCGTGCATACCGTATCATTGAAACAGCACCAGCGTCCGGACAGGAAACGTGCTTCCGGCAGTACCGACAGCACGCGCGCGCTGAGATGTATGCCTATCCCGGGCTTGCGCACATCGCATACGATACGGGCATCCTCAAATCCGATCCGGCACTGCACGATGGGATGCAGGCACTTGTACACGGCCTCCTTGGCGCTGAATATAAGCGCGAGCAGGCGCTGGCGTTGCCCCGGATCAGCATGCGCGCGCAGCAACAGTTCCTCCGGCCGTGTCAGGACCTTGGAGGAAATGACCGCGGATACCCGTGAGACGGTTTCCAGGTCAATGCCGATGCCGCGCAGGAGGTCGCCCCTGGCAACCGCCGCTGCAGCGTAGGTGCTGCTGTGTGTGATCGCACCCACACTGCCTTCCGGCCACACGGGTGCCCCGTTTTCATCCTGCCCGATGGGCGCGTCCGCGAAGCCGAGCTGCCTGAGGGCCTGCCGGGCGCAGCAGCGCCCGGCGCAGAATTCGCGGCGGCGTTTTTCAACAGCCCTTTCGATAAAGGGCCGTTCTGCATCATATAAATCCTGGGGAGCGTCCTGCACACGCATGCAGGCACAACGTACACAGTCCGGGAACAGGTCAGCCGCTATGCCGTACCCGGCCGTCATATCAGGCATGGAACCATCATCCTCTCGTTCTTCACCACCCCGGTGCCGCTCCTGTTTATGCTGCGTCCAGGGCCGCTGCCAGTTTTTTACCGGCCGCACGTGCCCGCGCCAGAACCTCCGGCATATCGTTAACGTCGCCAATCCCGACTACTTCTGCTACCTGGTCGACAATAGTCATCCGATGGGCGTCGCCAAAGGCCAGTTTGAGCGACTCGATCGCACGTTCATGAAAAACCCCTGCGGTTGTAACGACCAGCACGGCCGGCTTGGCATTAAAGGGAACCGTACCCAGCCAGGGCATGTCCCTGTTATAATCCGGGCCGATGCCCCGGTATTTTAACGCCATAGTACGGTCGATAAAATTCTTTACGGCGCCCGAAATGTCCATGAAATAGGTGGGCCCGCCGATAATGAACCCGTCGGCGGCAAGCAGCTTCGCATACACGCCCTGCATGCCATCGTCGACCGGACAAAGTCCTTCGTTCATCATGCAGGCGCAGCACCCGCTGCAGGGCTGTATTGCACGTGCGCCCAGTTCTATAAATTCGCATTCGATGCCGGTGGCTTCAGCCACGGTGCGTACCAGTTTATTGGTGTTGCTCTCCTCGCGGAAGCTTCCGCAGATGGCTGTGATATGCATCCGTTGGCTCCATTGTTGTATTGTTCTCAATGCACTGTTGTAGATGTACCACGCATTTCTCAAACCCGCCTCATGGCCCTTTCTATAGCATAGCGTGCCGGAGAGCGCATGCTTCCAACAGCCGCCAGGGCCAAGGCCCTGCCCGCGTCTTCAGTCGGGGGGGAAATCCGGCCATCGGCTGATCCAGGATCTGTATTCATGGGGATATTCATCCTTGAAGTAGGAAATATAGCTTCGCCACATTTCAAAATTTTCCCGCAGGGGCTCGACCTGATCCTCGAAAATACGCTTCCCGGCTATGGCGGCAACCAGGCTGTCGACACCCTTCAGCAGCTGTGCTTTTTTTTCCTCCTGCACCATGCCCCATTCGGCCATGCTGATCCCGACACGGTCAACGACCCAGCAGCCGTTTCTTAGCAGGGTTTTTGCAAGGTACTCCAGGGCATCCTCAAGTACCCAGCTGCCCGAGGTAATCACGGGCAGTGCGTATTTGCCTTTGAGCACCTGCAGGTGCAGCTTGCTGAAGCCCCGGTCGATAAAGGCCTTCATCTCGGCGGGCACATTGAAGGTGTAGTTCGGCGCCAGCCAGATAATGCCGTCAGCGTCGAGCATGGAGTCATAGACAGCCTGCCAGTCATCGTCGAAAATACAGTCGCCCTTTTTGCAGCAGACATAGCAGCCCGTGCAGGTGCGGATGTTTATGTCCGCAAGTGCAAAGGTTTCGAGGGCAGCCTTCTGGCGGCGCAACCGTTCACCGATGATAGCGGCCATTTTTCCGCTGAAGCCGGACAGACCGTGCGGACTGCCTGCAATCATTGTTATTTTCATATGCATACGCCTTTCAGGTTGAGGATGTACAACTGTTCATGGCGTCAGCTCTCAGGCAGCACGGCACGATTCATGGAAATACCCTGCGGCCGTCTTCAAGGTCCTGCAGGTTCTTCCAGGCCTTTTCGGTAAACAGGCTGTGCCGGGGACTTTTGAGCGTCAGTGTATACAGGTATACCGCTTTTTCCCTGTAGCGCTCTGCCTGCTCCCGGTCGGCTGCGACCGATTGGCTGGAATACGCAAAAACTTCATAAAGGCGGTGGCAGCGAGAGGCCATTTCGTAGAGAATTTCGTAGCGCAGCGTTGTCGTCGGATAGAGCTCAAGCACCTGCTCCAGCCCCTGGATCTCCCTATCGATGTTCTCGGGGCGGCCGTGCGGGTCAGAGCCCAGAACCACCAGCCGGTATGCAGCTTCATCGGCAATGTCGCTGTCCGGGAATTCATCGAGCAGCCGGCGGTAATGGCGTCCGTCATAGCGCAGCGGCGCCGTGTCCGTCATCCAGCAGCCGTAGTCTCCATAGGATGACAAGAAAGCCGTGCGTGCCGCCGCCTCGTCCTGGCCGTCCGCGACCTGCCGCAGGTAATGAACGGCAAGCAGGCCCTCCATGGCTTCACCCATGCGCTGCAGTCCCCAGGTATAGCGTTTTGATTTTGAAAACTCCCGCAAAAAAACCTGCAGCAATTCAGCGGCATCAGGATAATCGCGGACGTCAAGCGCCTGTTGCGCCTGGGTGAAAATAAGCGCATCGTCCGACATGCGGGGCGTGCGCACATTTCCCGACGGAAGGCATCCGGCTGCCAGCAGGACGGCCGCAAAACCGTAACGCAATAATCGCTGTACGCTCATCATCACTCCCTGAAAGCCCTGATCACGATAACGGTTACATTATCGTCACCGCCGCGCTCATTGGCCATCTCGACAAACCTCCTGCAGGCCCCGCGGGCATTTTCCCGGCCCATCACCTCGCGTATTTCTTCGGTGCTCACTGCGTTGCTGAGCCCGTCGGAACAGATAATGAAGCTGTCGCCGTTCCGGCAGGTTTCCTCCCGAACATGGGGCTGCACATCGGCATCAATGCCGACGGCGCGTGTCAGCATGTGCTGAAACAGACCCGACAGCAGCTCCATCGCCTCCGGGTCCATGGAGGACCGCTCGGCAGCCACCGTGTGCATGGCTGAAAGCATTTCAATGCCGTTGCCGCGCACACGGTATATCGGACTGTCGCCGACATTGACGGCCGCAACGCGATCGTTCAAAAACAGCAATGCGGCCACGGTGGATCCCATGCCGCGGCAGTGTTCATCCCGCAGGGACAGCTCGTACACCTTCCGATTGGCCCCGCAGACCCAGGCCGCCAGCCTGCCGGCTTCAGCCATGTGCGATGCGTCTTCACGTGCCGTCGGGTAATGGTTCGGGTCGGAAGCTGCTGCCCGCAGCGTGTCAACCACCATCTGGCTGGCGACCTCGCCGGCCAGGTGGCCGCCCATGCCGTCGGCCACCACATAGAGGTTGTGCTGATCATCAACCAGGAAGGCGTCCTCCTGGTTGTCGCGCTTCCTGCCGATATCGCTCAGGCCGGCTGTGTCCAATTGAAGCATGGTATGTCCACTCGAAAAAAAACCGCCGCAGCAGCTCAGGGATTGATCGCCCCAGCCGGCGCGAACGTTATCAGCGTTATTTCGTTGTTCGATCCCAGCCTCATGGGCGGGCCCCAGGTGCCGGTGCCGGACGTAACATAAAGCAGCAGGCCGTCAAGATCATACAGCCCGCGGGTATAGCGGTAAAACAATTTTACCAAAAGGTTGAAGGGTACAAGCTGTCCGGCGTGCGTATGGCCGGAAAGCTGCACCTGTATGCCTGCGCGGCGCGCGTCATCGATGCCGACCGGTACATGGAAAAGCAGTACTGACGGCCGGGTCCGGTCAAAGGCGACGCTGTGGATGCGCACATTTTCTTTGCTGTTTTCGCGCTCCGGGTTGTCGATTCCCAGTATCTGCATCCCCAGATACTGTTCGACCTCGTTGCGCAGCACGCGCACGCCGGTGGGCTCGATCAGCTTTTGCACCCGGTCCATGCCGAAAAATTTTTCATGGTTGCCCATGACGAAAAAACAGGGGGACTGCAGGCCGGCAAGAGGCCGCACGGTTTTTTTTGTGATCGGACCAGTTCCGTCGAAAAAATCTCCGGTGATAAAAACGACCTCCGGTTCCAAGGCATTGGTTTTTGCGACCACACGCCTCAAAAAGCCGCTGTTGTGGATGGTGCCTACGTGCAGATCGGACAGCAGCGCGGCGCGCACCGGGCGCTCGAGGCCCGCAAGCGGGATGCGTACCTCGGCAACCCTGATAAACAGGGCGTTCACAAGGCCGTATATACTCAGGATGGCCACAAGGAGGACAACGCAGCGGCCCGCAAACGGGTTGTTGATATTGGCAAACAGCCGCACGGGTTCCAGAACGGCAAGCGTGCTCAGCAACAGGAACAGTATGCCCAGCCAGGTGGAGGCTGCAGTGTAAAGCAGCATGGTTGCGCTGTTCGGGAAAAACTTTTCAAGCAGGGTGCAGGCCGGAAACGACAACGACAGCAGAACAACGGCCGCAAAGTACCAGCCCGAAGGGGCCGGGGACAACATCTTTTTTAGCCGCAGGTACACATACAGGTGCATGGCGAAAAAAACGAGCTGGAAAACGCTGTAAAAAATAATATATTGCGCCGTTTTACTCATATGCTGCACTTTCATGGTCGCCGGCGGCAGAAACCGCCTCAAAAGCACTGAAAATATCCTATATGTATACATTACAGACTACCATATGCGTGTCTTAAAATCCACGCCGGGCGCCGGCCGGTTTCTGTCGCCGAAACCTATAGATGCTGACAGGCACAACACGCTGTTGTAAAATTTCAGGCTATGTATATAATTATAAGCTGTTCAGGGTCCGTGACCACACATTTGGAGACCTGGGCCCTTTTGACTGTTTTCATATAGACAACCATTGAAGGCCATTTATGAACACACAAATCCCCGACACCATACGACGCCTCAAAAAAAATCGCCGTTTGATGCTGGCGGTAATACTTGCCCATATTGCGCTCGGCATTGTTCTTTCCTGGTGGGTGACGCGCTGGGTCGATACGGAGATGCGCATCGACCTGCTGCGCCAGACCAGGCTGCTGGCCGAAGCCGTCAATCCGGACCGCGTCATGCGGCTGACGTGCAGCGATTCCGACCGTGCAAAGCCCGAGTACCGGCGTTTCAAGCATCAGTTCGCATCTGTTGCCCGGCTCAATGAAACCTGTCGTTTCGTCTATCTCATGGGCCGCAACGAGCAGGGTCGGCTGTGTATCCTTGTTGACAGCCTTCCCGATGATTCCCCCCAGGCCCGTCAGCCGGGCGTTGTCTATGCAGAAGCCCCGGAGAGTTTCCTGGGCGTCTTTGAAACCGGTGCCGGCGTTGTGGAAGGGCCCTTCACTGACCGCTGGGGCAGGTTTATCAGCGGATGCGTGCCCATCAAGGACCGGACGGGCGCGACGGTCGCCCTGCTGGCGATGGATTTTGATGCCTGGGAATGGAGATTCGGACTTGCCCCGGCCGTAAAGCCCCTGGCGGTGCTGACGCTCCTGCTGTTCGCGATCCTGTCCATCGGGGCTGTCCTGTCCTACTACCGCCACAGGATACCCGGCGGCAGACCCCGCTGGATGTGCTACCTCGAACTGGTGCTGGTGGCGGAGGTCGGCCTGACGCTTACTGTTTTCGCGGCATGGACCGCACACCTGCATGAACAGCACCGCCGCCAGGGAATTTTTGCTCAATTGGCCGCAAGTCGCACGCTGGCGATTTCGCAAACAATGCGTGCGCTGCGCGACACGGAGCTCGAGTCCTTTGGACGCTTCTGTGAAGGTAGCCCAACCGTAGCTCCAAACGCCTTTTACCGCTTTACCGGTTTTCTCACACAGAGCAGGGTGGTGCAGGGCTGGGGCTGGGCACCGGCCGTTCACGCAGCCGAAAAAACCAGCTTTGAGCAGGCCGCGCGCGCGGAGGGCATAGTGAATTTTTCGATCTGGCAGCAGGACGCGACCGGCAGCCGGTCCTCTGCCTCCGGCCGTGCGGTCTACTACCCCGTCACGCTGATAACGCCGACTGACGTCAACGCCTATGCGGTGGGTTTTGATCTGGGCTCAGAGCCTGTCCGCCGTGCAGCCATTGACGAGGCCCTGCGTTCCGGCCTGACAACCGGATCGGAACCCATAACACTGATTCAAGATAATGCCGGGTACCGGGGGCTCCTGGCCCTGCGCCCTGTCTATGACCGTGCGCTCCCCGGAAACCTCAGGGGGTTTGCTTTCGCGTTTCTGCGGGTCGAAAAGCTGCTGGAAAGCGCAGGCCCCAACCGGTCAACGACACGGCTTGCCATTACCCTGGTGCGCCCCGACGGCAGCATCGAAGCGCTGGCAAGCTCGGGCAGCGCCCATAGGCGCTCACACGGCGGGCTTTCCCTGGTCCGCCCCGTACTGGCCTTTGATAAGACCTTTGCACTGAGCGCCGGAGCGGGCGCTGAGTTTTTGCGTCTGCATCCGGCCCGGGAAAGCGCCTATGCTGCCGTGATGGGTGTGCTTATCACGGCGGCGCTTACCTGTATTATCGCGCTTATGTTCAGGGTCCGTGAAGCGCAGGAACAGGCTGCCCCGGAGGCAATCCCGGCATTGCCTCCGATAAGCGCGGCCGAGAGCTGCCGCACGCCGATGCCCGGGCGGCGGCGTACACCCCGCAGGCTCCGACGCCCGCACATTGTGCGTCGAGGGGTTTGAAATCTGGAAAACGCGTCGCGGAGCCGCAGCGGCGCCTTCTTGTATACGGGGAATCGTGCATGCCGATTTATGAATACGAGCATATCGACAAGGCCTGTGCGCTTGGCACGGTGTTCGAGGTTGAGCAGTCCGTTCATGACGAACGGTTGCAGCAATGTCCGGCGTGCGGACGGCCTGTGCGCAAGCTGGTCTCCCGCATCAGCATATCGGTGCCGAAATCAAACAGCGCCCTGAAGGATCTGGGTTTTACCAAGCTGGTGAAACGTGATGACGGCGTGTATGAAAATGTCACGGCGCGCGGTAAAGAAAGCCGCTATGTGCACCGCGACCGTCCCGAAACGCTTCCCAATCTCAAAAAAACGATAACGGACTGACGCAAAGCGTGTTCAGCATGCCTGAGCCCCGGTATCACATCATATTTTCAGCCCTGGTAGAAGGCCGGCAACCCGAACGGGTCTATCATGATCTGGCCGATCTCTTCAAAATAGAAGAGGACATGGTCCAGCGGATTTTTGCCTGTCAGGGCGCGGTTGTTAAAAGCGGGCTTGACCGCGCCGCGGCAGAGCAGTATGTGCAGGTCATTCTGGCCGCCGGGGCTATCTGCGTAATAGAGTCCATGCCGCCAATTCCGAAGGATACGTCGAATGCGGGGACGCACCCTTCCGCTGCGCACGATTTACCCTCCCCGCCGGAACCTGCCGCGCATGTGCCAACAGATTGCCGACGCAACAACGCCGACGAAACCGACCATCATGCAGACTCTGCCCAGGGTATGGACGCAACTGCCGGAAGTGACGTTTCGGAACGCTCCGGCATGGTCCGCGCTCCGGCCCTTGCCGCCCTGCTGCTGCTGGCGGGCGCATGTTTTCCGCTCATGTCCGGCAGCGGAGAGCTCTACTGGCCCTGGCACTATGCCTTTGAGCCGCAGCCGCCGGGGCTGCTGTGGTGGGCGACAGTTCCTGCGCTAGCCGCCGGGCTCATTGTGCTGCTCCGCGCCCCGGTGTTCAGCCTGATTGTAAGTATAACAGGCGTTGGCGTACTGTTGGCCATCGTGGTCATACTGTGGGAAGCATCGTTGATCATACCGCTGCGCATTCTGCCCCTGGACCGGCCGGCCGCTCTGCTTGTTGTCATGCCCCTTGCCGGAGCGGCTGTCTGCAGTGCGGCGTGCGGGGCAATGGAAGACCTTGGCGAACTTCTGCTGCTGCGTCTGCTTGCCGCCGGCGGCAGCCTGGCGGTTTTAATTCCCGCCTTTACCGCCCTTTTCAGCACCGGTTCGATCTGGCACCGTTGGCCGCTGATTCTGCTGCTGCTGACCATGCTGCTTTATGCTGTTGCGGCGCTTGTCTGTGCCTTTGTGCCCTCGGTTCCTGAAACGCTTCTGTATCAGGTTCGCCTGCTGCGCGGTTTTCTCGTATGCTGGGCGCCGGCGGCTGTTTTCCTGGCGCACCTGCCCCCGGCAGCACCCGACACCGTCGTCATGCTTGTTATAGCCACCCTGAAGGCGGGCCTGCTTTATTACGGCGCACTCTCGGCTATTGCGGGCGGCCTGCACAATGAATTTATATACCGGTTTGAGAAATAAAGACGGACCGTCTGTACAGCCTTTTCAACCCCGTGGTCGATCCGCCACAATTGTTACCACAGGCAGGGATAAAATTTTTCTATGAAGCCGTCAATCAGGCGTATGCGCAGGCCCAGCATGCGGCATGATTTTTCAAGTATCGTGATACAAAGCAGGGCGGGCAGGAGCTGTGTGGCAAGGATGACTCGGCAGAATTTAACCGATACTGTTCGGCCGTCCCGCAGGGATGCGAAATTACGTTTCGTAAAAGGGGCCGTGCATATGTGGCAGAGCAGATAGGATGCCGTTACCGGCAGAAAGATCGCAAGCATTGTCAATTGAAATGCGCATGCGGCAACCCGGGTGCTGCAGAAAAAATCCATTGCCCGATGCAGGAAAGCATATGACCGCCGGCCGGGCACTATGCCTTCGAGAAACCACTTAACCACCAGAAATGAGATTACATATACGGTTATGGCGGCGACATCCGCAACAGGCCGGAAGTGGCTGCAATAGGCCCCGTAGATCGTGTTGATATGCAGGGGCCGTATGCGCGTGTTTCTGCCGCCGGCCTTCATTATTATTTCGGTTTCAGTGACGTAGCGCTGTGTTTTCAGGCAAAGACCGCTGATCACGTCGAGAGGATAGAGCCGGTAGCCGCACTGCGTATCCTCGACAAATTGATCCGCTGCGAGGGACACATAGAATCTGGCAATCTGCATTGAATTGTAACGTGCCCGCGGTATTTTCTCTTTTTCATGCATTCTGGACCCGATGATAATATCCCGGGGATGTGCCAGGTGTGCACGTACAAAGGCTGGTATCTCCCCGGTGTCATGCTGGCCGTCGGCATCAAGGCTGATAACGGCGTTTAAGCCCTTTGCCCGGGCGTGTGCGAAAAGGCACGTGAGCGCATGGCCTTTGCCCCGGTTGCAGCCGATCGGCAGGACCTCGGCACCGGCTTCAGCCGCACGCGCTGCTGTGTCGTCGGTTGATCCGTCATCCGCGACGATAACATGTCCCGCATGCTTGAGCGCTCCCCTGACAACCCCGGCGACAGTTTCGGCCGCGTTATAGGCCGGTATGATAATACAGATTTTTTTGACCATAAAAAATTTCTTTCACTGCCCCGCGGGTTTTACTTTTCGGCGTAACTACCTGTTATGTCCGGCGGCGGCGCGCTCCGGCCTGCATATATTCCCACAGCGGCCCCTTGATGCCGAAACGGCGCAGCTTTGCCTGCAGGTGCATATTCATGTTGATGTTCAGCCCGGGAAAGATCCATGTCGGATGGCTTTTTGAAAACTGTTCCGCCCAGGGCAGCACGGCATCCCGCAGTGCCGGAGAAAGATAGAAGACCGGTTCCAGGAAATCAGTGCCGGGATGAATGAGTTTTTCCTCGGCTGCAATGCACGCAAGCTTTGTTCTCGGAAACACCCTGATAGCGATCATGCAGATGACCGCGGTTGGATCCATGGCGCATATTGTATCACAGGTCTGCTGTACGCTCTCCATGGTTTCTCCGGGGCCGCCCAGCAGGAGGGAATGGCAAAACGAGATGCCTGCGCTCCGGCAGGCCGAGGAAGCGCGCGCGAGATGATCAACCGTAAAATTTTTCCCCAGATTTCGTAACATGCCGGGCTCCGCCGCATCAGAGCCGAACTCGATGCCGGTGCAGCCGGCAGCCTGCATCAACTCAACGAGATCCGGTGCAATAAATGCGGGGTGGGCGTAGCAGCTCCACGAAACACGCAGCCTTCTGGCGATAATTTCGCGGCAGACTGCGCGGGCATGCTCCGGCGGATAATTGAATTCATTGTCCACAAAAAAAAGCGTGCTCATTCCCGCTTCAAGCAGGTGCTCAATTTCGTCACATACCGCTTCGGGGCTGCGCATACGTATCCGGCAGCCTTCAATAATCGGATAGGTGCAGTAAATGCACTGAAACGGACAGCCGCGTTTGGTCTGAATATTGCCCATGCCGCCCTGCTGCAAGTAGGCGGCGCTGTCAAGGCCGGAGCGATCCGGCTCCGGCAGGTCATCAAGGCCGTCATTCCGGTCCGGGACGGGGTAGATTATTTTTCCCTGGCAGCCGGAAGCAACCCAGCCCCCGGCGGCACATGTGTTGATGAAATCAATCAGGCTGCGCTCGCCTTCGCCTGCAAACCCCAGGTCCGCCTTGAGATAACGCATGCAGGCTTCGGGCAGCAGCGAAAAACCGCTTCCCCCGACAGCGATGCCTGCGGCGCTTTTGGCCCTGATCGATTCAATGACTTTTCGATAGAACGGCATATATGTCACGTACTGCGGGTAACTCACGTTATCTATATTTCGAATGGACAGGCACACGATATCGGGCGCGTACTCCTCGAGCGCCCGTCCAATGGCGGTGTCATAATCCTGCGCAAAGCACAGATCAAGGACCCGGAACGAAGTAGCATTTTTTTTCAGTGCGCCGGCCAGGCAGGCGATACCGATCGGGAAAACCGGATCGGGAAGGAACTCGATATTGGGTGATATGAGAAGTACTTTCACGGCAGGCCCTATGTGTCGAAAGCCGTAAACACGAGGCACGCGGTCGCGCCGCCGACATTCGTGCTTGTCATCACCGATACGCGTGCAGCGGCGCCGCAATCCTGTTGCCATTGCGGCAGGAAAGGCCCCTGTGTGTTCAGGATTTCCACATCAAGCCCGGGAAGCCGCTCCTGGCGGCGCATGGACAGCAGCAGGGCTGCGGCCCGGACAGCTCCCGCCCCACCGAAGTCGCCCATCAGGTATTTGAGCGGGTGTATGGCCGGCGTCCGGGGGCAGCCTTTCAGGAAGTCCGTAAGCAGACGGTATTCCCGGCGGTCAAGCGCACCTGAAAAATTGGCTGATACGCTTATCTGGTCGATCCGGCTGCGGTCGATGGCGGCCTGAGAGACTGCGCGCTCCAGGGCCTGCAGCATGATTGCGTGTGAGCCGGCATAGTATCCCGGAGCACCGGCGGCGCCCGCAAAAACTGCGGCTGTCAATATGCCGTAGGGCTGCGCCCCACGCGTGCGTGCTGTTGAGCTTTTTTCCAGTATCAGCACGGCCGCGCCCTCGCCGGGCACGAGCCCTGCCTGCAGCCGGGGAACAGGAGGCTCTGTTGCGTCAACCGTTATATCGTTCAGGACGCCCAGGGCACCATAACACGTCAAAAGTGCTCGCGACAATTCATCGCTTCCCCCGACCAGTGCAATGTCGATGTGGCCCTGTTCAATCAGGTTCGCAGCATAGTGCAGGGCGGCCTCGGCTGAAAGGTCATGCTGGCACAGGGTACAGTTGGGGCCGGTAATGCCGTGGTAGATGGCAATATGGCTTGCGGCTGCGTTGGGCACTGTTTCAGGGAACAGGAACGGATGGGCGCCCTGCGGGCCTTCGTCGATACAGCCGTCGAAAAATTCGCCGATGCAGGAGCTGCCGCCGTAGGCTGTTCCCATAATGACCGCAACCCTGCTGCGCTCAAGCGTCGCAAAGTCAAGCCGTGCGTCCTGAACAGCTTCAATGCTTGCCGTCACCGCCATCTGCGACGTCCTGCTCATCCTCCGGTATGTCATCGGCGGCAGCCATGCCGCCGGGTTGAATCCCTCGACACAGCCGGCGCAGTTCGACTGAAGCCCGCCGGTGTCGAAGCCCGTGATCCTCCTGATCCCCGAGCGGGCGCATCTGCACTGCTCCCAAAACGCTTCCCGTCCTATTCCCAGGGAACTTATAACGCCGATACCGGTTATGAGCGTTTCCGTCATTGGGCCGTCCTCGCGGACGCCCGGTCGACCCGGCCGAAAACAAGGGAGGTATTGTTGCCGCCGAAGGCAAAAGAGTTCGACAGCGCCGTGCGTATGGGGTGCTGGCGTGCATGATTGGGCACATAGTCGAGGTCGCATGCGGGGTCGGGAACCTCGTAATGGACCGTTGGCGGGACCGCCTGTCGAAGGATCGCGAGCACGGTTGCCGCCGCTTCTATCGCCCCGGATGCTCCGAGGCAATGCCCGACCATTGACTTGGTCGAGCTTATCGGGATTGCTGCGGCCAGTTGCTCTCCGAACACTTTTTTGATCGCCAGCGTTTCGGTCGTATCGTTAACGGGCGTGCCTGTCCCATGCGCATTGATATAATCGACGTGGTCAGCGGTTATGCCTGCGCGTTCAAGCGCCCCCGACATCACGGCGCTCATGCCGCCCGCATCAGGGTGCGGCGATGTCATATGAAAGGCTTCACAGTTAATGGCATAGCCAAGTACCTCGGCATAGGCGGCTATGCCCCGCTTGCGGGCGTGTTCATATTCTTCGAGAATAAGAATCGCCGCGCCTTCGCCCAGCGACAGGCCCTGGCGGTTTTTGTCGAAAGGCCGGCACGCGCGCGCATCCATGAGCCGCAGCGAGCTGAATCCGGCAAACGTGCACTCTGAAAGGGATTCGCTTCCCCCCGTTATAACAATATCGCAGGCGCCTGATCTGATAAGGTCAAAGCCGTACCCGATCGAGGTTGCGCTGGAGGAGCAGGCGGTTGCGATTGTCGCTCGATGTCCGCCTATGCTGTAGTGGGAGGCTATCCGGTCGGTTATGGTGCACTGGGGAACGCCCAGCAGCTGCGACGGACAGGGGGCTGCCGCACCGGAGCGCACGCGCCGGCAATACCGCTCCCAGGAATGAAGGCCCCCGGTGCCTGCGCCGAGAACGATTGCGGCATTGGCGCCGTCGTATGTTCCGGGCGCGAGGCCGGCGTCTGCAAAAGCCTCGCGGGCGGCTGCAAGCCCGAGAAGGTCGCAGCGGGAAGCGCGTTTTATTTCCCGGGGGTTGAAGAGCGACCGCAGGTCCCGGTGCTTCACCTGCCCGGCATGCCTGCAGGGGAAACCGGCGGTATCGAAAAGATCTACCGCGCCTATGCCGCAGGCGCCGCTGAACAGGGCCTGCTGGAATGCAGGCACACATTCCCCGGTTGATGTTATAACGCCAAGGCCCGAGACAACGACTCGTCGTACAGTAGGGGAAACCATAGGTACAAGCTGTGCCGGATTGATGTTTCAGCCTGATTGCCGGTGCGGGTTGTCCGCCAATTCTGTGGCGGCAGCTAGGACTGCATGCAGAAAGCTACCATGTCACGTATACGCCGCTCAAGTTCTCCGCTCAGCCGATAGATCATTTTTTTCTCAACGGTCAGCAGGACCTGGGTCGTCTGACCCCGGGCCAGCAGAGCGCGGGTCCGGCCGTGTAAAATTTCGAATGTAAATATCAGGGCGGCTATTTCGGGCTTCTCGGCGGTCGTTCTGATACGGATCGTTTCACCGCATCGGGCAGGATGCTTATAATCGCAGGCCAAATTAATAACCGGGGCAATATAGCCAAGCTCCACAAGCTGCGCGGGCAGCAGATCAAACTGCCGCAGCAGGTGCATGCGCCCGACCTCGAACCATGCCATGTAATGACCGTACCAGGCCATGCCCCATTCATCGACTTCGTTGAAGCGTACGATCTGTTCTGTTTCCACCCATTGCATAGCCGTGCCTCATACCTGGATGCCCGTGTCGACGTCAGGTCAACCCCCCGTCGACACCCAATACCTGGCCCGTGATATAGGCCGACTTTTCCGAGGCGAGGAAAAAAACCGCATGGACGATATCATCGGGCTTGCCGAATGATCCCATGGCGATCATCTCGAGCAGGTCGCTGCGTGTCTTCTGGTCAAGCCCTTCGACCATCGGGGTTTCTATAACACCGGGGCACACGGCATTAACCGTGATGCCGAGCCGTGCCGTTTCTTTGGACAGGGCCTTTGTGAATGAAATAATCCCGCCCTTGGAAGCTGCATAATTTGTCTGTGCGGGCCTGCCGGTCAGGGCGCTCGGCGAGGTGAATGTTATGATGCGGCCCCAGCGGCGGCTGATCATGGGCTTGAGCACCGCCCGCGAGCACAGATACACCCCCTTCAGGTTCACGTCTACCACACGGTCCCAGTCCTCCTCGCCGAGGAACAGCAGCATCTTGTCCCTGATAATGCCGGCATTGGCAACGAGTATATCAACATGCCCCCATGCGGACAGAATGTCCGTCACCATTGTCTGCACGTCGGTCGCAGAGGCAACATCCGCCCTGCGGAGCAGAAACTCCGCCGATGTTTCCCGCAACGCTGCCTCAAGCCGGGCGGCGCTGGCCTCGTCGACGGAATAACTCACGGCAACCCGCGCCCCTGCACGGGCAAATGCCAGCGCCACAGCCCTGCCGAGCCCGCGTGTTCCACCGGTGACGATGACCCGTTTATCCTTGAATTCCGAAGGCATGCTGGATAGTTGCTAAAATAATGGTTTTGTTTGAAACCCTGTATTATACTAACAAAGAACACGCTTTTTTTGCAACCGCTAAAATCGACCCGCAGCGCGGTTGCGCAGCAGGCACATGCGTGCCGCGAACAGGAGCACTTACCCGATATGGACGACCGTGTATTTATCAGCGACGGGCACTGGCGCAAAAGCCTTGCCGCTGTCCGGGGACTCGGCCGACGGGGAATACCCGTTACCGTGGGGGAGAGCACCCGGCTTTCCGCAGCCGCATTTTCGCGATACTGCCGGCGCGCGGTGGTCTATCCATCCGTTCATTTCAGGCCGGACGATTTCATCGACTATC
>Ga0272442_10001698_pt1 | contig 32895 bp, 23 predicted proteins | sample SSMForm2O_FD_200262 | JGI IMG/M metagenome (GOLD analysis project Ga0272442, IMG submission 200262) | Marine sediment archaeal communities from Little Sippewissett salt marsh, Falmouth, MA, United States - SSM-Form-2O | ecosystem: Environmental > Aquatic > Marine > Wetlands > Sediment ... | reverse complement strand
CGCCGTTGAAATCCATCCAGGCATTCAGATAACCGTCCACGGATGCGACAATGTCCATCAGCATATTCTGTCCCGGGACAATCGGCGTCAGAAGCGTCACCCCGTCCTCGTCATCATTCCCGTCACCGTCATCTCCCGTGGAGTAGTAACCGGGCACGCCGTCCGCATCGATATCCAGACTGCCGCAGCTGGCTCCCAGATGGACGCCCCAGACAACATGGTGCCTGGCGCCGTCATTGGCCAGGAGTGTGGGGAAGGGCGCCTTGGTATCACCATAATCCATCTCATCCTCGCCTTCCTCAATGGTGATCTCATAATCCTCCACTTCTCCGAGTTCACCGTAGCCGTCCCAGGGAACCGTGGGCGCTTCGTAATCAACGGTTCTGGAATCCGGCAGATTCTTTATCTGCTGAACCAGTGAATGGCTGATCCGGAAGCGGGCCTTTGTCTGGCCGGCGGCTGCAGACAGCGGTACATAAACATTGAAATGCGCATTCCCCGGTGCCAGACTTTCATTCACGATTATATTTTCACCCGGATCGCTCCATGTACCGAGTCCATCCCAGTCGATCCATGCATTCAGTACGCCGCCGTCCGTTCCCCCGACGACCACATCCACATCCGCGAATTGGCCCCTGACAAGGGGTCCGAATGTCACACCATCTTCATCGTCCGTGCCATCCACATCATCCCCCATGGCCGTAAAACTGGGCTGCCCGTCCGGTTCCCCGTCAACCAGTGCACCCAGAAAAACCGCCGATGAAACGGTATGATAGGCACCGCCATTTACATGATAGGTCGGATAGGTCGGATCCGGCGCATCACCGAAATCATATTCATCCAACGGCTTGATACCTGTGACATGATCCTCCACTTCACCGTCGAATCCATACCCATCCACATGCAGTGGTGTCTGACTATCCGTGATGCGGAATCGCGCATAGACCAAACCGGGCGAGGCGGTTGCCGGACATCCAATAGCAAAAGGATGAATGCCCGTGGTACACCATGTCCCGTGAATCCTCTTTTCAGACGTGTCATCCCAGTTTCCATCCTGATTCCAGTCAAACCAGGCGTAGACATAACCCGCACCGGTCACCTCGACATGGATGATTCTCACAACGCCGGGAAGGAACGGACCGCCGAAATTAACACCATCCTCGTCATCGTTGCCGTTGTTGTCATCGTCCAGTGCATGGGATGACGGCTGGCCCTCGGATTCCGTGTCCACCCACTTCCCCAGGGCCAGGCCCCTTTTATAGGTGTGATAGGCGCCGCCGCTTGCTTTCAATACGGGATAGGATCCGCCGTCAATACCCTCCGGCGCATCACCGAAATCATACAGTCCCTGCTCATCCAGCACGGTCACCTGGTAATCCTCCACTTCGCCGTCATCCCCCCAGTCATCCGGATCGAGATGACGGTCGTCACTGTTGTACCTGAACCGTGCGAACGTATTGCCCAGGGTGGCCGAAGCAGGCGCCGTCACTGAAATATTGTGGGTGCCGTCCGTGCTGAAAGGCATGACATCCGCAATCTGCTCTCCGGAATCCGTCCAGTCGTAGTTCTTGTTCCAGTCGATCCAGGCCGACAGATACCCCGTCCCGTGGGTTGTCACTTCAATATTGACACTCTGCCCGATAAGAAGGACCGGCACATTCACACCATCTTCGTCATCGGTATTATCCAGGTCATCCCCTGTGGCATTACCGTTGGGAATCGCCTCCGACTCCGCATCGGGCATGACCGATCCCAGAAAAATATTCTGACTGACGATATGATAGGCCCCGTCATGGCCGGACAGGGTGGGATACATCGCCAGATTTTCACTGTCCGGGGCGTCACCCCAATCGCGGTTGGGCGGGAAAACCTCGATGTATTCCGTCTTCCTCTCGGAAGCAGTCGGCCGCGGGCCGCCCACAGGCGGAATCGCGCCCTGTACGGTCAATGATACATCGTATATGCCCGGTGCCGTGTAGGTTACCGTATGCGGACCCTGTCCGAAAGCCGACGACGGCGTACCGCCCGGAAACGACCATGACCATATCTGAATATCGCCGCTTGACTGATCCGTAAATGTCACATCCAGTGGCGCATACCCGCTGGTGGGCGAGGCCGTAAAATCGGCTGTCAGCTGGGCCATCAGTACCGTCTGGAATACCAGCATGAACGCTGCCGTCCAGAGGATCAAAATCCTGTTTTTTTCTTTTCTCCTGATCATAATCCCCTCCATTTTTGTTTGATCTGATAAGCGGGATATTTAAAACATAAAACGAAAAAAGGCACCTGAATCACATATGACAGAGAAAAAATCGCCGAAAAACAGGAGCAGTAGAATGAAGGGCAGTCCGGCAAAATCCAGACAGAATAAAGTGAATCAGAGAAATGCGATCTGGTCTTTCATCAGAGACCCTGAATTGTCAATACCTCAATTATTGAAAAAATCTCTGTGGAAAATGAGCAAATAAATAAACAGGGGCGATGTGTCAGTAAACACATCGCCCCTGATCCGTCTCTCTTTTTCTATTTCACAAATGCCATCTTGCGTGTTATCACATGCTTCTGTTTGCCGGAGTGAATCTCGATCCGGTAAATATACAGGCCCGTGGCCACCGGAAGCCCTCTCCAGTCCCGGCCCTGCCACGTGGCCAGGTACCTACCGGCCTGCTGCTGTTCCTGCACCAGGCGGATGACCTCACGGCCACGCAGGTCATAGATGGAAAGCGTCACGGCTGCCGGTGCGGAAAGCGCGTATTCAATGGTTGTTTCGGGATTGAACGGATTGGGATAATTCTGCTCGAGACTGAAAGTCTCCGGCAGCTGTTTGACCGGTTTCCGCTCCACACGGGTATAGGAGGTGGAATCAATCCATATTTTGTAATCTTCCACCTCGCCGTTGATGGCCAGGCCGCCGTAATAGTAAATGGTGGTGTCCTCGCTCCAGCGGAACCGGGCAAAAGTCGGACCGATTTTGGCGGTATCGGGCGGCGTGACCGGGAGCTTCCAGATGCCCCGCGGCAGCTCGTGATACTCGTACACATATTCCAGCGTATCGGCCCAGTCGCCGTCCCCGTTCCAGTCGAACCAGGCATGGAAGTACGCGGTGTCGCCGTACCCGATGCGTGTGATCACGGTCATGGTGTCCGTCTCTCCGGGCATCAGCATGGGCACAAACACACCGTCATCATCCCAGGCATCGGTCAATTCGTCCTCGTCCGCGTCCAGGCTCGGCTGGCCGTGCGTTTCGGCATCGATGGTGTCGCCCAGAAACACCCGCGTGCTGACAATATGCCGCGCGCCGTCATCCTGCAGACGCACCGGATAGAAATATCCCAGCGTGGTATCGTCCGGGGCATCCCCGTAATCCAGTTCTCCGGAACCAACGATTTCAAAATCAAGGATAATGACCGGATAATCCTCCACTTCACCGTTCGGCGCCTCCCCGACATATGAAAGTCCGGCCATTGTGCTCAGCCGGTAGCGGGCAAAGCTGAGACCGCCGGTGGCGCCGGCGGGCACATTGAAATCGACCAGGTTCGGACCGGGACCCACGCCGCGGTCAACAATGATATGCTCGCCTCCGTCTGCCCAGTCACCGTCGATGTTGAAGTCCATCCAGCCATTCAGCACAGCCAGATTGTTGGAGTGCACAAGAATAAAATTGGTAAGGCCGGGTATGTATAAGGGCTGATGATGGACACCGTCCTCATCATTCATACCAACCAGATCATCTCCCAGGGCAAAAAGATGCGGGAGACCGTCGGGATCGACATCGACGCTGGGTCCCATTAAGATAATCGGACCAAGCATTACAATCTCATGCCGGGCGCCGTCATCGGCTTCCAGGGTGGGATACATGAGCCCCGGTTCGTTGGGCGCGTCTCCGAAATCATAGAGATGCGGACGTTCCGTGGGAACGATCTCCACCAGATAATCCTCCACTTCGCCGTCCGGCCATTCTCCGTAGGCCGGTTCCATATCCTCAGTAAACATCATGCTGAATGTCGTATATCGAAAACGGGCATAGGTAATGCCGGTCACAGCGGTTGCCGGCACCATAAAATCAACAGTATGGGTACCGTTGCCCAGTCCGACGTCGCATATCAACTCTGTCGGAGTATCCCAGATGCCGTCCTGATTCCAGTCGATCCAGGCCATCAGGATGCCGTCCCAGGATAGCGTCACGACCGCCGAGGCAGCCATGCCGGGAACCAGCGGATCCGGGAACGACACGCCGTCCTCATCATCATTTCCGTCACCGTCATCCCCTGTTGCCGTACCGTTTGGCTGCCCGTCCGCGTCGATATCCACACTGGCTCCCAGGTGCACCCAGTCTACAACCACATGCCGGGCGCCGCTGCTTGCCTCCAGCGTCGCATAACCGGGATCCGGCGCATCGCCGTAGTCGTAAAACACATCCCCCTCTTCGATGGTAATTTTGTAATCCTCCACTTCACCCGGACCGCCGGGACCGGCAAAATGCACATCCAGTGGTTTTTCGCCGGAACGGCCGGCGCTCTTGACAGCCCGCCCCCAGTCCACCGGCCCGATCACGCCTTCCAGGCGGAACCGGGCGAAAGACGGGCCCGGAACGGCCATAATGGGTACATCCACGCTGAAAGGATGCGTGCCCGTGGATACAGGAGCGCCCGCAATGATATGTTCATTCAAAGCCGCATCGGCCCAGTCCCCGTCATGATTCCAGTCGATCCACGCGGACAGCCGGCCTGTACCCTGGACCGTGACATTGATAATGGCTGTCTCTCCCTGAATAAAACTGGGCGGCAGTTCCACACCGTCTTCGTCATCACCATGATTGTCATCCCCGTTGGCCTGCGGACTGGCCCACCCCTGGGCTTCCGCATCCACCGCAGAACCGAGCATCAGGGTATCTGTGACGATATGGTACGCAGCGCCGTCAGCTATATATCTGGTCGGATAGGTGGGATCCGGTGCATCCCCGAAATCGTATCGCACCGAGTCCTCGATATAGATCGCATAATCCTCCACTTCACCGTCTCCCCCGAATCCGCTGGGACCCACGTCAATATTTTCGCTGCATATCCGGAAGCGGGCATAAGTCTGGCCCAGCGCCGCATCTCCGGGCACAACTCCTGACACTGGATACACACCCGTAGAGACGGCCATGCCGTCCCAGACCTGTTCGGCCGGTTCCCATACACCGTCCTGGTCCCAGTCGATCCAGCCGAAAAGATGGCCGGAACCGTTCACCGTCACCGTGACGGATCCCGGCTGTCCACGGACAATCGGGTACGAGAACATGACACCGTCTTCATCGTCGTGCGCGCCGCTGGCATCATCACCGCTGGCGCCGATATTGGGCTGGCCGTCGCCCTCGATATCCACATAACTGCCCAGCATGCAGGTGCGGCTGTATGAATGAAATGCGCCGCCGTTGGCCATCAGCGTCGGATACACAGGCGCATCCACTGCATCGGGCGCATCGCCGTAATCGTATGTTCCCTGTTGCTGCGTCGTTACATAAACCTGATAGTCCTCAACCTCGCCCTCATCCCCGTAATTATCATAACTCAGCTCCCGGGAACTGACATTGTAACGGAATCGCGCAAATGTCGGCCCCATCGGGGCGGCAGCCGGAACAGCAAATACCACCGTATTGGGTCCATCACCCAGAGCCTGGGAATTCACCACTTTTTCTCCCGAATCCGCCCAGTCATTGTCCTGGTTCCAGTCGATCCAGGCGGACAGGAAACCGGCGCCGTGGGCATCTACGGTGACATATGCATCCGTTCCGGGCACGAGCGGCGGGATGGCCACGCCGTCCTCATCATCATCGTTATCGAGATCATCGCCTGTCGCGGAAGCATCAGGCTTCGCTTCATATTCGGCATCCGATGTATTGCCCAGAAAAATGTTCTGACTGACCATATGATACGCCCCATCATGACTGGACAGGGTGGGATACCGCATGGTTTTTTCATCGTCGGGTGCATCACCGTAATCCCTGTCCGGCGGCCGGACATAGACATAATTGGATTTCGTTTCCGTGTCCGTGGGCCGGGGACCGCCCTGCGGCGGTGTGGTCCCCGTTACCTGCAGCGTGACATCCTTGTATCCATAGGTATCGTATGTCACTGTGTGGGGACCCGGTCCTGTAGCCGTGGCCGGATTGCCGCCGTCATGGAACGTCCATAGCCAGATGACAACCGATCCTGTCGACTGGTCGGTGAATACAACAGTCAGAGGGGCTTCCCCCTCCAGGGGATCGCCCGAAAAATCGGCCGTTACCTGGGCCTGCAGGCTGAAAGGCATCAGCCCGGTGATCAGAAAAGCCATCAGGACAATCAATGGCATATGCATCCGGCGGCATGGATCTGTCGACATATTGCCCTCCCGAAAAATTGGTTGAGAAAATGTTTGGTCCAAAAAAGAACAGGTACTGCTGAAGGATTGATAATTGCCGTTGCAGCGTGAATGAAATAAACAAGGGAATGGATGTGCGAGTCAATTGTCGTTGAGAACCGTTCCCCCTCTGAATAGTGAATAATACAAACAAATAATATAAATGTCAATATGAAATCCCACATATTTCCCGGAGCGCAAAAAGCCGGAATGCGGGCGGCTGCCACGGCCGGGTCCGGTCCGCCTTGACAAAAAAGGGCAGCCACCGCCTTTTCTCCTATTTCACCAGTATCATCTTTCGGGATATCATGCGTCTCTGCCTTCCGGACTGGATTACAATCCGGTAAATATAAATACCGGCTGAAACCGGCCGGCCCTGCCAGTCACGCCCCTGCCACCTGGTCCGGTACGACCCGGCGGTCTGCAGTTCCTGTACAAGCCGCGTCACCTCCCGGCCGCGCGTATCGAATATGGACAGGCACACGTTGGCCTGTTCGGAAAGGTCATATTCGATAATGGTTTCCGGGTTGAACGGATTGGGATAATTCTGCTTCAGGGAAAAGGTTTCAGGCAGAACGTCCACCTGGATTTGTTCCACCCCGGTGAAAGCAACGGTATCCACCCAGACTTTGTAATCCTCCACTTCCCCGTCCCAGGCAAATCCGCCGGAGTAATAGATGGTGGTGTCCGTGCTCCATCTGAACCTGGCAAAGGTGGGACCGATCACCGCATCGGTCGGAACCGCCACCGGCAGTTTCCATATGCCGCGGGGCAGCTTGTAATATTCATACACATGTTCGAGAGCATCCCTCCAGTCGCCGTCCCGGTTCCAGTCGATCCATGCGTGAAACCAGGCGGAATCACCCCATCCGATTTGCGTTTTGAGACAGATGGTATCGGTTTCTCCCGGCGTGAGTATGGGCACGATCACACCGTCTTCATCGGATTCATCCGTGATATCATCCTTGTCGGCACCGGGACCGGGCTGGCCGTGCGTGTCGGCATCGATGGTGTCTCCCATGAAAACACGGGTGCTGACCAGATGCCTGGGCCCGTCGTCCTGCAGCCGGGTGGTATAATAGAAACCCGCCGTAGTATCATCCGGCGCATCGCCATAGTCCAGCTCTGCCTCGCCGTATACCTCTTCCTCCCAGATCCGGATTCTGTAATCTTCTACTTCACCATTTTCCGCATCACCGACATAATCCAGACCGGCGTACGTACAAAGACGATACCGCGCAAATGTAATGCCTCCTGTCGCATCCGCCGGAATATCAACCGGAATAACCTGTACACCGGCGGACACAGTCACATCCGTAATCACATGCTCGCCCGGCTGGTTCCATGATCCGTTTTGATTAAAATCCATCCAACCGTTGAGCACGCCCGATGCACAGGCGTTGACCAGCACATGATTCGTCATGCCCGGGAAATAGAGGGGCTGATGATGCACGCCGTCTTCATCATCGCTGCCGACCAGGTCATCACCCAGCGCCTGGGGATTGGGCAGTCCGTCGAGTTCAGCGTCCACACCGCTGCCCAGCCACAGCATCACCATACCGATCCGGTGGCGTGCGCCGCCGTCACCCGCAACAACAGGATACCACTGTCCGCTGACATTGACGGCATCGCCGTAATCAAAATCCATGATGATGGATTCATCATAAATATCCACCAGGTAATCCTCCACTTCACCATCCGGCCAGTCTCCGTCCGGCTGGTTCTGCCAGGAGGGCATCGACCCCGTGGTATAGCGAAACCGGGCGAATGTCTGACCGGCTGATGCGGTGGCCGGTACGGTGAATGTAATGGGATTATGGCCGTTGGATACACTCCCGGCATATATCCGTTCGCTCGGTTGATCCCAGTCGCCATCCCGGTCGAAGTCGATCCATGCATGCATCACACCGTCAAAGGATGCATACACATCGCAGGCTGCCGGATTTCCTGCGCTCAGTACGGTTGTAAATACAACCCCGTCATCATCATCCATGCCGTCGCTGTCATCGCCCGTGGCCGTCGGGTCGGGCTGACCATCCATGTCAATATCCACCCGGGATCCCAGATGCACCCCGCGCACCACCGGATGCCTGGCACCGGTACTGGCATCCAGCGTCGGATAATCAGGATCCGGTGCGTCGCCGTAATCATAGAGCTCCGGATTGGCTTCGATGGTGATGACATAATCCTCCACCTCGCCGTCATTGCCGCGGCCTGCGAAATGAATATCATTCAGCCGCCTTCTGTTATCATGTCCGGCAACACTTTTGGCAGCAGGACCCCAATGCGCAGGACCGACTTCGGAATCGTAGCGGAAACGGGCCGCCGTGGCACCAGGCACCGCCTCGGGGGGTACCGTAACGACGAATGTATAGGTGCCGGTCGTATAACCGTCGCCCCTGACGACATTTTCATACAGGTCCGAATCGAGCCAGTCCCCGTCTCCGTTGAAATCAATCCATCCGTAAAGCATTCCCAAACCGTGAACCGTGACCTGAATGGTGGCCGGCAGTCCCTGTATGAAGGGTGTCAGAAATACCAGACCGTCTTCATCATCCCCATGATTGTCATCCCCGTTGGCCTGGGGACTGGCATAGGCATGAACTTCCCCGTCCACGGAGGATCCCAGATAAATTTCATCACTGACCGTATGATAGGCCCCGCCGCTTTCCATATAGGTGGGATATGCGGGATCCGGGGCATCGCCGAAGTCAAAGCGGAGAGAGTCTTCAACAAATATGATGTGGTCTTCCACCTCCCCGAAAGATCCGAATCCCGTCGGGCCGAGGAGCGTGTTCTCTGTACAGTAACGGTATCGTGCGAATTTGGAACCGATGGTGGCTATATCCGGTACCGGCTTTATAATATTCGTTACACCGGTTTCCAGGGACTGCCGGTCGATGATTTTTTCTCCGGTATCATCCCAGTCGTTATCCGCGTTCCAGTCCACCCAGGCGGACAGGTAACCGGAAGCAGACACTTCCACTTCCGAATTGATACTGCCGCCCAGACTGATGGGATCGGGAAAACTCACACCATCTTCATCGTCGCTGCCGTCCCCGTCGTCGCCCACGGCATGCTCATTGGGCTGCCCGTCCGGATCCGCATCGATGACATGCCCCATCTTATAAAAGGTATTCATTGCATGATAGGCACCGTTATGCTCACTCAAGGTGGGATAAATCATTCCGTCGGGACTGTCCGGCGCATCGCCGTAATCAAGCGGTATCTCCTCCGGGGAGGCGATGTATTTATAATCTTCCACCTCCCCGTAATCGCCGTAATCGTCCGGGGCCAGCTCGCGTGATTCACTGTTGTATCTGAACCGCGCGCATGAATATACCTCTATCGCATCAACCGGAACCATGAAATCGATCGTGTGTGTGCCGTCCGTTAAAAACTGGGCACTGACGATTTTCTCCCCCGGATCGTCCCAGCTGTAATTCTGATTCCAGTCGAACCAGGCACTGAGATACCCGTCACCATGGGCAAAAACCGTGATATGTGCCTGTTCACCCTGATGAAGCGGGGATATATGGATGCCATCCTCATCGTCCTCATTGTCATCGTCGTCACCCGATGCCTGTCCATTCGGCAACGCGTCTCTTTCCAGATCCACGGATGAACCCAGATAAATCGCATCACTGCCCACATGATAGGCCCCGTCATGCCCGAGCAGCGTGGGATACCTGGGGCTTTCTTCGCTGTCAGGGGCATCGCCGTAATCCCTGTCCGGCTCGCGCATGATGATATATTCGGTTTTTGTTTCCGTATCCCGCTCCACCGGTGACTGGGGCCCGGGATCATATATCACTGTCAGCGATACGTCATAGATTCCGGGAACACTATAGTAGATGGCGTGAGGGCCGGGCCCCGTCGCCGAAGCGGGCGAGCCTCCGGGAAAACTCCATATCCAGGTATCGATGGGGCCCGTGGACCGGTCGTTAAAGTGAACCATCTGGGGCGGATAGGCCTCCCTCGGCGAGGCATCAAAATCCGCCTCAATCGCCCATGCTTTGGGCACAAGAACTGCGAAGACAAATCCGGCTGTAAAAAAGCGGATCAGACTGCGTAAAAATCCGGTGCTGGCTTTCATAGGATATCCCCTCCCTGTTTATGATTGAAACCCATCCATTTCCGGCTCCGGTTGACAGATCCGGACGGATACATTCCGGGAAACTGCCTGCCGGAAGATTCAAAAAATATAATCTGCCCGGTATCGTCAGCATCATTTTTGAAACCACCCGTTTCGTATACTGTCTGTCCGTTCTGTTTGGAAAACGGACGACAAACCGGCCGCAGTCCTGAGCCGCCCGTCCTGCTCTTCAAACGGTATGATGCTCTTTTTCATCCGGCCGGATGTGAATGGAGCCGGTCAGTATTGTTGAATTTATATTCCCCGATGAATCCGGAGGACCTGGAAGAAAAAATGTGTCTTATTCCGGCTGATGCAATGCCTGCCACCGGTCCCGCGAGGCCACAAGAGGTGACCAGTCACAGATAAAAACAGTCCGCCATGTGTCGAGGGATACCGGATTGGGATAGCAGTGCTTGCGGAAAACCGGATCGAAATACAATGCGCCGATGAAAGCCCACGGACCTGCGGACTGCTCACGCATTTCGGTTTCGGTGACCGGTAATTTGAAATGGCTGATGACCACATCGGGTCTGAGTGTGCCGATCGAGTAGGTATAATCATATTTATTATGGCCTGGCCGCGCCTCCGGAGATACCACATCCATGTGGGCCACATGCGTTTCGGATTTGCCCAGAAAATCCACGGCATAACGGTTACAAAAGTAAAAAATATTGCCGGCCCAGTCGTCCGCGACGCGGGTATCCGGGCCCGTATTCCGCTGAACGATCAGTCCGAGCGCCACGTTGTTCCGGTCCGCCGTCCGCGGCAGGGCGAAAAAGAGCGAATAGCCTGGAAAAACCACTGGAGATAGAACAAGGAGCAATAACCCGGAAATCCACAGCACAGCCGGATGTCTGATCATTTGCCGTATTCCTGAAAAAGCCAGCGCCATCAGCAAGGGTATCAGCGGTATGAAAAACCGGAAATGATGAAAAGCATCACCTCCCACATAAAAGACATACAAAGAAAAAATGCCGGTCAACAGGAAAAGGATCTTCGCGGACAGCCGTCCTTTCCCAGTCGCCCCCGCCAGGGCCGCTGCCAGGAACAGGCCGTAACTGACAGCGAATCCCCGCACATAATCCAGGCCGTACCGGAACCGCTGCGCCCAGCCCATCACCTTGAGATAGGCGGTGTTGGGAAGCGGGTATCCATAATATTGCAGCCGGAAAATCACATGGGCCAGCGGCATAATCAGGGCTGCCAGGCTGTACAGAATCACCCTTTTGCGTTGCGTTTTCTGAAGGACAAATGACGCTGCCATGGACAGCCCGGTCAATACGATTCCGTCAGCCCGTACCAGGGACATCACGGCCAGTATTACGTATGTGGCCGGCCGCGGACGGCTCTGCTGCGACTCATCAACCATCCGGCACACACCCCACACGAACAGCAGTGTTAAAAGCGGCGTTTCGAATCCCGTCGTGGTGCAGAAGAGAATGTCCCGGTTCAGGACATAGGCAGCCAGCGTCAGGCCCGCTCCCCAGAGCCCGCCGCCCAGAAGCCGTGTCAGACGCACGAGAAATGGAATCAGGGCCAGAGCCAGAATCACGTTGATGATCATCACGACAAGGGAGGTATGGGTAATGGACACGGGCAGAAGGTGAACCATGGCCATGACCGCCATCCACAGAAAATTGGTATATCCCTCTACCGGCTCCCCCGGGTTGTAAACAGGTCCGTGACCCGATGCCAGGTTCCGCGCGTAGCGCATGCTGATCATGGGATCATCCCCGAGCCACCATATCCGGCTGCCCCCGATGACATCACTGTGTCCCCATATCACCACGGGCAAAAGAAGAACAAGGGCCAGGATACCCGTCATCATTATCAGGTTTGCCGGACGGCTGAAAAAAGCGCCTGTCCGGTCAAATCGCAGGAGAAGGGCGGCTCCCAGACCCATGCCCAAAACGGCCAGGAAAAGGCTTTCCCATCCAAGAAGAAAAACCTGGCCGGTCCATCGCGGAGGCAGCGAATGCGGCGGGGCCGGCTGCTTTTCCCACATCCCGACAAGAAGGGATTCGATGGTTTTCTGCACAGGTGTATGGGCAAGAATCAGCACAGCGAAAACAGCCGCCAGCAGTCCGGCCGCCAGCAAAACCAGGGGAATCACTCTCCGGGTGATTACAGGGTCACTGTGAATATTCATGGATTATCCCGGGATTCCGGCGTGTATATCCATTCCGGTCGTGTCCGCCGTCCCGTCACGGGCCAGAACACATCATCGCTGGCAAATACGGGGGCCGACCGGTGATAATAGCGGTCCAGACCCAGTTGTGTAAGTGGATATTGATATTCATCCACAATGACGGCGGCGAATTTCCGGTGCTTTATCGCGGCATCAAATTCCGCTATCAAGGTGTCCGCCCGGTCCGGTGGAAGCACCCGCAGAACATTTTTCAATGCCAGCAGGCTGGCCCATTCCCCCTTTCCGGCGGCACCGGTGTAATACCCGTGATGGGTCAGCCATACATCGCCCCCGGTTTCGGCGATATGCCGGATCAGGTTCTCGCCGGCCTCCCGGTCCGCGGATGAAGGGATGAGATACGGCGGATAGTATACCAGAGAGGCAAACTGAAAAAGCATGATAACGTGCAGGATGTTCCCGGCAGCCGGCCCGTGACCGGGAAACGCGTTTTTGAAAAACGCATAAACACGGGGTATCGACAGGCCGAACAGCAGGGCGCATACGAAAAAGGCCGGTATCAGACTGTTCAAATAACCGCCGTGCTCGATCCGGACAAAACAGCTGCTGCCGATCATGCCCAGGGCCAGGCCCGCATGCAGCAAAAACGGCCGGGACCGCCATTCCTTGCGATTTGCGTACAGATAGGCCAACCCGAAAAGCAGGGCGATGCCCAGCGGTGCGATCAGGTCCTGCGTCCAGAACTGGACAAACTTGCCGGCAACGGCGGTTGCCAGCCATCGTGCCCTGGGGAGATCAAAGACATAGACCGAATACCAGCCGTCGTGTATCCGGTCCAGTATCAATGTGCTTACGCCGATGATGCCGATAATCGTCACGGAAAACACAAATCCCTGTTTCCGGCTGTACACAAGCAGTCCGGCCATCACCGGAAGACTGACAGCCAGGGCGGATTGCTTGGTCAGAAAAGCCAGGGCGATCAGAAAGCCCGCGATCACAGCCGATCCTGCGGATTCGGAATACCGGAGGATAAAAAACGCGGCCATGAACAGGAACAGGAACAGCATGTCCGGTCTCGCAATATCAAACCAGGTTCCCGAGAGAGCGTATGTTGCCGAAAAAAGACCTGCGGCCAGCCATGCCGCTGTCATGCTCCGGGTTTCCCGCCTCACGTAGAGGAAAAGCAGTGCCAGGCATCCCAGAGAAGAAAGGAAAGAGATCAGCCTCAGGGGGAAAAATCCGCCGGAGCTGCAGGCCCGGAAAGCAGCAGCCATATAAAAATACAGGGGAGTATATCCAAAGGGGATGAACCGCACCGACGGAGGCACATACATGGCCCGGCCCTCCGCCAGTCTGGATACATGATCCGCTACTGTCCCTTCCATCCACTCCAGTTCAAAAGGATACCCCATGCGCATGACAGCCGTAACAATGAACACTGCAATAAAAGCCCCGGCCGCTGATATCAGCAGCCCTTTCAGCAGGCCGGCGGACAGAGCCGGAACGTTACAATTTCGGTTTTGGCGCATATTCAGTCATCAAAAATGGTTCACAGGAAATAAAAAAAAGGTACTACATTTTCCATGGAAGGTCAAGGATTAATTCCGGTGCCCCGTGGCGGATACCGGGGATCATCCGATGCGCCGGCCGGCGCATATCGACTGATCTTCAAATCCGTCAAAATAATGGCATACGGACAGCCGGAACCGGCCGGCACAGACGTTCTGTTTCCCGGTTTCCCCGCTTCGCGGGAATTCCAGCCCGCGTCGACCCTCGTAAAAACAGCTTCATTGGGTGAAATCATGGATGAAAAGAACCGGATGCAGATCTTATGGATGCAGTGCGAGAAAACGTCCCAGAATCCGCATTCCCGCTTCCGTTAATATGGATTCGGGATGAAACTGAAGTCCTTCGACGGGAAACGATTTATGCCGGATGCCCATGATTTCCTGCCGGTCTGTCCAGGCGGTGATTTCGAAACAGTCCGGCAGGGTCTCCCGCTTTACAATCAGGGAATGATACCGGGTGGCAATGAAAGGGGATTCAATACCCGTAAACAGAACCCGTCCGTCATGATGGATTTCGGAGACCTTGCCGTGCAGAATACGGCCGGCGCGCACCACATCGCCATGAAACGCTTCGGCGATGGACTGATGGCCGAGGCACACTCCCAGAATGGGCACTTTCCCCGAAAAATGCCTCACAACTTCCACGGAAATACCGGCATCCCTCGGCGTGCAGGGCCCCGGCGAAATCACAATATGGCTGGGTTTCAGTTTCTCGATACCCGCGACAGAGATGGCATCATTTCTGTACACTTCCGGTTCCGCGCCCAGTTCCCCCAGATACTGGACCAGATTATAAACGAATGAATCGTAATTGTCCAGCACAAAAACCATGTCATCCTCCTGTCATATCCACCGCGGACATCAGGGCGCGGGCTTTGTTGCATGTTTCCTGATATTCCCTTTCCGGATCCGAATCCGCCACAATACCCGCACCTGCCTGGATATACCCTTTTCCGTCTTTCATCACAATGGTACGAATGGCGATACACATATCCATGTTGCCGGAAAAATCAAAGTAACCGATGGCACCGGCGTATATCCCCCGCCGGGTGTTTTCCAGTTCATCAATAATCTGCATGGACCGCACTTTCGGGGCACCCGAGACCGTACCGGCCGGAAAACTGGCTTCAAAAACATCAAATGCATCCCGGTCCGGCCGCAGGTCCCCGGTCACGTTGGAGACAATATGCATCACTTTGGAATACCGTTCGATGCTCATGAGATCGGTGGGACGGACGCTTCCGTGAATGCACACCCGGCCGATATCATTCCTTGCCAGGTCCAGAAGCATGATATGTTCGGCCCGCTCTTTTTCATCTGCCAGAAGCTCTTTTTCCACAGCCAGATCCTCCTCTGCGGTTTTTCCCCGGGGCCGGGTCCCTGCAAGCGGACGCGTGGTCACCTTTTTATCCATCACCTTGACCAGTATCTCGGGAGATGAGCCGGCTACCTGCAGGTCATCGAGACACAGATAATACATATAGGGTGATGGATTGGTACGCCGCAAGGCGCTGTACACAAGAAAAGGATCCGATCTCAGGGGAAAAGAAAAACGCTGGCTCAGCACCACCTGAAAAATATCACCGGCCAGAATATATTCCCTCGATTTTCGCACCATTTCTTTAAATGATTCCTTTTTGAAATTGGAATCATACATCATGGCGCCCTCGCCGTTGCCCTCGAACCGCCTGGCAGGCTCACCGGCACAGGCTGCGATCGTCTGTCTCAATTCCTCCAGCCTGCGGGCCCCCTCCTCCTCTGAATACACGATGATGTCCACTGTCTTTTCCTGATGATCAAAAACAACCACTTCCGCCGGAAAAATAAAATTCGTGTCCGGCACCCCCAGTTCATCGGGATTGTCATCCTGTATTTTTTCAATAAAGCGGATGGCGTCATAGGATACATAACCCACCGCTCCCCCTGCAAAAGGAAGAATCTGCGGGCCGGTGCGGCGTCCGTTCACCAGGGCCCGAAGCACGGTAAACGGATTGCCCGTTTCCTGATGCACTTCTCCGCCGTATCCGATCCGAATATGATTCCGCCTGCTCTGTACCGACAGATAGGGTCTGCCGCCCAGAAAAGAAAACCGTCCCCGTTTTGTCGGGCTTTCCAGAGACTCGTACAAAAAACTGAATCGCGCATCCCGGTACAATTTTTCAAATGCCACGACCGGGCAGCATGCCATGGAAAACCGCTTGTGAAAAGGTTTCAGATTCAGGGAAGATAGATATTTCATGTGATCTCCAGACTGTCCTTTGATTCCGCTGTTGTTTGATCTGCAGGGCATCCCGAAGCATCGGACCGGGATGGTTGTCATCACTGAGCCGGCGGCTCCGGAGTGCGTCACTCCGTTTATGCCCGCCGGTCATTTACGGGTGTTGTGTGGCTGTCTTCAACGACCGGGCCAGGGCGCCCAGATCCTCCTTCTGACTGACCGCTTTCAATATCCGGCTGCCGACAATGACGCCGTCCGCCAGTGGACGCAATTCCCGGACGTGTGCCGGTGTGGAAACACCGAATCCCACGGCCACGGGTTTGTCAGATATGGATTTGATTTCTTTCAGGAGGTCCGGAAGGTGACCGTTCAATTGCTCCCTGGCGCCTGTGGTCCCTGTGAGACTGACGCAGTATACGAATCCGCCGGAGGCATCCGTCGCGAGACGCACACGCTCCGGACCCGAAGTCGGCGTGACCAGAAAAATCAGATCGATGCCGTGACTCCGTGTCTGCTCAATCCACTCGTTTGCTTCCTCCACGGGCAGATCCGGTATGATCATGCCTGTAATTCCGCCTGAAACCATATCTGCCATCAGTTGATCGATCCCGTACGCCAGCAAAGGATTCAAATAGGACATCATGATCAGCGGACAGGGCACATCGAGCGTCCGGACCGCCTTCAGAATGGATTTCAATGTGACCTTTTGACGCAATGCGGTCTGTGATGCTTCCTGAATCATGGGTCCGTCCGCGATGGGATCCGAAAAGGGAATACCGATTTCAATCAGGTCCGCACCGTTTTCTGCGAGCACCCGGATATTCTCCATGGATGTTTGCAGGTCCGGATAACCGGCTGTGTAATAGAGCAGGAGGGCCGTTTCGTTTTTCTGTTTCAGCCCGGCAAATGTTTCAGAGATATTCATACCAGTCCCTCCACAATATCCAGATCCTTGTCTCCGCGACCGGACAGATTGACCACCATCACCTCATTGCCGTCCATGGATGCAGCGGTACGGACACTCTGGGCGATGGCGTGAGAGCTTTCAAGGGCCGGCAGAATGCCCTCTGTCTCACACAAAATCCGGAATCCGTCCAGTGCCTCTTCATCACTGACGGATGTATATGAAACACGTCCCGAATCCTTGAGAAACGCATGCTCCGGTCCCACACCGGGGTAATCCAGCCCGGCTGATACCGAATGGGCCGGCAGCACCTGCCCGTTCTCGTCCTGCAGCAAATAACTCCGCGCACCGTGAAGCACTCCCACGGTTCCCAGGCACAGGGAGGCGCTGTGGTCGCCAGCCCCGCCGCCGCGTCCGCCCGCTTCAACACCGATCATTTTGACCGGATCATTCAGAAAAGGATGAAACAGGCCGATGGCATTGCTGCCTCCGCCCACACAGGCCACCAGCATGTCCGGCATTTGTCCTGTCACGTCCATGATCTGGGTTTTCACCTCCTCACCGACGATGGCCTGAAAATCCCGAACCATCCGGGGATAGGGATGCGGACCCACCACAGAACCGATGCAGTAATATGTTGACCGGATATTGGTGACCCAGTCCCGCATGGCTTCATTGATGGCATCCTTCAGGGTGCGCGATCCGGAATCCACAGGCACCACGCGGGTTCCCAGCAGTTCCATCCGGAATACATTCATCCGCTGCCGACGGACATCCTCCGCACCCATATAAACAACGCACTCGATTCCGGACAGGGCGCATGCCGTGGCTGTGGCCACACCGTGTTGTCCCGCGCCGGTCTCTGCGATAACGCGCTTCTTGTTCATTTTTTTTGCCAGCAATATCTGGCCGATGGTGTTGTTGATTTTATGAGCGCCCGTATGCGCCAGGTCTTCCCGTTTCAGAAAGATTCTGGCGCCGCCCGCCCGCGCACTCAGCCGTTCCGCTTCATAAAGGGGTGTGGGCCGTCCCACATAATGTTTCAGGCAGGATTTCAATTCCTGTTGAAAATCCTGGTCGCTCCTGATTGCCTCATAGGCTGTTCCCAGTTCGGCCAGTGCGGCCATCACCGTTTCAGGCACGTATTTGCCGCCAAATCCACCAAAATAGCCGCGTCCATCGGGATAAATCATCGAACCTCCTGAATAAAACGTTTGACTTTCGCTGCATCCTTTTTGCCGGGGAATTGCTCAACACCGGAAGACACATCCACACCAAAGGGATGAAGCATGGCTACGACTGTGCCGACATTGTCCGGTGTCAAACCGCCGGCCACGATACAGGGTCTTTGAATACCGGCTGCGATTTTCCAGTCAAAGGTCCTCCCCTGACCCGCACCCGGATCCAGAAGAAATCCCGATACCTGAAACCGGTCCATTTCTTTCATCAGAGAAGCGGCGGTCGTACCGGGCCGGATATCGATACGCTTGATCACACGCTTCCTGATGGCCCTGCAATAATCCGGATCTTCCTGCCCGTGCAGCTGAACAACATCCACACCCGATTTTTCGGTCATGTCGCGCACTTCATCCAGGGTCTGATTCATAAACACACCCACCGTCGTCACCAGGGAAGGGAGCTGCCCGATGATTATTCTGACCAGGGAAGGAGTGATTGTCCGTTTGGATGTGCAAAAAATGAATCCCAGGGCATCGGCCCCGGCATTGACGGCCATCATGGCGTCATCCACATTGGTAATGCTGCAAATTTTAACGCGCGTCCGTGCGGCCATCAGGTGATTCCTTTCATTTGTCTCAGGGCCCTCCCGATATTTTCCGATCGCATGAGGGTTTCACTGACCAGTGCTGCATCAAAACCGGCTTTTTCCAGCCGCTCGATATCCGCGCGCCCGCGAATGCCGCTTTCGGCCACGGCCGGAATGTGGCCGGGAATCTGCTTCCTCAGGGTCAGTGCCGTGTTTAAATCCACTTCGAATGTCTTCAGATTCCGGCTGTTGATGCCGATCAATTCCGCCCCTGTATCCAGCGCCGTTTCAAGCTCTGCCTCTGTATGGACTTCAACCAGGCTGACCATATCCAGGGATTTGGCCAGGGATTGCAGCTCTTTCAGCAAAACGGGACGCAAAATGGCGGTTATCAGCAGAATGGCATCGGCACCCATCATCCGGGCCTCAACCACCTGGCAGGGTGCGATAATAAAATCTTTGCGCAGCAACGGAACAGCAACATGCCGGCGTACCGATCGCAGATCTTCAGCCGATCCGCCGAAGAATACCTGGTCGGTCAGAACGGAAATCGCCGCGGCGCCGTTTTTTTCATAGATTTCCGCGATGGCGGCCGGATCAACCCCGCTGCGGATCAGTCCGGCCGACGGGGACTTTCTTTTAATCTCGGCGATAATGGAAATACCCGGCTGCCCGACGGCCTGCAGGAAATCACGCGTCGGCGGCATTTGCACGGAAGGCGGGACACCCGGGGAGCGGTCCGCCATCAGCCGTGCCACTTCATCGCCCTTGGATGCCACGATCTTATCGAGAATGGTTCCGCTCCGCTTCAAAACCGGCATGATCAGGCCTCCTGATTGGTATAATCCTTCAGATGTTGCAGCTTTTCCATGGCGCTGCCTGAATCAATGGCATCGGCAGCCATGGCCATGCCGTCCCGAATGGACCCCGCCCTTCCGGCAACCATCATCACGGCCCCGGCATTGATCAGCACAACATCCCGCGCTGCACCCTCTTCTCCTTTCAGAACAGCCAGGGCAATACGCGCATTCGTTTCTGCATTTCCCCCCTGTATTTCTTTCAGGGAATGCCGCTTCATTCCGAAATCTTCCGGCTGGATGCTGTAGGTGCTCACTTCGCCGTTTTTCAGTTCACTGACCAGTGTCTTTCCTGTCAGTGTGATCTCATCCATACCGTCTTCACCGTGAACCACCATCACATGATCGGAACCCAGATTGGCCAGGACAGTAGCCAGCGGTTCAGTCAGGGACTCCTGAAACACGCCCAGAACCTGACGCCGGGCTCCCGCCGGATTGGTCAGGGGCCCGAGTATATTAAAAATGGTACGTACTCCGATCTCACGGCGCGGTCCCACGGCGTATTTCATGGCCTTGTGAAGATGGGGCGCAAAGAGAAATCCGAATCCGTGGGTGTCAATGCACCGGCTGACCCTGTCCACCGGTATGTCGATATTCAAACCCAGCGCTTTCAGCAAATCAGCACTGCCGCATTGACTGGACACGGAACGGTTTCCATGCTTCGCCACACCACATCCCGCAGCCGCTGCCACCAGACCGCTCAATGTGGAAATATTAATCGTTCCCTTGCAGTCACCACCCGTTCCGCAGGTATCCACCAGATTGTCCATGCTGGATGTTACAGGCGTGGCCTTATCGCGCATGGCCCTGACAAAGCCAGTGATTTCATCAATGGTTTCCCCTTTGAATCGGAGTCCCATGAGCAGTGCCGCAATCTGGGCGTCGGTGGCCTCACCACCCATGATACGGCTTGCCACCCCATAGGAAGCCGTTTCGTCAAGATCGTTGCCCTCCGTCACATGACGAATGGCCTCTTTTAATTCCATATACCCTCCTTGAGCCGGTGTCATTCAACAGCATCGTGAAAAAAAAAGCCGCGGGTGGTTCCCGCGGCCGTTAAAAACAGGGCGGGACAGAACTCCGGGTGCCCACCCGCAATGACTTGCTTTGCGGTTCTTAAGGCGGGCCAACTCCACATTTCCGCCACCACCATCCCCGGCCCGTATGCTTTGTCCTTTTCATATTCATAAAGTGCATCCTGAAAATGTGTGTTTCTATTTGTAGAAACAAATATAATATATTTACTTCCTTTTGTCAAGACAAATTTTTATTCATTTCAATATTTCATCAATTTTCGGGAAGGGGGTCCCTGTTCCGCCGGCATTCACCGGATGCATGATCATCCGCCCTGCCACGGGAACGAACGTTCCGGTTCCTGTTTCTCCGGTGACAGGAGCGCATGGTCCGCATTGCCCGTCCGGTTCAATATGCTTTTCAAACCGGATGGCGATCCGCATCAGCCGCTTAAAACAGGAATACAAAAAATCTGAAACAAAGTATTTGGCACAGCGTATAATCAGTCGATAAGGCGCAATGTCCCCCTTAGAGCACGGGGATCAGCGCGTGACATAACGTATCACCAACTCCATTACAGGAGGCAAAAAATGGATGATCGTACTTTTATGTCCGAAATGGACATGGAAGAGGAACAGGCCGACATGGAGAGCCTGCCCCTCGAAGAACCCGCCCCCGAATCTTCCGATTTCGAACACGAATCCGAAAACGAATCCGAAGAAGAAACCCTCCCGGCCAAAATCACCGTCCTCAAGGACGGCGAGACGCTTCAGGAATTTGTCATCGAGACACTTCCTTTCAATATCGGCCGCAAAAGCGACAACCATGTTGTCCTGGACGAAAAGAATGTCTCACGGAAACATGCGGAAATTGTCATGACCGACGACCGGTACATGATCCGGGATCTGGGCAGTACAGGGGGCACCCTTGTGAACGGCAATCCCGTAAACGAGCTTGATATTCATACCGGAGACATGATCGGCATCGGCAACTTCCAGCTCCGGTTCGATTCCGGCGATCCGGAAGATGAAAGAACCGTGTTCGATGCCGATGAAGGCACTGTCATCGAAGAGGACGGAACCGCCCTGGACGAAGACCGCACAAGGTTCTATGAAGAACCCGAAGCCACACTGGTGATTATTCAGTCTGAGAATCTGGAAGAAAATGTCCATCTGACGGACGAGGAAGTGGTTCTCGGCCGGGAAGAAGATGCCGATATCGTGATTGATGATCAGCGCGTTTCGCGGAAGCACTGCAAAATCGCCCTGACCGACGGCCGATACCTACTGACGGATCTGGGCAGTTCCAACGGTACTTTTATCAACGGACAAAAAGTAACGGAAAAAGATCTCGAAAACGGAGATAAAATCCAGATCGGCAATACCATTCTGCAATTCGAAATTGCAAAACCTTTCGGGGCGTCGAAAGCATCCTCTTCCGCGGTGCTGTTCAGGATCGCGGCCGGTGTCGCGGCGCTGGCCGTTCTGGCTTTCGCTGCCAGCCGTTTTATTTCCGGATCTTCACCGAAACCCGTGAAAGTGATTCTTCAGAAAACCTGGGAAACGTCCGTCAGCTCAGCAGTGGTGGCATCTCCCTCCCTCGGTGATTTAAACGGAGACGGCTACCTGAATCTGGCCGTCGCCGATGTCGGCGGTACTGTTTACGGACTCGACGCCCGCCATGGCGGCCTGATCTGGAACACCCCCTTTAAAAGCGGCGGCGGTCCTCTCACCGCATCCCTGCTCCCCGTGGATATCAATAAACAGGACGGCAGTCTGGATGTCATTCTGGCCACGGCAACAAAAGGGGTGCTCGCCCTCGACGGCGATAACCGCAATCCCATCTGGACCGCGCAAACCGGCACGGCCGTTCCCGCCACACCAAAGGCCGCCGATATCAATGACGACGGCACACAGGATGTTTTTATCACATCGGCATCCGGCCAGGTTAAATGCCTGGACGGAAGGCAGGGCGGACCGTTCTGGGTGCACGAACTTCAGACAGCCGTCCGCACGGCACCGGTTCTTGCCGATCTGAACGGCGATGGAATCAAGGATGTGGTTATTGGCGGCACAAATCACAAACTGTCCGTACTGGACGGCAGAAACGGTCAGCCTCTGTGGGCCTATGTGGGTACCGAACCCCCCTCTACTGCGGCCTGCGGCGACATCAACGGCGACAAACACCCCGATGTGGCACTGGTCACATCCGATCAGATCATTGCTCTGGAAGGCCGCAAAGGCACCGTACTATGGAAATGGTCCCTGCCCCGGACAGCCCGTCCCACGCCCCAGGATCCTTTCCGGACCGATCCGCCGGCACTGGCCGACCTGAACGGCGACGGAGTTCCGGATGTCGTGGCATCCACAAGCGGCGGGCATGTTTATGCGGTGGACGGCGCCTCCGCAGGCCTCACCTATATCTGGGATTACAGTCTGAGCGCATCGCGCAAAACCGCACCGGCCCTGGCCGATCTGAACAATGACGGCACATCCGATGTTATTGTCGGCGACCGGGAAGGATATGTGCTGGTCATCGACGGAAAAACCGGTCATCAACTCAACCGGATTCATGTCGGAGGACCGGTTGAAACCATGCCGGTGATCGGTGATTTTACAGCGGACGGCACAGTGGATATCGCCGTCGGCACACGTTCCGGTCAGGTTGTGGCAGTTTCAACAGAAACCCCCGTCAAAAAAAATCGAATCCTCTGGAACGCATTTTAAAACAGATTGAGGATTACATTCAGGTGCTCCCTGCCCCGCAGGGAGCACTGTATCCTCATTTGATTTTGAAAGGAGACGCGTCTTGAATATCCGTACGATAGAATTGGAGGGAGCTGCCGTTACGGACCGCGGCAGGCGCCGCCCTCTCAATGAAGACAGCTATGCGTATCATCCGGAGGTGGGATTGTTCGTCGTGGCCGACGGTATGGGAGGTGAAAATGCAGGGGAGGTCGCCAGCCAAATGGTGATTCATCATTTTACAGAAGGTCTCCTTCCCTTTCTTGTAGATGAGGAAGCCACTTTTCCCTTTGACGCGGTCGAATCCGGTGACTGGCTGCTCAACGCCATGAAACATACCACGGAAAACGCCAATCAGCGGATTCTGGATGATGCTGCAGAAAACACGGAACACAAGGGCATGGGCACCACATTGACCGGCGTGATCGTTCATGACCAGCGTTTGTTTGTCGCCCACGTGGGCGACTCCCGCCTGTATCAGTGGGATAATCCGGGTATCCGTCAAATCAGCGAAGACCACACCAAAGTGCAGGAAATGGTGAACCGTGAAATCATCACGGCTGATCTGGCCCGGACACATCCCCAGCGGCATGTTCTGACCCGGTGCATGGGACGCAAAAAGAAAGTCCGGATCGATCTTTTTTCTATGGATTTTTCGCCATCTTCCGTATATTTACTCTGTACGGATGGTTTGTATGATCTCATAACGGATGAACGGATTGATTCCCTGATCCGTTCCTGTCCAACGCTGGAAGAAACAGCCAGCACACTGGTGAGTCAGGCCAATGCAGCCGGAGGCAAAGATAATATTACACTGATTCTGTTCAGACAAAAAGAGATGACCGCGGAGGATCCCACAACCGTATGACCACCACAAAACGGTCAAAAAACGGCAAGAAACTCGGCAAGTACGAGGTTGAGAAGCAAATCGGCAAAGGCAGTGCCGCCAATATCTATCTGGCCCGGCACGACTCCCTGGGCCGCAAACTGGTCATCAAGGAGCTGCTTCCCCTGTACGAGTCCAACGAAAAAATCGTGGCCCGGTTTCAGAGGGAAGCAAAGCTGGTCTCCCAGCTCAATCATGACTGCATTATTCATATTTATGATTACTGGATCAAAAGCAATTCCTATTATATGGCCATGGAATACATACCCGGCCAGAATCTCAGGAAAATACTCAGTCTGTGCCATTACCTGCCTGTTCCCATTGCGGCCATGATGATGTATCAGATATGCCGGGGCCTCGAACATGCTCACAGCCGCGGGGTTATCCACCGTGACCTGAAACCTGCCAATATCATGATTTCCGATCAGGGCCAGGTCAAAATCCTTGATTTCGGGATCGCCCACTTTCAAATGGAAGACAACCTCACCTCTTTCGGCGCGGTCATAGGCACTTATAATTACATGTCTCCCGAGCAGGCCCTGGGCAAGCAGGTGACACCGGCATCGGACATTTTTTCTCTGGGCATTCTGTTTTATGAATTGCTCACCGGCATGAAACCCTTTGCCAAGGATGACAAAGGCGATGTTCTGGAAAAAATCATCCGCAAACATCCGGTACCGGTCAGAAGGCGAAATCCTGCCGTACCCCGGTCATTCGGGCGCATCATCCGGAAATGCCTGCGCAAAAAGCCCGGGCGGCGCTTTCAGGATGTGCAGCAGATTAAAAAACCCCTGGAGCGCTATTTGCGCCGCCAGTCACTCGATCATCAGGCAGTGCTCCAGGAATTTCTGCAGAATCTGACACCCAGAAAAACGGATAAAAGCTGGCCGCCTGTATGGCGGCGGCGGGTATGGTACCGTATCACCCACCAACCCGCCAGGACCTATGCTGCCGCGGCTGCCGTGCTGATACTCATCGCATGGCTGGAATACCGCTGGATCACAGGCGGCATCACGCTGCCGATCCAGTGGGAAACAACCCGCCAGACCGCAATGACAGCCTGGTCCGGCATCCGGGCCGTCTGGCCCTTCACCGGAAAGCCCCCTTCCGCCGCAGCGGACGGCATTCGGAACACGCCGGAACCGGCCGGCACAGCCTCAGCGGACACCGTATCCGCTGAGGGCACCGGGAAGACCGTCCGGTAGAACGGCATAACATCCGGAACAGAAAACATGATATCATTTTAACCGGGACAAACAGGGAGAACAATCAATGGCAGAAACCAAAAAATCACCGGCAAAGACAGCACGCAAATCCGGTCCGGCAGCATCAAAGAAAGACGAGCAGCTCTGGGGGACCCTGTGCCACATCACAGCCCTGGCCATGCTGCTGGGTATTCCTCTCGGCAACATACTCGGGCCGCTGGTCGTGTGGCTGATAAAAAAGGATGACTATCCGGTTGTGAATCAGCAGGGACGGGCCTCTCTCAACTTTCAGATATCCATGACCATCTATTTGGCCATATCTGCAATTCTGAGTATTATCGGCATCGGTATTCTGCTGATCATCGGACTGGTTATCGCCGATGTAATCATTGTCATTATCGCAACAATCAAATTCAGCAACGGTGAAAAATACGTTTATCCACTGACCATTGAAATCATCAAATAGGTGAATGCGGAAACCCGGGCGTTTCCGGCCGTGCCTGGCAGGAAACTGTCTTCGGGCATCAGGAAGCGTCCGGGCAACCCGGTCGGGGCAACCACCACCATGGGTGGCTGGTGCGCCGCAGGCGCAAAAACACACCTGTGCCGGTCTGTCCGGGCTTCTGAAATGCACTCAACGCGGACTTCCCAGGCCACGCCCCGGATGGATTGAAGATCAACCGGTAACCATTCCGTACCATCAGGATTTCCTGAAAATCAATCACCCGTTCATGTTCATTCCCGCATACGCGCATGCTGACAGGAAAAGGCGCCGGCGTCCTGATACACTGCAGCGCGGAAAGCACGTCTCACCGCAGCGGCAGCAGCGATACGCAAAGCGTTCTCCCCCGGGATAAAAAGTTTTTTGTCCCGGAATTCAGGACTGGAATGGGATCATGGTCCGCGCTGACCGGCAACACGGCCTGGTCCGCATAAACGGACTTATCGGTGCATGCCCGGGCTGGCTGCTGTCTGAATCCCGGATCATTGACAGAGCTCACAGGCGATTGCTCACCGGATCGGCCAGCTCTGGGCATTCGCCTTTTTCCAGATTGATACGGGCGTCAAGTTTCCGGCCCTGCATTTTATTGATCAGATAACTCAATCCATTGGAAGAAAATGAAAAAGTGCAAGATCAAGATAATGTAAAGCGTCGGAATGCGGCATTTAATCCGGAAAAAATTGGTCTTTGTTGTTTGACAACAAATTAATATATTGAAACAAGATTCAAAAGCATTTTCAACATTTCACAAATGCGGCTGCATTTTCAAATCCGAAGCGCGGACGAACATAACAAGGGGAGCCCGTCATGTTCCGTTTCATAAAACACATTGTCATGATGCTCGCTGCAGCATGCATGGTCATTTCTTTGATCTCTCAGTGTACTATGCCCGGTTTTTCCGGATCCCGGCCAAAAAATGTCATCATCATGATTTCCGACGGCTGCGGTTTCAACCATGTGGATGCGGCCGGGTGCTATGAATACGGAGAAAAGGGAAACCAGGGATACGAATCATTTCCTGTCCGGTATGCGGTCAGCACATATTCTTCGGAAGGCCACGGGTACCATCCCGATTCGGCATGGGTATCGGAATCCTGGCTGAAGCAGAAATATACGGATTCGGCAGCATCGGCCACGGCCATTTCCACAGGCCAAAAAACAAAAAACGGCATGCTCGGATTGGATGCCGGGGGCAATCCCGCCGGCAATATTCTGGAACGAATGGAAAATACGGGAAAGGCAAGCGGTGTGGTGACTTCGGTACCGTTTCATCATGCAACGCCGGCCGGATTCATCGTTCATCAGAAAAGCCGGAATGACATATCCCGGATTATTGATGAAATGTTGTCTCAAAGTACAGCGGATGTCATTATGGGAGCCGGCCATCCCGCCTATGACGCCAACGGCAGGAAAGTATCCGATGAAATCATGCGTGACAGGCTGAGCGGCATGGCCCCTCTGTGGGCGGCGCTTCACGAGGGCAGCGCAGGGAATGATGCAGACAGAGACGGCATCCCCGATCCATGGGTACTCATTGAAAGCCGCGAGGCATTCCGGAAGCTGCAGTCCGGTCCCGCGCCGAAACGGGTTTTCGGTCTGGCGCCGGTTTCCGGAACCCTCCAGCAGGGGCGTTCCGGAGATGCGTACGCCCCTCCCTATGAGATTCCCCTGACAGAAACCGTACCCACGCTGGCTGAAATGAGCCTGGCCGCCATCAATGTCCTGGATGACGACCCGGACGGTTTTTTTCTGATGATCGAAGGAGGTGCAGTGGACTGGGCGGCCCATCGGAATCAAAGCGGCAGGCTCATTGAGGAACAGATCGATTTTAACCAGGCGGTCCGTGCCGTCACGGAATGGATTGAACAAAGCAGCAGCTGGAAGGAGACCCTTCTCATCATTACAGCAGACCATGAAACCGGGTTGCTGACCGGTCCGGACGGTTCCCCGGGGACCGGACCGGTGCAGAAAATACCTGTCAAGTGCAACGGAAAAGGCAGGGTACCCGGCCTGGCATGGCATTCCGGCAGTCACACCAACAGCCTGGTCCCTTTTTATGCGAAAGGCCCCGGAAGCCGGCGATTCTGCCGTTATGCGGATGAAACCGATCCGGTCCGCGGCAGGTACCTGGACAATACGGAAATTGCCAGGGCACTTTTTGATCTGTATGAGTAGCCGGCTGTATCAGACAGCGCTTTCTCCCGCGCTGCCGCCGGCATCGGAACATGAACCGCCGGAATAATCTCTTGAAAAAAATGGGCTTTATTTGTACATTAAGCTGCTTTGCAGCATGTAAAACCTCTCAGGAAAAGTACCGGATTCATGCCAAAAAACAGAATTGAATTTTCCATCGTGGTACCGGTTTTCAACGAAGCGGACAATCTGATACCGCTCCGGGATAACATTGTGGATGCCATGCAATGCATGAATGTCCCGTATGAGGTTATTCTGGTGAATGACGGCAGTACGGACCGGAGTCAGGCTGTGATTGAAGAGATCTGCCGGTCCGACAACCGTTTTCGTTTCCTCAGATTTGACAGGAATCACGGTCAGACCGCCGCATTCGATGCCGGCTTCAAAGCTTCACGGGGCACGGTCATCATCACGATGGACGCCGATATGCAAACCGATGCCCATGACATCCCGCTGATGACAGAAAAACTCGCGGATTATGATGCCGTAGTCGGCTTTCGCAAAAAAAGGGCGGACAATCTGATCAAGAAGATCTCATCCAGAATTGCCAACAGCGTGCGAAACACATTGAGCGGGGAAAATATCCGGGATACAGGCTGTCCCCTCAAGGCCATCAGGCGCGAGGCATTGCAGCATGTCAAGCTTTACAAGGGAATGCACCGGTTTTTCCCCACGCTGCTGAAGCTGGAAGGTTATTCCGTGGTTGAAGTACCGGTCAATCACTATCCGAGAAAATACGGCGTTTCAAAATACAATATCTGGAACCGTGTGTTCCGGGCGACACGGGATCTGCTCGTTGTGCGCTGGATGAAGGACCGTTCCCTGAATTACAGAATTGTGGAATCCAAGGACCCATGATGAAAATGCCCCCCATACAGAAAAAGTATATTTATTTGATTCTGTTTATCTCTCTGCTGTATTATCTTCCAGGCGTTATTTCCCCCCGGGATTTCTGGGTTGAGGATGAAGCCCGGTACGGCGAGATCCTGCGTGAAATGATTCATGATGGCAGATGGTTTGTCACGTATCTGAACGGTACATTCTATTCGGACAAGCCGCCAATTTACTTCTGGCTATGCGCGCTCGCGTCCGTTCTTCTGGGCAAAATAACGGTATTTTCCTGCATGATAGTCACCTGGCTGAGCACCGTCGGATGCCTGCTGGTTACCTACAAATTCAGCGCGGAACTGGAAGATGCGCGCTCCGGTTTTCTGTCGGCCATGATTCTGCTGTCCACGTTTTTGTTTATCGCATGCGCTCAAATCGTCCGCATGGACATGCTCATGACTCTTTTTATTATCTGGGCCCTGTACCTGTTTTATCTGGGGCACCATAAAAAGCAGCGTAAATATTACACCCTGTTCTATGTGCTGACCGGTCTGGCGGTCCTGTCCAAAGGCCCTTTCGGATTCACATTTCCCTTCATCCCCCCGCTCATTTTTCTGGCAGTCCGCAGGGAATGGAAAGAAATGAGACATTTTGTCTTTCATTGGGGATTTCTGATATTCCTCACCATGATCGGCGCATGGCTGGGCGGGGCCTGGCTGACAGGCCACAGGGATTTCGTACACAGCCTGTTTCTGGAGCAGATGGCCGGACGGGCCGTTCAGTCATTTGCCCACAAGGAGCCCTGGTACTTTTACATCATGCTGCTCCCCGGTGTCATGCTGCCCTGGTTTGCCTTTCTTTTCCGGGCCGTTTATCATGATAAAAGAGCAGACAAACCCTACAGTCTGCTGCTGTACGCATGGTTTGTTGCGGGCATTGTATCCATTTCAGTGATCAGCGGGAAGCTGTTCATTTATCTGCTGCCTGTTATGCCGCCTGCCGCCATGGTGCTCGGCCCTTTCTTCAACCGCCTTCTGAATGATAAATCGCTTCGAAACAGATGGTTTGCCCTGGAATCCGTTTCCATGACCGTGCTTCTTTTCGGTCTCTTTGCCGCGACACCCTTCGTTGCCAGACAGTTTCCCACAACCCATATGGCCAATCTGTGGCCGCTGGCATGGGTATTCATCCCGGTGACTGTTCTGGGTATTGTTCTCGGAACTGCGAAAAAAGTGCGTGCCTTTCTGATCATGACCATTGCCGCCCTCTGGCTTTTCGGTCTTTACGGATTTCTGGTCATCGCCCCCCAGACCAATCCCATTGTATCGGCACGCACCATTGGTCTGGAACTGGCCGGCCTGGCTGAAAAGGGATACACGGTCTCCACCCATGACGTGCGACGGGGTATATTCAATTTTTATGCGGATATGCTGCTGCCCGGGCTGGAATCCGGAGAACTCACAGATTATATGCAGAATCCGCGGCACATACTGGTCACCAAGAAAAAAACATATGAAAAATTTAAAAACCAATGGCCGCCGGACATCACGATACTGTCATGCCGGGAGATTGCCAATGAATTTTATGTTGTGACCGGCCGCAGACAGGAGACACCATGAATTTCTGGCTTGTATTGGGATTCACAGCCCAGGCGCTTTTCGCCTCGCGTTTTCTCATACAATGGATCTACAGCGAAAAGCATCGGAAAAGTATCATTCCCGTTTATTTCTGGTATATCAGTCTCATCGGCGGCCTGATGCTTCTGATCTATGCCATTTACCGAAAAGATCCGGTCTTTATTTTGGGGCAGTCAACCGGTGTCATTGTTTACGTCCGAAATCTGATGCTGATTCACCGCGAAAAGAAACTCGATTTGCAAGGCAGAACCAATGAAAAAAAGCCGTCTGATTCGTAATATTCTGAAATGGCCGTGCCGGATATCCGGTATTTTCCTCCTGATTCTGATCGGTATCGTGCTTCTACCCTACTCCCTGTCACCGTATTACAGGTTTCCCGCCGCCAGGCCGTTTCAGGGGGATTGCTGGTTTAATCCCTATGAGAATCTGACTGGAAAGTGGATTCAATGCAATTTTCACATGCACAGCCGCAGCTGGGCGGGGACCACCGACGGCCGGGATCTCCCCTGTGACATGTACGCAGTGTACCGCGATTTGGGATACGATGCGGTCAGCATATCCAATTATCAAAGCATTATCAAGGAAAAACCCGATTTTTGTGACTATATTCCTGCCTACGAACACGGTTTTAATGCCAGCAAGTGCCATCGTATTGCGATCGGTGCGAAAAAGGTCACGTGGCTGGATTATCTCCTGTGGATGAATGTGCATCACAAGCAGCATCTGATCAATCATATCAGGAGCCAGACCGATGTGCTGCTTCTTGCCCACCCCAATATGAGAAACAGTTATACAACGGATGAAATGACCCGGCTTACCGGTTACACGGCTGTTGAAGCCCTGAATCATTATACCTTTTCTCTGGACAAGTGGGATACGGCCCTTTCAGCCGGCCGGCCGGTCTGGGTCATGGGCAACGATGACTGCCACAATATATCCGAAGACGGACAGACCGGTGTCCGGTGGACCATGATTCATGCCGGCGCCCCGGACCGGGCAAGCCTGATGGAAGCCCTTCAGCGGGGCCGCATGACGGCCGCAGCCGGATTCAGGGCCGTCAACAATAACAGTCTCCAAGCTGTGACCATTGAAAACAATCAACTGAATATTGTGTGCAGCAGGACAGCCGATTCTGTTCGCTTCATCGGTTACGGAGGAAAAATCAAATCGGTTCTGTACCGCACCGGCAGGGCATCCTGTCCGCTTCTTCAGTCGGATTCCTATATCAGGACGGAGATTTATACAGACCGTCATGCCCTTTACCTGAATCCTGTTCTCCGCTATGATGGTGAAAAACTGCAGGGTCCGGCCGCCCGGATCCTGTGGGTCCCGACGTGGACAAAACGTATTATCGTATGGGGTGCTGCGGGTGCACTGCTGCTCATGGCAGGCCTGTCCCGGAGAAAGAAATAAACACCTCCGGTCATACTTTTACCGCTTCAATTCTTTTTATCCGGAACGTCTTATCTTTTCATACCGTTTAAACAGGTCAGCCGGAAAGCGATGCTTTTAACGGACTCAGCATGACAACGGAACCCAAAATGGCTCGAAAAAACCACATCGACGCGGATAAAAAACTCACATTGATTGAAAAAGCGGCGGACACTGCATCCGAAGGATTCATTATCACGGACGCGCTTAAATCCGGGAATCCCATTATTTACGTCAACAACGGTTTCGAACAGCTGACCGGCTATTCACGATCCTTTATTCTTGGTAAAAACTGCGGTTTTCTGCAGGGCGAGGAGACCACCAGGGATGCTATTGAAAAAATCCGCAGCGCTGTGGCAGAAAAACGGGAATGCGTGGTGGAACTGCTGAATTATCGCCGGAACGGTTCACCTTTCTGGAACCGGCTTTCAATCACGCCGCTGAAGGATGAAACGGGCAGGGTCACACATTTTCT
>Ga0272442_10001697_pt1 | contig 32907 bp, 25 predicted proteins | sample SSMForm2O_FD_200262 | JGI IMG/M metagenome (GOLD analysis project Ga0272442, IMG submission 200262) | Marine sediment archaeal communities from Little Sippewissett salt marsh, Falmouth, MA, United States - SSM-Form-2O | ecosystem: Environmental > Aquatic > Marine > Wetlands > Sediment ... | reverse complement strand
GTGGCCAGGCGCAGGCCGTCGCGCTCGGCGTCGGCCACCATGCTGCGGAACTTGAGCATGGTGAAGGCCCGCCCGTTGCGCCCGGCGCGTATTTGCCGGAACAGGACCGGTCCCCGCGACTCGAGGCGGATGGCCAGGGACGTCGCCCCGAGCAGGGGCGAGAGCAGCAGCAGGGCGGCCAGGGAGAGCGCGATGTCCGCGAGGCGCATGGCCAGCTCGGACAGGGGCCGGTGGCGCCAGGTCCGCGGATCCTCGGCGCGCGCGGGCAGGCGCGAGAGCCAGGCCAGCTTCGGGCTGGTCTCCAGCTCCGGGGTCAGCGCGGCGGCGGGGCGGGGAGCGGCGTCCTCGCGGAAGGCGGCGACGAACTCGGGCGCGAGCGCCTGCGCGAGGCGCATCTCGCTGGCGGTCTTGGCCACGTCAGGTCTCCTGACAACGAGTCGTGATCAGGAGGGATGCGCCGGATGTGGGGCTCCGGTGGCGGGAGCATGCGCTCCTGACGAAGGCAAGGCTCATCCCCCGATACGCGAGGTTTCGGGCGGGGGCACTATTCGCGCATCCCGCCATGCCTGTCAATCCTGAAAATGTCGGAAAGGCGGTCGGCCGCCTTGAACGCGCCGTCATGGCGCCCCCGCGGGCGCGCCGGCGGCGGCCAGGGTTCGGCGCCGGGCGGCGTCCGGCCGGTACTCCGGCACGGCCCGGCAGAGCCAGTCCAGGGCGCCGGCCTCCGTGGCCAGGGCCCGGTGCCGGCGCATCTCGGCCAGCAGGCGCGCGACGTCCGGCCGCCGCTTGCCGTTGGCCGAGATGACGTAGATGGACTCGTAGCAGCTCCGCTCCTCGGCGTCGGCGATGATCAGCTCCTCCTTGATCTTCTCGCCGGGCCTGAGTCCCGTCATGACGATCTCCACGTCCCGCCCCACCTTCAGGTTGTAGGAGCGGCACAGCCGCCGGGCGAAGTCGGCCACGCGCACGGGCCGGCCCATGTCCAGGATGAAGATCTCGCCGCCCCGGGCCAGGCTGGCGGCCTGCAGCACGAGCTGCGCCGCCTCGGAGCAGTGCATGAAGAAGCGCTCGATGTCGGGGTGGGTGACGGTGACCGGCCCGCCCGACTCGATCTGGTGGATGAAGCGCGGCAGCACGCTGCCGTTGGAGCCCAGCACGTTGCCGAAGCGCACGGCGCTGATGACCGTGTCGCCGCCGCGGAAGGGGAAGGCCTCGAGGTTCTGGCAGAGCAGCTCGCAGGCGCGCTTGGTGGCGCCCATGACGTTGGTGGGCCGCACGGCCTTGTCCGTGGAGATGAGCAGGAAGCGGGGCACGGCGTGGCGGCAGGTCATCTCGAGCAGGCGCAGGGTCCCGATCACGTTCGTGTGCAGGGTCTCGCGGACGTTGCTCTCGGCCAGGGGCACGTGCTTGACGGCCGCGGCGTGGATGACCAGGTCCAGGTCCTGCTCGGCGAAGACGTGGCGGTAGGTGTCCGTTTCGCGGACGTCGGCCAGGACGGCCGTGTAGTTGTCGTCGCCCCGGTCGGCGAGCCAGGTCTGGATGGCGTGCAGGTGCGTGTCGTAGCGGTCCAGCAGGACCAGGTGGGCCGGGCCGAAGCGCGCGATCTGCCGCACCAGCTCCGAGCCGATGGAGCCGCCGGCGCCCGTGACGAGGATGCGCTTGCCCGCCACGAAACGGCTGATGCGCGGCAGGTCGATGTCCCGCACCTCGCGGCCGATGAGGGCGGCGAGCAGGTCGTCCCCGAGCTGGGTCTTCAGGGGCAGGCCCTCGAGCAGCTCGCCGGCCGTGGGCAGCACCTGCACCCCCACGCCGAGCCGCTCGATCTCGCGGCTCAGGGCCGCCTGCTTCGAGGGCGCCAGGCTGGGGATGGCGATGTAGATCTCGTCCAGGTCCAGGGCCCGGACCCAGCGCTCGAGGCTGTCCTTGCCGCCGAGCACGGCGACGCCGGGACGGATCTCGGTGCCCGCCGGCAGCTTGTCGTCGAAGAGGCCGAGAACGCGCCGATCGCGGCCGTTGTTGAGGATCTCGTCGAGGAGGAGGCGCCCGGCCTCGCCGGCGCCGTAGATGGCGATCCGGCGCGCGTTCCCGTCGCCCCCGTCCCTCCGTGGACTCATGCTCGAATGGCTCACGCTGCTCCGTCGCTCGTTGTGGGGCGCCGAGCGCCGCCGGACTGCGCGCCCCGCCGCAAGAACCACGCCGCCGTAAATCAATCCCGCAAGAATGAACTAACTTCACCCAGAAGCGCAAATCAATTCAAGGCAAGGAAATGAGGCGTCCGCGGGCCTTCGCGCTGACCGTGCCAGGACGCACCGATCACAGGAACGAGTCAAACGCGCCGCCGGCGGGGCCTATTTGACAGCGTTGGCCAGTTTCTGGCCGCCGCGCCGGGGCGGTCGCCGGTCGGGCGGCGACGCGCTTGCCGCCGTGCCGTGTCGGTGTGGTTGCGGCCGCCGCCAATGAAAAGCCCCGGGCCCAGGGGGCCCGGGGACGCAGATCCCTGATGCTGAAGGGGTGGCGCGCTACTTGAGCAGCGTCATCTTGACGAGCTGGCTCTCGCTGCCGCCGAGGTTCAGCTTGGCGAAGTAGACGCCGCTGGGCAGGGGCTGCCCGGCGTCGTCGCGTCCGTCGAAGCTGACCGCGTGCTCGCCGGCGCCGCGGATCTCGCCGGAGATCAGGTGGCGCAGGGCGCGGCCCGAGGGGGCCAGCACCGTCAGGTGCACCGGCGCCTCGGCTCCAAGCTCGAAGCGGATGGTCGCCTTCGGATTGAAGGGGTTGGGGAAGACGGGATCCAGGCGCATGGCGCCGTAGCCGGGGATCTCGTCCACGCCCGTGCCGCCGTACTGGGCGTTCTGGAACTCGTAGGTGGCCGTGGCGCCGTAGCCCGACCACGCCGAATTGGTGGTGCACAGGCCGATCTCATCGATCTCGCTGAAGGGGTACTGGTAGGTCTTCTCGCCGCTGTAGTCCGGGCCGGCCAGCGGGACCTCGTCCAGGACCGTCGTCCCGTTGAGCAGCTTGATGATGACCATGCAGTGCCACTCGAGGTTGTCGGTGCCGTCGAAGATGATCTTCGGATGCAGCGATTCGCCGGCGATGTTGTAGGCGCGGATCAGGCGCGTGGCCAGGTGGTCCACCGTGACCGTCTGCGGGCCGCTGGGCAGGTAGTTGTTGTTCTTGTAGAGGATGCTCGGGTACATGTCCGGGGCGTCGTCGTAGCTGAAGCCCGGCTCGGCCTTCCAGCCCGTCAGCCAGTTCCACTGAGTGAACTCGCTGAAGCCCTGGCCCCACGAGCTGCCCCAGTCCATCAGGACCACGTTGTAGCTGGCGACCACCGGCATGCTGGTGTGCGTGCGGCGGTACTCCCAGAAGTCCACGATGATCTCATGGCCGCCGTGGTTCTGGGACATGTACATCTCCCAGATGGCCTTGCCGTAGAAGCTCATGGCGTCGTTGTAGTCGAGGGACTTCTCGGGGCTGCGCAGGGGCGTGTTTATGAGCGAGAGGTAGTTGTGGTAGTCGTTCACCACCGGGTAGACCCACTCCTCGGCCCAGACGGCGTCCACCTCGACCCAGTTGCCCTCGGTCCAGTGGCTCGTGGAGTACTGGGTGGCGTGCTTGAACTCGTGGGCGCAGGTCACCTTGGCGGCGCCCTTCTGGTCGCCCTCGGGGTCGTCGTTGGGCGGGAAGCCGTAGAAGTTGCAGTGGAGCACGATGCGCGTCGTGCCGCTGGTGACCTGCGTGTAGCCGTAGGAGCTCATGTTCTCGAAGCTGACCTGGTAGTAGCCGCCGATGAGGCCCGGCTGCTGGAAGCCGGCGTAGTCGACTTCCTGAGCCCAGGAGTAGTCCAGGTAGTCGGCGCACCACTCCACGAAGTCCGGCGTGCCGTCGCTGTCGCTGTCCGTCGCGGGCACGGCGTTTCCGCCGGTCGTGTAGTAGGTGAGGTTGAAGTGCCCCGACGGCGAGACGAACGTGTTGCGGGACTCGAAGGGCGCGTCCAGGTAGCCCTGTAGGACCGCCTTGGTGCCGCCGCTCACCGCCTCGTCGTTCATGATGGTGTGGATGAGCATCGTCGCCGACTTGAGCGGCATGTCGCCGCGGACCAGGAAGGCGGGATCCACCTTCTCCGGCGCGAACAGGAAGTGGACCTTCTCGAGCGCCGCTGCGTCGGCGTCGATGGTGCCCGCCGCCTCCGCCGCCTCGATGTTGATCAGTGTCTGTGGCTGGACGAGGCCGGCCGCCCAGGCGGGCACCGCGCCGGCGATCAGAACCATCGCCAGGGCCAGCACGGATCGCAGGGTCAAAGAGCGCATGGGGTTCCTCCAGCGTCTCGGAATCGTGCGGTAGGGGCAAAACGTGAACGCCACGCGGGCGGCGCCCGCGTGCTTGTCAATTATATCAAATCCCCCCGGAGGGTCAAAGGGGGGAATTGGGTAAAATAAAGTCTCGTAATGCCTTGTCGCTTTCAGCGACGGTTCAGACGTTTGCGGTAACGTCGATATTGCGTTTCGATGCGCGCGTACAGGGTTTCGTCCGAGCCGGGACGCGGCCCGCGCGCCGCCAGGGCCTCCAGGAGCTGGAGCATCTGCTCGGCGTCGCGCCGGTTCACCCACTCGGCGGCGGCGCCGCGCGGTCCCATGTTGTGGTAGTTGGCCAGGGCCAGGGCCAGGGCGCCGGCGCGGTAGCCGGCGATGTTGAAGAGGGTCGCCTCGCACATGCCGCCCGGCATCAGGGCGCGCTGCCAGCGGAAGTCCCCGTCGCGCCCGGCCACGGCCGTCGCGGTGTCGCCCAGCCAGCGCGTGACGCCGTCGTCGTAGACGCTGATGCGGTCGCCCACGCGCACCACCGGCCCGGCGCCGATGGAAAAGCCCGGCAGTTCGCGGCTGGTCTCCATGACGACCACGGGCACGCGGCGCGGCAGCAGCCGGCCCTTGACCAGGCCCATGGCGCCCACGAAGCCCACCTCCTCGGCCGCCGTGAAGACGCCGTAGACGTGGGCCCGCCGCCGCGTCGCGGCGAGACGGTCCAGCAGGGCCAGGATCAGGGCGGCGCTCAGCACGTTGTCCAGGGCCTTGGACGTGATGCGCCCGCGCGCCAGGGACAGGGGCGTCAGGTCGAAGTGGCCCCAGTCGCCTTCGGCGAGGGGCGTCTCGCTGGTCACCGTGACATGGGTGTGGCGCTTGCGGCGGTCGGGGCTCATGCGCACCGACCGGGTCCGGCAGCGCACGGGTCCGTCGGCGCCGTGGATCAGGATGCGGCTGCCGCGCAGGGTGGGCTCGTCCACGCCGCCCAGCAGGCGCAGGGTGGCCTGGCGGCCCCTGGCGGCGACCACCTCGAAGCCCGGGTGGTCCATGTGGCAGGTGAAGGCCACGGGCGTCACGGACGCGCCCTCGCGCCGGTACTCGACCACCTGGTTGCCGGCCTGGTCGGACCGGACGCGCAGGCCGCGTTCGCGCGCGAGGCGGCGCACGCGCGCGATGATCGCGTCCTCGTGGAAGGGGGCGGTGGGCAGCGGAAGGATCTCCCGCAGCCAGTATTCCAGTCTCTCGGCGGGACCAGCCATTCCATCTCCTTGAGCTGCCGTAAAATTTTCAAAATACAGCATCGCGCCTTTTGAGGGGTTCCCCGGCGGGGTCTATATTCCCCCTGAAAGGAGCGAGCTTGAACGATATGCCGCACCGGAGCCCCGAAGAGCCGAGCCCGATGCCGACCCGTGAAGAGGCGAACCCGGTCATGACGACCAAGGACAGCATCCGCCTGCGCTTCCTCGAGGAAGTGCACCCGCAGAACCCGAACTTCCGCCCGCTGAGAGCGGCTCTGCTCCTCGCCCAGGCGGACGAGCCGGGTCTCGCCCTCGTGTCGGTCGAGCGGGTCCTGGCAGGCTGGGCCCGGGGCCTCCGGCTGCGGCTGGACGCCGATCGCACACCCTACCAGAAGCTCAGCCTGTTCAACAGGTTCTTCTTCCAGGAGCGCGGCTTCCGCCGCGCGGCGGTCGGCGAGACGGGGCTGGACGCCATCCATCCCCACCGCGTGCTGGCCGGGCGCCGCGGCCGCGACCTGAGCCTCGTGCTGCTCTACCTGGACCTGGCCGAGCGGGCCGGCGTGCCCGTGCGCGCCCTGAGCTTCCCCGGACAGATCTTCCTGGCCAGCGAATGGCTGGGCGAGGGATCGTTCATCGACGTGGCGGCCGGCGGGCGCATCCTGGGCACGCGCGGCCTGCAGAGCCGCCTGCGCACCCTCTTCAGCGGCCACCGCGTCCTGCTGCGCCCGCGCTACCTGACCACCATCAGCGGCCGCCGGCTCCTGGAGCGCTACATGGTCATGCTGGCCGGCGTCTACCTCGACGGGCGCCGCCCCCGCGCGGCCCTGCGCCTGGCCGACTGGCGCCTGTTCCTGGATCCCGCCTCCGCCGCCGCCCGACTGGAGCGCGCGCTCATCCTCTACGAGCTGAACCGCTTCGAGGCGGCCGACCGAGACTTCAGCGCCGTGCTCGGCCGGCCGGGCTTCGCGGAACCGAGCGCCCGCGTGGACCGCCGCGCCGCGGTGAGCGCTCTCCTGGCGGACTTCGAGCGCGCCCTGCGCGAGGTCTGACCGCTGCCGCCGCGCGGGCGATCCGAGCCGACCCCTTGCCAAAGCGATCCGCGTGCACTAGACTGACCGTGGTCCGGCCCTCGCGCCGGGCCTGTCACCCGGACCTTTAATTCGATCCCGTGAGGTCGAGAAGGTGGGGACCGCCAGACAACAGGCCGCGAAAGACCCTGGGCCGCAAGGCCGGGGCTTTTTAATGCCCGTCCCGCCCTCTCCGCCTCCGCCCGGACGGAGGTAACATGGCCAGCCCCTCGGCAGTGAAGTTCCGCCAGAAGGCGGTGCTGATGAGCCCCAGCCAGATGCTGCGGGCCATCAAGCGCATGACGCACGAGATCCTCGAGCGCAACGAGTCGCCGGCGGACCTCGTCATCATGGGCATCGCCCGCCGCGGCGTGCCTCTCGCCCAGCGCATCGCCGACTACATGCAGGTGATCGAGGGCGGCGGCAAGGTGCCCGTCGGCAGCCTCGACATCACCTTCTACCGCGACGACGTGCACACCGTCGGCCCCCAGCCGCGCGTGGGGGAGACGCGCATCCCCGAGGACATCGAGGGCCGCACCATCATCCTCGTGGACGACGTCCTGCACACCGGCCGCACGGTGCGTTCGGCCATGGGCGAGCTGATGGACTACGGCCGCCCGGACGCCATCCAGCTCGCCGTGCTCATCGACCGCGGGCACCGCGAGCTGCCCATCCACGCCGACTTCGCCGGCAAGAACGTGCCCACCAGCCGGCGCGAGGTGGTCAAGGTCCGCTTCACGGAGATCGACGGCGAGGACCGCGTCCTGCTCGGGGAGGTGGAGGAATGATCTACGGACGCAAGGACCTGCTCGATCTGGAGAGCCTCGACGCGGGGGAGATCACGCTCTTCCTGGACACGGCCGAGCGCTTCCGCGAGATCAACGAGCGCGAGGTCAAGAAGGTGCCCACCCTGCGCGGCTTCACCGTGGTCAACCTCTTCTTCGAGAACAGCACGCGCACGCGCATCAGCTTCGAGCTGGCCGAGAAGCGGCTCAGCGCCGACATCGTCAACTTCTCGGCGTCCACCAGCAGCGTGGCCAAGGGCGAGACCCTGCTGGACACGGCCGAGAACGTCCTGGCCATGAAGGTGGACATGCTGGTGATGCGCCACGGCGCCAGCGGCGCGCCCCACTACCTGGCGCGCAACATCCCCGCCAGCGTCATCAACGCCGGCGACGGCACGCACGAGCACCCCACGCAGGGGCTGCTGGACCTGCTCACCATGCGCCGCCACCTGGGCGACCTGGCCGGGCGGCGGGTGGTCATCGTCGGCGACATCCTTCACAGCCGCGTGGCGCGCAGCAACATCCACGGCCTGACGAAGCTGGGCGCCGAGGTGGTGCTCTGCGGGCCGCCGAGCCTGATGCCCGTGGCCGTCGAACGGCTCGGCGTTCGGGTCGAGCACGAACTGGGCGCGGCCCTCGCGGGCGCGGACGCGGTGAACATCCTGCGCATCCAGCGCGAGCGGCAGGACAGCGGCCTGCTGCCCAGCCTGCGGGCCTACGCCCGCGACTGGCAGGTGCAGCCGCGCCACCTGGAGGCCATGGCCCCCGGCGGCATCGTCATGCATCCGGGGCCCATGAACCGCGGCGTGGAGATCGCCCAGGAGGTGGCCAACGGACCGCGGGCGGTGATCCTGGACCAGGTGACCAACGGCGTCGCCGTGCGCATGGCCGTCCTCTACCTGCTCAGCGCCGCGCGGCGCCGCATGAGCGCGGGCGAGACGCGCGAGGAGGCCCTCGCCGGGGAGCTGCCCGCGGCCGAGCCGGTCCGCGCGGCGAAGAACACCGACACCGGCCTCCGGGCCGAGAGCGCCTAGGAGGCGAGCGTGCTGGACTGGAACGATCGCTGCGAGACCGGCCGCTTCTGGATCGCCAACGCGCGGCTGGTGGACCCCGCGTCCGAGAGCGTCGCCGAGGGCGCGCTGCGCGTCGACGGCGGGCGCATCGCCGGGCGCGCGGAAGGCGCCCCGCCGGACGACGGGGACGCCGTCCTGGACGCCGGCGGCCTCTGCCTGGCGCCGGGCCTGGTGGACATGCACGTCCACCTGCGCGAGCCCGGCCAGGAGGACCGCGAGACCGTGGCCACCGGCTCCCGCGCCGCCGCGCGCGGGGGCGTGACCACCATGGCCTGCATGCCCAACACCGACCCGCCCGTGGACAGCGGCGCCATGGTGCGCTTCGTGCGCGAGAAGGCGGCCGCGGCCGGGCTCTGCCGCGTGCTGCCGGTGGGGGCCGTCACCCTGGGCCAGGCGGGAAGCCAGCTCGCCGACCTGGGCGAGATGCACGAGGCCGGCGCCGTGGCCTTCTCCGACGACGGCCTGCCCGTCGCGGACGCGGGCCTCCTGCGCCACGCCATGGAGCACGGGCGGACCTGGGACCTGCTGCTCATCAGCCACGCCGAGGACCGGGCCCTGAGCCAGGGCGGCCACATGCACGAGGGCGCCATGGCCACCCGCCTCGGGCTCAAGGGCATCCCGCGCGAGTCGGAGGACGTGGCCGTGGACCGCGACCTGCGTCTGGCCGGCATGACCGGCGCGCGCCTGCACGTCGCCCACGTCTCCAGCCTGGGCGCCGTGGACATCCTCCGGCGCGCCAAGGCGGCCGGCGTGCGCGCCACGGCGGAGGTGACGCCCCACCACCTGCTCCTGACCGACGCCGACCTGGCCGGCTACGACCCGAACAGGAAGATGAACCCGCCCCTGCGCGAGGCCGCCGACCAGGAGGCCCTGATCACGGGCCTGCTCGACGGGACCCTCGACTGCGTGGCCACGGACCACGCGCCCCACACGGAGGTGGACAAGGGCCGCGAGTTCGCCGCGGCGCCCTTCGGCGTCACGGGTCTGGAGACGGCCCTGGCCGCCGTCCTGACGCGCCTGGTGGCCACGGGGCTCATGACCCTGCCGCGGGCCCTGGCCCTGCTGACCCGCCGTCCGGCGGACATCCTCGGGATCGAGGCCGGGCGCCTGGACGAGGGCGCGCCGGCGGACCTCGTCCTCTTCGATCCCGACGAGCGCTGGACCGTGCGCGGCGCCGAGTCGGCCTCCCTGTCCGCCAACACCGCCTTCGAGGGGATGGAGCTGGCCGGCCGGGTGCGAGCCACCTTCCTCGGCGGGCGGCCCGTCTACCTGCGGGAGGTTGCGGGCGGCGGCGCGCCGGACGAGGAGCGCTGGCATCCGCGCCCCTGGCGGGAGGAGGCGGCCCGTGCCTGACCGGCGCGCCACGGCGCTCCTCGCGGCGGCCCTCGCCCTCGCCCTGGCCCTGGCGCCGGTGGGCTGCGCCTACTTCAACACCTTCAGCAACGCCAAGAAGTTCTACCGCGAGGCCGAGAACCTGCCCCTGGGCCCCGACGGCAACGTCACGCCCACGGCGCGCAAGAAGTACGATCAGGCCATCGCCAAGTGCCAGAAGCTGATGGACCTGTATCCCGACAGCGACCTGGTGGACGACGCCCTGCTGCTCATGAGCCGCGCGTACTTCCAGAAGCGCGAGTACGGACGCTGCCTCAACCGCATGGCGGAACTGGACGAGCGTTTCCCCGAGCACGAGTTCGGCGAGGAGGTCCTCTACATGCGGGGCGTCTGCCAGCTCGAGAGCGGCGACGAGAGCCGAGCCATCGCCGCGCTGACGCGCCTCGCCGACGAGCACCCGGAGAGCGAGCACCTGGCCGAGGGCCTCTTCCGCATCGGCGAGGCCGAGTACCGCCTGGGCAACTGGGAGGATGCCGTCGCGGCCTACGCCAACCTCGTGGAGCGGGTGGAGAGCGGCGAGTGGACCGACCGGGCGCGGCTGCGCATCGCCCGCGCCCAGCGCGAGCTGGATCGCGACGAGGCGGCCCTGGCCACGCTCATCGAGCTGGCCGAGCGCGGCGAGGACCGCCGGCAGATCTTCGAGGGGCAGATGCTGCGGGCGGAGACCCTCCTGGACCTCAAGCGCTTCGACGAGTCCCGCGCCGTCATGGAGGGCGTCCTCGACGTGGCCGCGAACTACCAGTCCCGGCCCGAGGCCCTGCTGCTCAGCGCGCGCGTCGACGAGGAGGAGGGCAATCTCGACGAGGCCGTCGTCCTGCTGGAGAACATCGCCCAGGAGTTCCCCCGCAGCCTGCACGCGGCCGAGGCCTGGTACCGCATCGGCCTGATCCGTCAGGTCCGCCACCGCGACCTCGAGGGGGCCGTCGAGGCCTACGAGCAGGTGTCGCGCGAGCTGCCGCGCTCGGTCTTCACGGACCTGGCCAACACCAAGAAGCGGGCAATACAGGAGTACCTGGACGTTAGAGCTCAGTTCGGCGAGGAGGCGCCCGACTCGTCGGCCGCCGTCATCCAGTTCCGCCTGGCCGAGAACCAGCTCCTGCGCCTGGAGGATCCCGAGGCGGCCCTCCCCGAGTACCGCAAGATCCTGGACCTCTATCCCGAGAGTCCGCAGGCGCCCTCGGCGGCCTACGCCCTGTGCTACATCTACCGCTACTCCCTGGCCGACACCGCGGCGGCCCTGGCGGCGGTGGACTTCCTGCGCACGAACTACCCCGACAGCGAGGCGGCGGCCTTCGTGGCCCGCTGGCCCGAGCAGCTCGGAAGCGCCCCGTGACGGCGCCCCTGGCGGCCGCCTGGCGCGAGGGCCGCGTCGCCGCCCTGGCGCGCGACGGGAGCCTGTTCCGGCGCCTGGACGTCGGCGCGGACGATCCGGCCCCGGCGTCCCGGCCCGGGCAGTTCTACCTCGTCGGGCCCGGCCGCCCTTCGGATCCGCCGCGGGATCCGCCCCTGCTGCGTCCCCTGAGCGTCCTGGACGAGAGCGCCGGCCGGCCGGCCTTCCTCTTCAAGGTGGTGGGGCGCGGCACGGCGGCCCTGGCCGGCCTCGCGCCCGGCGATCCCCTGCGCCTGCTGGGCCCCCTGGGCACGGCCTTCACGGCAGACGGCGCGCTGCCGCCCGTCCTGCTGGGCGGGGGCGTGGGCGTGCCGCCGCTGTGCTTCCTGTCGCGGATCCTGAGCGAGGCGGGGCGGCCGCACCGCGTCCTGTTCGGCTTCGGCACGGCGGACGAGGCGCCCCGCGACCTGCTGGACGGCCTCGCCGCCGACGTGGAGATCTGCACCCTGGACGGCTCGGCCGGCTTCGCCGGCAATCCCGTGGAGAAGCTGCGGGCCGGGGGCGCGCGCGAGCCGGCGCTCCTGCAGGCCTGCGGGCCCGCGGCCATGCTGGACGCCGTGCGCGCGGCGGCGCTGCCGGGCGACCGCGTGGAGCTGTCCCTGGAAGAGCGCATGGCCTGCGGCACCGGCATCTGCCGCGGCTGCGTGACCCCCGTGGCCGACGGGGCGGGCGGCTGGCGCTACGCCGCCGTCTGCCGCGAGGGGCCCGTCTTCGACGCCGCCGACCTCTGGACCGGTCCGCTCGAAGATCCCGCCGACCTGGAGGGCGCGGCGGGCGGCGCCTCGGGCGCGGCCACCGACCACCGCGCCGGCGGCAGCGCGGGAAGCGCGGGCGGGGAGGGCGGCCGTGCCTGACCTCTCCGTGCGCGTGGGCGACGTCGCCCTGGCCAATCCCCTGCTGGCGGCCTCCGGCTGCTTCGGCTACGGCCTCGACGGCGATCCCCTGTTGCCCCCCGAGTCCTTCGGCGCCGTCGTCACCAAGACCGTGACGCCCGCGCCCCGCCGCGGCAATCCGCCGCCCCGCCTGGCCGAGACCGCCGCCGGTCTGCTCAACTCCATCGGCCTGGAGAACGTGGGCCTCGCCGCCTTCCTGGACGAGAAGCTGCCGGCCCTGGCCGCGCGGGGCCTGCGCCCCGTGGTCTCCCTCGCCGCCGGCTCGCCGCCGGAGTTCGCGGCCATGGCCCGCGCCCTGGACCCCGCGGCCGTCCTGGCCCTGGAGCTGAACCTGAGCTGCCCCAACGTGGCCCCCGGCGGCGCCAACTTCGCCACGGACCCGGCGGCCGTGGCGGTCGTCACCCGCGCCGTGCGCGACGCCTTCGCCGGGCCCGTCTGGGTGAAGCTGACGCCCAACGTCACCGACATCGCCGAGGTCGCCGCCGCGGCGGCCCGTGCCGGCGCCGACGCCGTCTGCGCCATCAACACCCTGCTGGGCATGGACATCGACCTAGAGACGGGCCGCAGCCCCTTCGCCCGCGTGACGGCGGGCCTCTCGGGGCCGGCCGTGCTGCCCGTGGCCCTGGCCGCGGTCTGGCGGATCCGGCAGGCGGTCGATGTGCCCGTGGTGGGCATCGGCGGCGCGGCCTCCGCCGCGGACGTGCTCAAGTTCCTGGCGGCCGGCGCCGACGCCGTGCAGCTCGGCACCGCCCTGTTCAGCGACCCCGGCCTGCCGGGGCGGATCCTGGCCGGCCTCGAGGCCGAGCTGGAGCGGCGCGGCTGCGCGAGCATCGCGCAGCTGCGGGCCCTCTGGAGCGCGGCGCCGGACAGCTAGGCGCGCCGTCGGCCGCGCGGGCCGCGCCGCGGGTCCGCGCCGCGAGGCGGGCCGCCGCGGCAACCGGCGTGCCGCCGCGGGCGTCGCGCCCGGCCGGCCCGGGCCGCGAACCATCACGGAAGGAGAACGACGTGCCGGACAACGCGATCGCCAGGGCCGCCCAGCGCCTCTTCGTCGCCCTGGATCTGCCGTCCGCCGCCGAGGCCCGCGCCCTGGCCTCCCGCCTGGCGCCCCTGGGCGTGGGGCTGAAGGTGGGCCTGGAGCTGTTCACGGCCGAGGGGCCCGCCCTGGTCCGCGAGCTGGCCGCGTCGGCCCCCCTCTTCCTGGATCTCAAGTACCACGACATCCCCGAGACCGTGGCGCGGGCCGTGCGCGCGGCCTCGCGTCTGGGCGCGGCCATGGCCAACCTCCACGTGGCCGGCGGCGAGGCCATGGCGCGGCGGGCCGTGACGGCCCGCGACGAGGCGGCCGCGGCGGGCGAGGCCGCGCCCGCCCTCATCGGCGTGACCGTGCTCACCAGCCTGGACGCGGGCGACCTGCGGGCCGTCTGGGGCGAGGGATTCGCCGGGGACGCCTCGGATCACGCCCGGCGCCTGGCCGGGATGGCCCGGGACTGGGGCCTGGACGGCGTCGTCGCCTCGGCCCGAGAGGCAATGGCCATCCGCGCCGAGTGCGGGCCGGACTTCCTCGTCGTCACGCCGGGCATCCGTCCTGCGGGCGCCGCCGCCGGCGACCAGAAGCGCGTCCTCGCTCCCGCCGACGCCCTGCGCGCCGGCGCCAGCCACCTGGTGGTGGGACGGCCGGTGACGCGCGCCGCCGACCCGCTGTCAGCCTGCCGTGACATTCTCTCGGAAATGGCCGCGGGGGCCTGATCCGGCGGAAACGGCTTACGCTATTGATATTGACGCCGCCGGAGGCCTTGGGATAGGGTCAGGTCGCCAGCGGCCGCATCCATGTCCGGTTTACACGCCCATGGCGGCCGGCGGCGGCGCTGCGCGGACCAGACACGACGGAGTTCCGTCTCGGGCCTGCAACACGGCCACCACGGCCGGGGGCGGACTCCGTATGCGCGGACGGGTGCGGATGATCGACGTCGAATCCTGCCTCCAGCCCATCAGGGATGACCGGCCGGCGGGGGAGAACCTCCGCCTGCTCGCCGAGGACCTCACCTTCTCCGAGATCGAGGAGATGCGCCGCCAGCAGGACGCCGACCTCGCCCTGAGCGGCGAGGCCAAGAGCGCGGACTGGCGGGGCGTGGTCAAGGCCTGCGAGGCCGCCCTCAGGGAGCGGAGCAAGGACCTGGAGCTGGCCGCCTGGCTCACCGAGGGCCTGGTGCGCACCGAGGGCTTCGCGGGCCTGAGCGCGGGCCTGACCCTGTGCCACGGCCTGGTGGAACGATTCTGGGACGGCCTCCATCCCGGCTGGGACGAGGGCGAGATCATCACGGCCATCCGCGCCCGGCCGCTGTCCTGGATGGGCACCAGCCGCGACTTCCTGGCGGCCATGAAGTCCGTGCCCATCACGGCCGGCACCCTGGGCGAGTACGGCCTGCTGGACTACGAGCAGTCCCAGCGGGTGGACGCCGCGGGCATCCGGGCCGACCAGACGGAGTTCCAGGAGCTGACGGGCGCGGGGCTCATCACGGGCGACCAGTGGCAGGCCGCCCTGGCGGCCACGCCGCCGGACCGTCTGGCCGCGGCGGCGGCGGATATCGCCGCGAGCCGGGAGGCTCTGGACCGCCTCCGCACCCTCTGCGACGAGCGCTTCGGCGAGGACGCGCCGCTGTTCATCGAACTGGCCGATCTGCTGGACACCATCGGCATCCAGCTCGAGCGCGATCCGGCGGCGGCCGCCGCGGCGGTGGCGTCAGCGCCCGCCGGGGCGCTGGCCGCAGCGGCGCCCGCGGGGGGCGGCGGACCCATCACCTCGCGCGACCAGGCCTACCGCACGCTGCAGGAGGTCGCCGACTTCCTGCGCCGCAGCGAGCCCCACAGCCCGGTGGCCATGCTGGTGGAGCGGGCCGTCAAGTGGGGCCACAAGGACTTCGAGGGCATCGTCCAGGAGATGATCAAGAGCCCCGAGGTCCTGAACCAGATCAGGGAAACCCTGGGCCTGCCGCCCAGTGAAGAGTACTAGGGGGCTTCCAACGCGGAGGAACGTCGATGGCCAAGGAAAGCATCTACAAGAAGAAGGGGCGCGTCAGGCCACCTCGCGTGCACATCGAGTACGAGGTGGAGCTCAATGGCGCCATGGTGATGAAGGAACTGCCCTTCGTCGTGGGCGTCATGGCGGACCTGTCGGGCAACCCCGCGGAGCCGCTGCCGAAGCCCCGCGACCGCAAGTTCGCGGAGATCGACCGTGACAACTTCGACGACGTGCTCAAGAGCATGCAGCCGCGCCTGGCCTACAAGGTGGACAACACCCTCGCCGGCGACGGCAGCGAGCTCTCGGTGGAGCTGAACTTCCAGAAGATGGACGACTTCTCGCCGGAGAACGTCGCCAAGCAGGTGAAGCCCCTGGGCGACCTGCTCGAGGTGCGCAAGCAGCTCAAGGCCCTGCTCAGCAAGACCGAGGGCAACGACCGCCTCGAGGAGCTGCTGGAGGCCATGCTCGAGAACGAGGAGATGCGCGAGAAGCTGAAGGGCGCCCTCGACGTCGAGGGCCCCGGCACGCTCGGCGGCAAGAGCGAGGGGGGTGAGTGATGGCGAAGAAGAAGGCATCCAAGGCGAAGCCGGTGAAGGAGCTTCTGACCGAGGACGGGGCCGGCATCCTCGAGGAGATGCTGACCACGGGCATCAAGCCGCGCGACGACGCGGCCCGCGACTACGGCCAGGGCCTCATCAGGAACCTGGTCGAGCAGCTCCTGGATCCGGGCATGGTGGTGGCCAAGGGCGTCACGCAGACCATCAACCAGCGCATCGCCGCCATCGACGCCGTCGTCTCCAAGCAGCTCAACGAGATCATGCACCACGAGGACTTCCAGAAGCTGGAGAGCTCCTGGCGGGGCCTGCACCAGCTCGTCATGAACGCCGAGACGGGCGAGACCATGAAGGTGCGGGTGCTGAACATCTCCAAGAAGGACCTGCTGCGCGACTTCCAGTCGGCGCCCGAGTTCACCGAGAGCGCCCTGTGGAAGAAGGTCTACGAGTACGAGTTCGGCCTCTACGGCGGCGATCCCTACGGGGCCCTGGTGGGCGACTACGACTTCGGCAAGGGCCCCCAGGACGTCGAGCTGCTCGAGCACGTCTCCCACGTGGCGGCGGCCGCCCATGCGCCCTTCGTCTCGGCGGCCGGCGCGGAGATGTTCGGCCTGGAGAGCTTCACCGAGATGCCCAACCCGCGGGACGTGGCGAAGATCTTCGACAAGAGCAACCCCGAGAACACCAAGTGGCTCTCCTTCCGCGACTCGGAGGACGCGCGCTTCGTGGCCCTGACCATGCCGCGCACCCTCGGGCGCCTGCCCTACGGCAAGGACACGGCCCCCGTGGACGCCTTCGACTTCGAGGAGGAGGTGGCCGACGACCACGACAACTACCTGTGGATCAACTCGTCCTACGCCTTCGCCAACCGGCTCACGGACGCCTTCAGCCAGCACCACTGGTGCGTGGCCATCCGCGGGCCCGAGGGCGGCGGCCTGGTGGAGGGGCTGCCCATCCACACCTTCAAGACCCGCGAGGGCGACGTGGGCGCCAAGTGCCCCACGGAGACCATCATCCCGGACACCCGGGAGAAGGAGCTGAGCGACCAGGGCTTCATCCCGCTGATCCACTGCAAGAACACCGACTACGCGGCCTTCTTCGGCGCCAACTCGGTGCAGCGGCCCAAGGTCTACAAGGAGGCGGAGGCGACGGCCAACGCCGACCTGTCGCGCCGCATCCAGTACCTCATGGCCACCAGCCGCATCGCGCACTACCTGAAGGCCATGGCCCGCGACAAGGTGGGCTCCTTCGCCTCGCGCTCCCAGATGCAGGACTACCTCAACAGCTGGATCAACAACTACGTCCTCGACCAGGACGACGCCACCCAGGAGCAGAAGGCCAAGTACCCGCTGCGGGAGGCGCGCATCGAGGTCACCGAGGACAAGGCGCGGCCGGGGGCCTACCGGGCCGTGGCGCATCTGAAGCCCCACTTCCAGCTCGAGGAGCTGAACGTCTCCCTGCGGATGGTCGCGGACCTGCCGCAGGCCGCCAAATAGCAGCTTGGGAAACGCCCGCGGGGCCGCGGCCCCGCGGGATGGCCTTCACCGCAGCGGGGCGCCGGACGGACCCCCGCAGAAAGGATCCGGAGCATGTTCGACGCATACCTGAAGATCGAGGGCATCGAGGGCGAGAGCACCTCCGCCGGCTACGAGGGGCAGATCGAGATCGCGAACTTCGAGCACCTGGTGAAGCAGCCGTCGACGGTCGCCGCCAGCACCTCGGGCGGCGCCACCTCCGGCCGCACCGAGCACGGCGACTTCACCATCACCAAGCAGGTGGACAAGGCCTCCCCGCTCATCTACCAGAAGTGCAGCGAGGGCACCCACATCGGCGAGGTCGTGCTGACCCTCTGCCGTGCGGCCGGCGGCGCCTCCGTGCCCTTCATGGAGTTCAAGCTGACCAACTCCATCATCTCCAAGGTGGTTCCCTCGGGCGACAAGACCGACATCCCGGTCGAGGACGTCAGCTTCAACTACGGCAAGATCGAGTGGACCTACACGCAGCAGAAGCGCAAGGACGGCAGCGGCGGCGGCAAGACCACGGGCTCGTGGAACCTGCAGACCAACACGGCCAAGTAGCCCGGGCGCCCGGCGAAGCGCATGGATGCCCGTGAGCTGTTCAAGGCCGATCGCATCGAGGAGGCCGTCGAGGCGCAGACCGCGGCGGTGAAGGCCAATCCGCGCGATCCGGAGCAGCGCTACCTCCTGGTGGCGCTGCTCGGCTTCCTCGGCCAGTGGGAGCGAGCCGCCCGCCAGCTCGACGCCCTCGGCCTGGACGACGACAAGCTGACCGCGGCGGGGCGCGTCTACCGGCAGCTCCTGGCCGCCGAGGTGGAGCGCCAGGCGGTGTTCGCCGAAGGGCACCGGCCGCTGGCGCCGCCGGATCCGCCCGCGCACCTGGAGGCGCGCCTGCGCGCCCTGGCCGCCCTGCGGGAGGACGGGGCCAAGGCCGCGTCGGCCGAGCTGGACGCGGCGGTGGAGGCCCAGCCGGAGCTGGCCGGCAGCCTCAACGGCGAGCCCTTCGCGGGCCTGCGCGATCAGGACGACCGCCTGGGCTCGGTGCTGGAGGTCTTCGCCGGCGGCCACTACCTCTGGCTGCCCCTGGAGCGCGTGCGCCGCCTGGAGATCGAGGCGCCCAGTCACCTGCTGGACCTCCTCTGGATACCGGCTTCCCTCGAGGACGCCGAGGGCGCCCAGGCCACCGTGCACCTGCCCGTGCTCTACGAGGGTTCGGCGGCCACCGGCCGCGGCGAGCTGCGGCGGGGCCGGGCCACGGAGTGGGAGGATCTGGGCGGCGAGGTCTACCGCGGCCTCGGCCAGCGGGTCCTGGCCTTCGGGCGCCCCGACGGCGAGGCCGAGGAGCTGGACCTGCTCTCCCTGCGCCGGCTCGAGGTCGACGCGTCCGGCGCCGGGGAAGCCTAGGGGGTGGCCGTGAATCGGGGCCGCGCCGACGGGGTGCTCCGGCACTCGATCATCGATCGCCTGACCGGCGGCGCCAGGCCCGGGGCGGACATCCGCATCGGCGTGCGCGACCTGGTGCACGCCGTGCGCCGCGACATCGAGTGGCTGCTGAACAGCCGCCGGCTCCTGGACGAGGAGCTGGCGGACCTGCCCGAGGCCCGCCGCTCCATCCTGGCCTACGGCATTCCCGACTTCACCCAGTTCGCGGCCAGCAGCGAGGCGGATCGCCGCAGCATCTGCGATCTCATCGCCGAGGCCGTGCGCACCTTCGAGCCCCGCCTGGACCCGCGCAGCATCGCGGTGGAGGCCGTCCCGGACAAGGGCGACGGCATCTTCCGCATGGGCTTCCGCATCAGCGGCGTGCTCCACGTGGAGCCCATCCACGAGCCCGTGGCCTTCGACACGAGCATCGAGATGGACAGCGGGGCGGTGCAGATCCGGGCGGCGGACTGATGCGCGACGACCTGCTGCACTACTACGAACGCGAGCTGCGCTTCATCCGCCGGCAGGCGGCGGACTTCGCCCGCCGCTACCCGGCCATCGCCGGGCAGCTCCTGCTGGAGCCGGAGAAGTGCGAGGATCCGCACGTGGAGCGCCTCATCGAGGCCTTCGCCATGATGTCGGCGCGGGTCCAGCTCCGCCTGGACGACGAGTTCCCCGAGATCAGCGGCGCCTTCCTGGAGGCACTCTACCCGCACTACCTGGCGCCCGTCCCCTCCCTGACCATGGTGCAGATGGAGACGGATCCGGCCCGCGCCGAGGGCACGACGGGCGTGCGCGTGCCGCGGCACTCGCTGCTCTACACCCGCCCGGTGGGGGGCACGCGCTGCCGCTTCCGCACCTGCTACGACCTGACGCTCTGGCCCGCCACGGTGGCGACCCTGGACCTCGTGCCCCTGGATCCCGGCACGCCGGGATGCCCGCCCGGGGCGCGGGCGGCCCTGCGCGCGCGCCTGCGCACGCTGGGCTCCCAGCGCTTCGCCGACATGCCGCTGGGCAGCCTGCGATTCTTCCTGGACGGCGACGCGGCCGTGGCCCACCAGCTCTACGAGCTGCTGCTGCGCGAGCCCCTCGGGCTGCTGGTCCGGCCCGATCCCGGCGGCGGCCGGCGCGCCAAGGCGCCCGTCCGCCTGGGGCCCGAGGCCATCCGGCCCGTGGGCTTCGGCCGGCACGAGGACCTGCTGGGCGCCCCGCGCGCGTCGCGCCGGGCCACGCGGCTGCTGCAGGAGTATTTCCTGTTCCCCGACAAGTTCCTCTTCGTCGAGCTGGCGGGGCTGACGCCGGCGGTCCTCGCGGGCGCCGGCCAGGAGATCGAGCTGCTGGTGCTCCTGGATCGCCTGCCCCTGGAGCTGGAGGGGAACGTGGGTCCGGAGAACTTCAAGCTGGGCTGCACGCCGGCCGTGAACCTCTTCCCGCACCAGGCCGAACCCATCCGGCTGGAGCACACGCGCGCCGAGTACCCGGTGGTGCCCGACGCGCACGCGCCGGACGCCTTCGAGGTCTTCGCCGTCACCGAGGTGGAGACCGTCGCGCCCGGCACGGGGCGGGTCACTGAGTTCCGGCCCTTCTACGAACTGCGCCACGGCGAGGCGGCCGAGACGGAGCCCGCCTTCTGGCAGGCCAGCCGGCGCCCCTCGCCGCGCCGCGACGACGCCGGCACGGAGATCGCCCTCGCCCTCGTGGACCGCGCCAGCAAGCCGGCCGAGAAGCTGCCCGGCGAAACCCTGGTGGTGCGCTGCCTGTGCACCAACCGCGACCTGCCGCCCCGCCTGCCCCTGGGCGAGGGCCGCGGCGACTTCCAGATCGAGGGCCAGACGGGCGTGGCCGGAATCCGCAGCCTGCGCAAGCCGACGCCGCCGCTGCGGGGCCACCTGGACCCCCGCGAGCGCTGGCGCCTGGTGTCCCTGCTGAGCCTCAACCACCTCTCCCTCGTCGCCGAGGAGACGGCCACCGACGCCCGCGGCGAGGCGGCGCGCGTCCCCGTGGCCCTGCGCGAGCTGCTGGGCCTGCTGGACTTCACCGACTCCGCGGTCACGCGGCAGCGCATCGCCGGCCTGACGGGCGTGGAGGCGCGCCGCGTCCTGCGGCAGATCGAGACCGGCGAGGGGCGCGTCTTCGCACGCGGCCTCGAGATCGCCGTCGAGCTCGACGAGCCCAAGTACACGGGCTCCGGCGCCTACCTCTTCGCCTCGGTGCTGGAACGCTTCTTCGGCCTCTACGCCAGCGTCAACTCCTTCACCCAGACCGTGGCGCGGGTGCGCCAGCGGGAGGAGGTGCTCAAGCGATGGCCGCCGAGGGCGGGCGATCAGGCGCTGCTCTGAGCGACCTCCTCGTGGCGGAGGGGCAGCGCTTCACCTTCTTCCAGGCCGTGCGCCTCCTGCAGCGCATGGCGCCGGACCGGGCGCCGGTGGGCACCGCGGACGATCCGGCGCGCGAGGCCCTGCGCTTCCGCTCCGAGGTATCCCTGAACTTCCCCCCCGGCGAGGTGGCCGGCATCGAGCCGGGCGACGAGGACGCCCCGCCGCGTCTGACCGTCCGCTTCCTGGGCGCCGCGACGCCGGCCAGCTTCGGGTCCCTGCCCCTGCCCTACACCGAGCTGATCCTGGACCGGGCGCGCGAGCGCGATCACGCCCTGCGCGATTTCCTGGACCTGTTCAACCACCGGCTCGTGGCCCTGTTCTACCGCGCCTGGGAGAAGTACCGCTTCGGGATGGTCTACGAGCGGTCGCCGGATCCCGCGGCGGGGCCCTTCGAGCGCGCCCTCGGCGCCCTGGTGGGTCTGGGCGTGCCGGCGCTGCGCGGCCGCCTGCCCCTGGACGACCGCTCGCTGCTCGCCCGCGCCCACGCCTTCGGGCCCGGCGGCGTCCCCGCCGCCGATCTGGAGGATCTCGCCGAGAGCTACTTCGGCGTGCGCGCCCGCGTGCAGCAGTTCCTGCCGCGGCGCTACGTGGCCGAGCCCGGCGAGCGCTGCCGCCTGGGGCGGGCCAACCACGCCCTGGGCCGCGGCGCCTCCCTCGGGGCCGAGGTGAGCGTGGCGCAGTCGGGCTTCCGCCTGCGCCTGGGTCCCCTGGACTGGGAGGAGTTCCGCGACCTGCTGCCCGGCAGCGCCGGCCACGCGGCCCTGTCCGAGCTGGCGCGCCTGGCCGCCGGGGCGGAGTTCGACATGGACCTGGAGCTGATCCTGGAGACCGAGGCCGTGCCGCGCCTGCGCCTGGGCGTGGCCGACGAGTCCGGCGCGCCCCTGCTGGGCTGGTCCACCTGGCTGCACGCGCGCGCCCCCGCCGGCGGGCGGGCGGCGGTGGTCGTCCCCGCCGCCGACCTGGCCCGGCGCGCGCCCAACACCCACGCGGGAGGAACACCGTGAGCCTGAATCTCAAGTCCCTCGTCGGCAAGCTGACCGACGCCTCGCGCCGCGGGCTGGAGGGCGCCGCCGGCCTCGCCCTGTCGCGCACCCACTACGACGTGGACATCGAGCACTGGCTGGCCAAGCTCATGGAGCCCGCCGACGCGGACATCCCGCGGATCCTGCGCCGCTACGACATCGACCCGGACCGCTTCCTGCGCGGCCTCGAGCGCTCCCTGGACCGCTACAAGACGGGCAACGGCGGCCGACCGCAGCTCGCGCCGGGCATCGAGGACCTGGCGCGCGAGGCCTGGGTGCTGGCCTCCGTCAACTTCGGCGCCAGCCGCGTGCGCTCGGGCGTGCTGCTCCTGGCCGCCCTCACCGAGCGGAGCCTGCGCCGGCAGCTCCTGGAGGCCGTGCCCGAGGCCAAGGGCATCTCCGTCGAGGGGCTGGAGCAGGAGCTGGCGAAGATCGTCGCCGGCGCGCCGGAGGACCGGGACGTCTTCCACGCCGAGCCGGGCGCCGGGCCCGCCGCGGCCGCCGGCGCCGGCCCGGGGGGGGCGGCGGCCACGCCGGCCCTGGATCAGTTCACCGTGGACCTGACGGCCACGGCCCGCGCCGGCAAGGTGGACCCCGTGCTGGGCCGCGATCCGGAGATCCGGCAGATCATCGACATCCTGACGCGCCGGCGGCAGAACAACCCCATCCTCACGGGCGAAGCCGGCGTGGGCAAGACCGCCGTGGTGGAGGGCTTCGCCCTGCGCATCGCCGCCGGCGACGTGCCCGAGCCGCTGAAGAACGTCACCCTGCGCACGCTGGATCTGGGGCTGCTCCAGGCCGGCGCCGGGGTCAAGGGCGAGTTCGAGAACCGCCTCAAGGAGGTCATCGAGGAGGTCAAGGGCTCGCCCGTGCCCATCATTCTCTTCATCGACGAGGCCCACACCATGATCGGCGCCGGCGGGGCGGAGGGGCAGAACGACGCCGCCAACCTGCTCAAGCCGGCCCTGGCCCGCGGCGAGCTGCGGACGGTGGCCGCCACCACCTGGGCCGAGTACAAGAAGTACTTCGAGAAGGACCCGGCCCTCTCTCGCCGCTTCCAGGTGATCAAGGTGGAGGAGCCCGACGAGGCCGCCGCCGTCGAGATGATGCGCGGCCTGACCGGCAAGCTGGAGGCCCACCACCGCGTGCGCGTCCTGGACGAGGCGGTGGTGGACTCCGTCCGGCTGTCGCACCGCTACATCCCCGCGCGCCAGCTTCCCGACAAGTGCGTCAGCGTCCTGGACACGGCCTGCGCCCGCGTGGCCATGGGCCGCCAGGCGACGCCGGCCGCCGTGGAGGACCTGCGGCGGCGCATCGACGGCCTGGCGACGGAGGCCGCCATCCTCGAGCGGGAGACGGTCCTGGGCCAGGACCACGCCGAGCGCCTGGCCGCCCTGGGCGAGAAGAAGGCCGCGGCCGAGGCCGAGCTGGCGGCGCTGGACGAGCGCTGGCAGAAGGAGCTGGCCCTGGTGGACGAGATCCTCGACCTGCGCCTCCAGCTCGAGCGGGGCCTGGGCGTGGGCCTGCCCGGCGAGGCGCCGGCGGGCGGCGAGGCCGCGGACGCGGCCGAGACCGGCGACGGGGCCGATGACGGCGAGGCCGAGGGCGCGGACGAAGCCGACGCGGCCGCCGGCGATGACGCGGCCGCCGGCGACGAAGCCGAGGCCGCCGCGCCGCCCCTGGACGAGAAGGCCGCCAAGAAGGTCCGCAAGGACCTGGCCGCCAGGAAGAAGGCCCTGCTGGCGCTGCAGGGCGAGACGCCCCTGGTGGGCTACGAGGTGGACGGCCAGGCCATCGCCGAGGTCATCTCCGGCTGGACCGGCATCCCCGTGGGCCGCATGATGGCCGACGAGATCCAGACCGTGCTGCACCTGGCCGACCGGCTCAAGCAGCGCGTCATCGGCCAGGACCACGCCCTGGAGGCCATCGCCCAGCGCATCCGCACCTCGCGGGCGAGCCTGGACAACCCGTCGCGCCCCGTGGGCGTCTTCCTGCTGGTGGGGCCCAGCGGCGTCGGCAAGACCGAGTCGGCCCTGGCCCTGTCGGAGACCCTCTACGGCGGCGAGCGCAACCTGATCACCATCAACATGAGCGAGTACCAGGAGGCCCACACGGTCTCCAGCCTCAAGGGCTCGCCGCCCGGCTACGTGGGCTACGGCGAGGGCGGCGTGCTGACCGAGGCGGTGCGGCGCCGGCCCTACTCGGTGGTGCTGCTGGACGAGGTGGAGAAGGCCCATCCCGACGTGATGGAGCTGTTCTTCCAGGTCTTCGACAAGGGCCTGCTGGAGGACGGCGAGGGCCGCGAGATAGACTTCAAGAACACGGTCATCCTGCTCACGTCGAACCTGGGTTCGGACGTCATCATGCGCCTGTGCGCCGACCCCGAGACGGCCCCCGACCCGGCGGCCCTGGACGAGGCCATCCGGCCCGCGCTGCTGGGGCACTTCCCGGCCGCCCTCATCGGCCGCATGATCGTCGTGCCCTTCTACCCGATTCTGGGCGAGTCGCTGAACAAGATCATCCGCCTGCAGCTCGACCGCATCGTCCGCCGCACGGCCGCCAACCACCGCGTGGAGATGGTCTACGGGGACGAGCTGGTGGAGGCCGTCGCGCGGCGCTGCACGGACGCCGAGAGCGGCGCCCGCGCCATCGACCACATCCTGACGCGCACCCTGCTGCCGGAGATCTCGGCCGAGTTCCTGTCGCGCATGGTGACGGGCGAGCCCATCGAGCGCGTGACCGTGGGCGTGGACGACCAGGGCGCCTTCCGCTACGAGCTGAGCTGACCCGAAAGGGGGAGCGGCCATGCCTTACGAACAGAAGGAACGCATCGGATCGCTGACGACGCCCTTGGGCGAGGACGTGCTCCTGCTGCGCCGCCTGCGCGGCACGGAGGGCATCAGCCGCCTGTTCCGCTTCGAGCTGGAGCTGGTGTCCGAGCGCGGCGACCTGGACCTGGGCGCGCTCATCGGCCAGGGCGCCGCGCTGCGATTCGCCCTGCCCGACGGCGGCGAGCGCTTCGTGCACGGCCTGGTCGCGGGCTTCGCCCAGGCCGGGGCGGACCGCCGCTTCACCATCTACCGCGCCGAGCTGGTGCCCTGGCTCTGGCTGCTGACCCAGCGCACGGACTGCCGCATCTTCCAGGAGAAGAGCGTCCCGGACATCATCGCCGACGTCTTCCGCAAGTGCGAGCTGACGGACTACGAGTTCCTGCTCAACCGCGAGTATCAGCCGCGGACCTACTGCGTCCAGTACCGCGAGACCGACTTCGCCTTCGTCTCGCGCCTGCTCGAGTCCGAGGGCATCCACTACTTCTTCACCCACGAGTCGGGCAGCCACAAGCTGGTCATGGCCGACGCGCCCGACCACAACCCCGCCTGTCCGGGGCAGAGCGAGGCCATCTACGAGGCGGCGGCGGGCGGCAACCGCGAGGAGGACCGCGTCGAACAGTGGACCCTCCACCGCCGCCTGCGGCCGGGCCAGTACAGCCTGCAGTCCTTCAACTTCGAGGATCCCGGCCTGGACCTCCAGGTCAGCTCGCCCAGCACCGTCGAGCCGGGACGCAGCGACAAGTGGGAGATCTACGACTACCCCGGCGGGCACGGGGCGATCGACCCCGGCAACGCGAACGTCGCCCTGCGGCGGGAGCGGGGGGACGCCGAGGCCGTCGTCGTCGAGGGCGGCGGCGGCTGCCGCGCCTTCGTGTCCGGGCACCGCTTCGACCTGAAGGGCCACACCCGCGCCGAGTTCGAGGACACCTGGCTCCTGGTGACGGTGGAGCACGACCTGGACCAGTCGGGCACCCTGGAGACGGGCGGCAAGGGCGCCGGCGCCGTCTACGCCAACCGCTTCACGGCCGTGCCCCACGCGGTGGTCTTCCGGCCGCCGATCACGATCCCGTCGCCGCGCATGCCGGGCCCCCAGACGGCCATCGTCGTCGGGCCCGAGGGCGAGGAGATCCACGTCGACGAGCACGGGCGCGTCAAGGTGTCCTTCCACTGGGACCGCGAGGGCGGGGGCGGCGAGAACAGCTCCTGCTGGATCCGCGTGGCGCAGACCTGGGCCGGCAAGAAGTGGGGGGCGCTGTTCATCCCGCGCATCGGCCACGAGGTGGTGGTGGAGTTCCTCGAGGGGAGCCCCGACCGGCCGCTGATCACGGGCAGCGTCTACAACGGCGCGGCGCCGCCGCCCTACGAGCTGCCGGCCGACGCCACCAAGTCCACCATCAAGAGCAACACCAGCAAGGGCGGGGGCAAGTTCAACGAGATCCGCTTCGAGGACAAGCAGGACGAGGAGCAGCTCTTCGTCAACGCCGCCAAGCAGATGGACATCAACGTGGGCGAGGACCGCTACGAGACCGTGGCCCACGACCGCCACCTCACCGTGCAGAACGACGTCGTGGAGCGGGTGGACGGCAACCGCAACGAGTCCGTGGGCAACGACCACATGGAGGAGATCGGCCAGGACCGCCACGTGAACGTCGCCGGCAAGGAGGCCAAGGAGGTGGGCGGCAGCCTGTCGCTGACGGTGGGCGGGGACGGCCACCTGCACTTCCGCTCGGGCCTCAACCAGGAGGTGGCCCAGACCCTGAGCGTCAAGGCCATGGACGTGGCCATCGAGGCCATGAGCACCATCAGCCTCAAGGGCGCCGGCGGCCACGTGGTCATCGATTCCTCGGGGGTCACCGTCGAGGGCAACATCGTCACCATCCAGGGCTCGCTGACCAACATCAACTCGGGCTCCGGCTCGGCGCCGTCATCGGCGAGCGCGGTGAGCGCCGTCGCGCCCAGCCCGCCCGCCGAGGCCGTCCTGGCGGGCACGGCCGAGCCCGGCGAGGTGGTCCAGATCCAGCGCCACACGGCGACGACCAGCGATACGGAGGCCGAGGAGAAGACCAGCTGGATCGAGATCGAGCTGGTGGACGAGGACGACAACCCCGTGCCCGGCGAGCGCTACCGCGTCGAGCTGCCCGACGGCTCCATCGCGGAGGGCAGCCTGGACGAGAACGGCTTCAAGCGCATCGAGGGCATCGAGCCCGGCAGCTGCAAGGTGAGCTTCCCGAACCTCGACGAGGAGGCCTGGGAGAAGGCCTAGGGCGTCGCCCGGAGGTGAGCCGTGGGCGACCTGAACACCCACGCCGACGTCGCGCATCACGTCATGCCCATCGTCAAGGAGGGCATCCCCAAGGACGCCGCCGGCGCGCCGCGGGTCAACGTGTGGCTGTTCGAGCTGGGCAACTTCCTCACCGACCTGTCCCAGCTCCGCGACCCGCCGGCCCACCACTCCGGCAAGCTCAAGGTCTGGCAGGAGGCGCGCCAGGACCACTGGAAGTCGACCCTGGAGAACATCGCCGACCTGCACCTCTACCTGGACGAGCTCTTCGGCAAGAACAACCAGCACGGCGCCCTGGCCGAGTTCCTCATGCACTTCGCGCGCTACTGGGGCTGCGAGCGCTTCCGCCAGGTGAATCCGCCCGTCAAGCCCGACGACTTCGACTTCGTCTTCCGCGGCTTCACCGGCGAGCGGAACTACAAGGGCTTCACGCAGTACTGGCCCCACGAGCACCTGGACTTCCCGCCCTGGCCCTACGGCAACGTCATTGGCTACCGCTCGCAGTCCAAGCGCGAGCGCCACTACTGCGACCCGGCCCAGTCCGTCGGCGCGGCCAAGCGCAAGGTGAAGGCGTACCTCGACGACGAGATCGAGTTCTGCGCCGAGCTGCTGACCATCGTCGAGCAGGAGTGGCGGCGCCTGAACAACGCGCCGGACACGCAGGCCAACCGCAAGGAGCTGATGAAGATCCTCGCCCTCTACGGCCACGTCAGCCACGTGGTGGAGGACTTCTTCTACCACTCCAACTTCATCGACCTGGCCTGGGCGAAGACCGGCAAGCCGCTGCCCGCGGGCGACAACGACGTCCGCTGGCGGCGCAAGTGGGAGCGGCGGAAGCGCGGCCCCAAGGGCGCCGACAAGACCAACCAGGCCTACAGCGGCACCAGCTCCGACGCCTGCGAGCACGTCTACACGGGCTTCTTCGGCGCGCAGGACATCTTCTTCACCATCCGCGACGCCCTGAAGACCATGAAGGAGAAGCAGAAGGCCAAGGACAACGACTGGTTCGCGCGCCTGCCGGGCCCGGCCCAGACCGTCTTCCTGCCCTTCTTCGACGAGGACGCCCGCAAGAAGCTCTGCACGGACGAGGACGAGCGCCAGAAGTGGCTCGAGGACATGCGCAAGTTCGTCAACAACGCCGACGCCAACATCGACTCCGCCGTGACCCTGGGCAAGGCCACCAAGCCCGACAAGGTGCCGCACGACTACAGCGTCAAGGCCCTCAAGGAGATGTGCGCCATCGACCGGCGCCTGTACAAGAAGTACGCGGGCACCTTCGGCGTGCCCGACCGCATCTGCGGGCCCTTCGCCTTCCTGCTGGAGCTGCTCTGCCAGGCCGACGCGGCCGTGCGCGCCGCCAAGGAGCGGGGGAAGTTCCTCGACGAGACGGACCGCAAGGCGGCGGCCGGCGAGCTGGACGCGCCCGATGCGAACCTCAAGATCACCACCTGGCCCACGGACAACGGCGCCGGCAACGAGGTCATCGGCTCGCACTCGCTGATGAACAAGGACAACGCGCGCAAGAAGCCTCTCTACCCGCAGGCCCACAACTGCGCCATCCGCGTGTCCACCTACATCGCCCAGACGATGGTGGACCAGGTGTCCATGTCGACGGTGGACGCGGCGCGCCTGCCCGGCGACGCCGACGGCGAGCCCACCAACACGGTGGCCCAGGCGCCGAGCGTCGACTGGCTGCACCTGCTGCAGCACTTCCTCTGCCATCCCGACGAGTGCGAGAAGGACTGGCACCTGGCGGCCATGAAGGATCCCAAGGCGGAGACCCACCACGTCCCCTTCTGGGCCGACGCGGACCTGGTGGCCAAGCGGATGAAGCTCTACAAGCGCGACCACCTGAAGGTCCTCTACAAGACCGTGGGCGACGCGGTCGAGAGCGCCTGGGAGAGGCGGCAGTGAGCGGCGAGGGGCGCTTCGTCACGGCGAGGGACGGCGACTGCGTCGGCAGCATCGCCGAGGCCCACGGGCTGAAGTGGAAGACGGTCTGGGACCACCCGGAGAACGAGGAGCTGAAGCGCCTGCGGAAGGATCCCAACGTCATCCGGTCCGGCGACCGCGTCTTCGTGCCCGACAAGCGCGTGAAGGAGGAGACCGCCGCCAGCGACAGCAAGCACCGCTTCCGCCGCAAGGGCGTGCCGGGCAAGCTGCGCCTGCGCTTCCTGGACAAGGACGGCAAGGCGCGGTCCGGCGTCCCCTACGTGCTGGAGCTGGACGGCAAGCTCCTCGACGGCAAGACCGACGGCGAGGGGCGCGTGGAGGCGGTGATCCCGCCCACGGCAAGAAAGGGCGTCCTCACCCTGCGCGACGGCGACAAGGAGGAGAGCTACCCCCTGCGCCTGGGCCGGCTGGATCCGGTGGCGGAACCCGACGGCGCCCGGCAGCGCCTGCGCAACCTGGGCTACGACACGGGCGACGGCGGCGAGGCCGGTCTGGAGAAGGCGCTGAAGAGCTTCCAGGCGGCCAAGAAGCTGGAGGCCACGGGCGCGCTGGACGAGGCGACGCAGAAGGCCCTGCAGGACGCCCACGGCTGCTAGACGCGCGCGCCGGGGCGCTGCCGCCGCCCGCGCGGCAGCATGCCCCCGCGGCGGCCGCGCGCCGGCGGCGAACGAGGAGCGCACATGCCCACACACAAGGCATCCGGCACGGACACGCTGCAGAGCATCGCGCGCGAGCACGGCTACCTCTGGCAGACCCTCTGGGACCTGGAGGAGAACCGCGCCCTGCGCGACGAGCGCAAGGATCCCAACTGCCTGCAGGCGGGCGACGAGGTCTTCTTCCCCGAGCGGCGCGAGAAGCAGGAGGACGCGGCCGGCGAGCAGAAGCACCGCTTCCGCCGCAAGGGCCTGCCCTCGCGGGTCAAGGTGCGCCTCCTGGTCGAGGGCGACCCGGAGCCCTACGCCGGCAAGAAGTGGGTGCTGGACCTGGACGGGAGTCTCCACGAGGGCACCGTGGCCGACGACGGCACCGTCGAGCTGCCCGTGCCGCCGGAGGCCCGCCGGGCCAGGCTGCTCGTGGGCGAGGGCGACGAGGAGGAGGTCGTCACGCTCACGCTGGGCGCGCTGGATCCTGTGGGCACGCCGCGCGGCGCCCAGCAGCGCCTGCGCAACCTCGGCTTCCTGGCCGAGGATCCCGCCACGGACTGGACCGAGGCGGCCCTCGCGGCCCTCGAGACCTTCCAGAAGGCGCACGTCGTGAAGGACGACGAAGCGCCCAGCGGCGAGTACGACGCCGAGACGCGGGACAAGCTGGAGGAAGTCCACGAGTCCGGCGGCGGCTGACCCCGCGCCGATGTCGAATGGCCCGACGCGCCTGCCGCGGCGCCGCGCCCGTTTGCCGGCGCTGGCCGCCTTCTGGGCCGAAGCCATGGCGCCGTATTAGGTTGCATCAAGCGATATCCTGACATTGGATCGGTGTTTGTCCGGTGTGCACGATGTTATGCGGCACGGGGGCGAAGGTGTGTGCACTTGCGAAGTGTTGTATAATGATAACCTGTAAAGTCGCGATTGGAGACGCCATGAGATACATAGCTATTTTACTGGTTGCCCTCCTATTCGGCGTTGGGGAATCGTACAGCGCTGAGTTGCTCGTGCCGGAAGACCACGCAACCATCGCGGGCGCCTTGGAGGCCGCGGTGTTTGGCGACACGGTGAGCATAGCGACCGGGACCTACTACGAGCACGATCTCGTCTGGCCGCCAGGGGTGTCGATCCTTGGACGGGCCGGCGATCCGGATTGGGTGGTCATCGATGCCCAGTACCAGGGCCGGGTACTGGGAGGTGAGGACCTCGTTCCGCAGAATGAGTTGTGCTTCCTGACACTGAAGAATGGCGATGCTGAGGGATGGCCCGGAAGCGGACTGAGCGCAGAGGGAGATGCATACCTGCACGATTTTATCGTTGAGCATTGCCGTTCGAGTCATAGGGGTATTGGTCTATACGTCAGGGGAGGGGCCACGATCACCGACTGCGTTCTCCGTTACAATCAGACGGACGCATCGAGCACGAGTGGGGGCGGGGCCTGGCTGCAGGACCGGGGTCACGCGCACCCCCTCTACGTCCGCAAGCTCGAGGTGCATGGCAACGATGCGGAGTATGGCGCGGGCATTTACTACAACGGCTTCAACGGCTACCTGACGGAGCTCTACATCCACGACAATCCGGGCCCGGGAATGACCGTCTTGAACGGCGAGGTGGACGGCATCGGACCCACGGTCGAGAACGCGCTCTTCGAAAACAACTTGGTTTGTGGAGTCGGCTTCGATGCCGGCTTGATCCTGCGCAACTGCACCTTCGTCGGCAACGGTATTCCCGACTGGTGGGTTGGTGCCATCACTTGCTTGTCGACCTGGGATCATCCGATGGACCCGCGGCTTACGCAGTGCATCGTGGCGTTCAACCACGGGCCGGGCATCACCAGGTGGGAGCCGACGCCCTTCACGATCGACTGCAACGATGTCTTCGACAACGCCGGCGGCAACTACACGGGTCTGCCGGATCTCACCGGCCAGTACGGCAACATCTCCCTGGATCCGCGCTTCTGCGTGCAGGGCAGCATCCCCTATGGCCTGCACGCGGATTCTCCCTGCGCGCCGGAGAACAACGATTGCGGCCTGCTCATGGGGGCCTTCCCCGTGAGTTGCGCGGGCACGAGCACGTCCACGCTGAGCTGGTCCGCCGTCAAGGCGCTGTACTAGATTCCGACTGACCCCGCCTAGTCGTAGCTCTTGACGGCGATGTCGTAGACGCAGTCGTCCACGGCCTTGAGGCGCACGCGCAGATCCTGGTCGAAGACGCTCGAGGCCTCGCCCACCGTCGTCTTCCAGAACTCCCCGTGCTGCACGGTGCGCGTCTCCACGTGCTCCCAGGACCACCACACGCGCCGCGACAGCTCCACCTGCACCGCGCCGATCTTGCTCTCGACGCGGACGTCGCTGACGTCGATGTCCTCGTGGACGTACTCCTTCACCTTGCCCTTGCGCAGCACCTTGCCGCTATCCGCCGTGTCGGCGTCCACGGTGCCCTCGGCGCGCTTGTAGGCCTCGCGCGTGTAGTAGCCGACGAAGAAGCTCAGCACGTTCCGGGCGAAGACCCAGACGGGGAAGCGCACCTTCGACACCTTGCCCCAGGTCCAGAAGGTCATGGTGACGTGGGTGACGCGGTTCGCCTCGACGGTGAACTCCACCGGCTCCGTCATGCGGACGAACATCTCGGCGGGCAGGACGTGCTTGACGTCGTAGGGGGTGAGCACGCCGGGGTAGAGGGGATAGCCCCGGTCGCGCTCCAGCTTCAGGAAGGGGTTGTCGTCGATGCGGCTGATCCACCACCTGGGATCGCCCAGGTCGAAGCCGTCGTCGCCCTTGTGCGCCTTGACGGCGTCGGCGTCCATCTCCAGCAGCAGCGACGGCTTGATCTTCACGGCCACGAACACCGTGTTCTTCTCGCCGTCGCGCAGGCGGACGCTGGCCAGCCGCGCGTCGCGCAGCACGGCGTTGGCGCGGTCCACGGCGCTCTCGGGGTCGCCGTCCGTGACGCAGTAGAAGGGCCGTACGCCCCCCTTGCAGGGGATCAGGTCCTCCATGTAGGTGATCATGTCCTTGTCGAAGGTGACGCTGGCCACCGTCTCGGAGACCGTCCCCTCGTAGTCGAGGATCCAGTTGGTGCTGTCGATCATGGCGCCGCCCACCATCCAGTCCAGCTCGAGGATGGGGTGCTCGGGCTCGATGGCGG
>Ga0272442_10001696_pt1 | contig 32918 bp, 38 predicted proteins | sample SSMForm2O_FD_200262 | JGI IMG/M metagenome (GOLD analysis project Ga0272442, IMG submission 200262) | Marine sediment archaeal communities from Little Sippewissett salt marsh, Falmouth, MA, United States - SSM-Form-2O | ecosystem: Environmental > Aquatic > Marine > Wetlands > Sediment ... | reverse complement strand
CGGGCATATAGAACCACAACGGCCCGTCTGGAGGATACCTTGGATCGTGCCATCGACAGTAGCGCTCGTACCCACCGACTGGGTGCTCATTCGCGACCAAAGACCTCCAGGCGGACGGATAGCGGTCGTCGTGGTCATCAAGGTACATCATCTGGACAACGCCATACGTCTTGAGGTTGGATCGGCAGGCCATTTCTCTGGCCTGCTCTTTGACGCGTTGCAAAGCCGGCATCAGGATCGCCAGCAAGATGGCAATAATCGCAATCACCACCAAAAGCTCGATCAGTGTGAAACCTCTTTTCTTGAACATGTCGATACTCCTTCGTTAATAATATTTTTTATTTTTTCAAATGATGGCTAATAATTCGGATGATAGCCCAATCGTCCGAAGGTCGCTTTCTGCAATCGGTACAGATCCTGAAAGCCCTCGGGCGTTTCGGGCGTATAGTTGCCGGGATGATTCCGGTCTCTGTCTCTTCCCATTTTCACCGTGTCCGTACCTTTCCACTTCCAGTATTCACTATGGCCGTCAGCATACGCATAAGTCGTTCCATCCCCATGACGACACGTTGGATCATCCCACCAACTTTCCTGAACATAGTGGACGGCATAACTATAGGACGTGGCCCAGCCCTCGTCAACAAAAACAACTCTCTCGGCCGGGGCCGGATGATAAATCTGCGATCTGTTTTTAACCCAAAGCCATATACCGCCTTCCTGCTTTGGCAGCCGCCTGCCGCCCGCCTCCCGGTAGGTTCCCTCCGGAGGATTGCCGTTCATCGAATGGACAATAGCATATGTGAGCATCTCACCACGATACCCGGTCGGGCAACAGTAGAGCTTCAGATTCTTGCAGTACGGCCACAACGCCCCGGACATAATCTCCGGTATTTGTTCGGCTTGCGGCAGTTGTTCGCCGGTACTGTAATTCGCAGCCCAGCAGACGCCGACCCAGGGGTGTTCGTTCGGATGTCGGGCGTCCGTCGGGCTTCCGTAGTGACCGGCGGCGCCGTTGACGAGATTGCCATCGTTGTCATCCGCGTAGAGAATCCACGCCAAGCCGAGCTGTTTGAGATTGCTCAGACAGACCGCCCGTTTGCCCTGCTCTCTGACCCTGTGCAGGGCCGGCATGAGGATCGCTAAAAGAATCGCGATAATGGCGATCACCACCAGAAGTTCTATGAGTGTAAAGCCTCTCTTTTTATTCGTATGGATCCTCCTTCGTTAATAGTCTTTGAATGTTGCCATCCAGCCGTTTCCCCAACTGGCCCAGTCTTCCGGTCTGACGCCGCCCGCCCGGGTCCACGGGTTGACGGGATTGAAGTCTTTGCTCCACTTGAGCGTCCACAGCTCCTTGAGCCCCACCGGTTGCACATGATAGTCCATGAAGACGGCATTAACGGTTCCATTATGGCGGTTAAGGCAGAAGCGGTTCATGGCATCCGCGTCAGGGCGCTTTTGATGGCCATCGAAGTCCGGAGGGGTGTCGTCATCATCCGGCCACCCGCACCAGAAGTAGCAATCCAGGAACATGGGGATATTGCTGCCACCCTTGACGTTAATCGTCCTCCAGAATCGTTTAGGCGATTTTCCGTAAACGTTATCGCCCAGCGGAACGTATATAAACCCATTGACGCCGTAGCTTCCGTAGTAACCTATCGTGCGACCTCCTCCGGCATCCCAACCAGGGATTTTTCCCCAGGAGGTCAGTGTATCTCCCCACCAGTCGATCCCTTGGATCATGTCCGGGTTGGCGATTCGTTTAGCGACCGGACAGCAGCGTATATCTTCGGTGGTAATGTAGTATTCCCGCATGGAGTCCATCCATCGCCCAGAGCCGGGGGAGCCGCTGCGTTCAGGGAAGTAGCCGTTATTCTGGTCCGTGTACAGGGCGAAGATCGTGCCCCATTGTTTGAGGTTCGCCTGGCACATTACAGTTCTGGCCTGTTTTTTGACGCGCTGCAGGGCGGGCATCAATATTGCCAGCAACAACGCAATGATCGCGATGACGACCAGAAGTTCGATCAATGTAAAACCTTTATCTTTATTCATGGCTGTTTGACCTCGTTAATCAGGATCATTTCGTCTAAGCGGCGATCCTTCAATCGGGAAGAAATTGCATCCATTCCGGCCAATCCTGCGGCTGCGCACCGCCGGCCTGCGTCCACGGCCCCGTCTCATCATACTCCCGGTTCCATTTCATTTTCCAAAGCCCTTTGAGCCGGACGTGCCGGACCGACCAATCCAGCATGGCGACGTTAATGGCCTCATTATGTCGGTTGAGGCAAAAACGTTTCATGTTGTCCCCAAAGCTATAGCTCCATTCTCCTTCGAATTCAGGAGGGTGATCCACGTGGTGCGGGGCGCCGCCCACCCAGAGACAATCGGCAAACGCCGGGATGTAACTGGACCGTTTGACATTTTTCGTTCGCCAGTTCATCGTTGTAGAAGCTCCCCACTGCGTTTCTACTTCCGGGGGCGGATTGAACAGGAACTCGTTGATGCCGTAGCTGCCGGTGAACCGCCCGGATTCCCATAGCATGAACGTATCACCCCAGCTCGCCCGCCCGATGTCCTTTCGCTCGCTGACCATGGGACAATAGCGCATTTCGCCGGTCTTGTAGTAAGGCTCGGCCGGCTCCATCCACTCGAAATAGGGGGTTTGACCGGCCATAAAGTAGCCGTTATTGTCGTCGGCGTAGAAGTTCAGCACCAGTCCCCACTGTCTTAGATTCGAGAGGCAGACCACCGACTTGGACTGCTTACGCACCTTTTGAAGCGCCGGCATCAGGATCGCCAAAAGCAGAGCAATGATCGCGATGACGACCAGGAGTTCAATCAGTGTAAACGCTTTTTTCCGCACAAATCAATCACTCCCTCGAATGGTTTCCTTAGAACGGGTTCTTTCGAGAATACGTCAGCAGGAAAATGCATCCGGTGATAAAGCACCAGATTTCCATGCAAAGATCTTTTTATTAGTAATCCTGGAACGGTCTGATCCAGTCGGGCCAGTCACTGGACTGGACACCACCGGCCAGAGTATAAGGGCCTGAGGTGTCAAAGCTCTTATGCCATTTCACCGTCCACAACTCTTTAAGGCCGACCTTTCGGGCCGAGAAATCCATGAAAGAGCACCCGACAAAACCTGCGTGTCGATTGATGCAACAACGTCCCATGTTGTTGCTGGACCAGGCGGCATATTCATATTCGGCGGGCCTTTGCGTCGGAAGCGGCCACAAGTCGAAACGCAGAGCGTCGATGAAAAGTGGAGCGTTCGAAGCACCGCTCACGTCGGGCGTTCTCCAACCCTCTCTGGCGTGCACGCCGCCTTCGAAGGTGGCATCGACGGGAATGGTCAGGCAATAACCATTGATGCTATAGCTGCCCGCAACACCCTCTGGAGGCGCCGTTCGTCCTCCCTGTGTGCCCCCGAAGATACCCCAGGCGTTAAAGATATTAAAGGTCGGTGCCGTGACGCCGTCTTCGTCGGTGATTGGCTTTTTCGCGGTGGGGCAGAACCAGGTCTTGTTCCGTTTCCAGCTTAGGAGCCTATCCGGCAATTGCCAGGGCCACCAATAGCCGGTCGAACTGTAGCCGGACCAGAATTGGCCGTCGTTGTCGTCGCAATACATCTTGGTCACGAGGTTCCATTGTTTAAGGTTGGCCAAGCATCCCGTCGTTCTGGCTTGTTCCTTGACCCGGGCCAGGGCCGGCATCAGGATGGCCATCAATATTGCGATGATTGCGATAACGACTAGAAGTTCGATGAGTGTGAAAGCTTTTTTCTTGCCCATTTCTATTCCTTTCTCGAGTTGTCTCCGGAGAACAGGTTGTCTTCGATAACTTACATTAGCAAGAACATTCGTCTGCTCAAAAACATCGGGCGTTTCCTGACGATGATTTTTTGTTTAATAATCTTTGAAAGGTCTGAACCAGTCGGGCCAATCACTGGACTGAACGCCCCCGGCCAATGTCCAAGGACCCGTTGTATCGAATGTTTTATGCCATTTTAGAGTGTACAGTTCCTTAAGCCCGACTTTTCTGGCCGAGAAATCACAGAAACCAACGCTTACGAATCCATCGTGGCGATTAATGCAGCAGCGCGCCATATGGTTACCACCCGACCAGGGCATATCCTCAAATTGACCCGGAGGGTCCGTTGGAATCGGCCATAGATCGAATCGAAGAGCATCGACCATTAAGGGGATATTGCTTGCTCCCGCAACATTGGGCGTTCTCCAGTTATTCATGGTTGTTCGTCCCCCCTCGAATTCACGGCTATCTGATTCCGTACTTAACACAAAGCCATTCAATCCGTAACTACCCGACACTCCTTCAGGCCCTACACTACCGTCATAGTGAATACCCCACGCCGAGAATACGTTAAATTTGTCCGCACGAGTCCCATTCTGGTCGTAAAGAGGTTTTGTTGCCGTTGGGCAGAACCATAATTTGTTCTTTCTCCAGTCCCGTATCTTTGAATCAACTTGTGCCAGCCACCAAAATCCCTGCCAAGTAATTCCACTATAAAATTTCCCATCATTCTCGTCCACGTACATGGAGTGCACGAGTCCCCATTGTTTCATGTTGGCTAAGCACTTGATGGTCTTGCCATTTGATTTTACGCGTTGCAGGGCCGGCATTAAAATGGCCATCAAGATTGCGATGATGGCAATAACGACTAACAGCTCGATCAAGGTGAATGCTCTTTTTCTATACATACTTATACCCTTCCAATTGTTAATAAACGCTTAATTACGCTATGGGAAGATGCGCCTCACCATCCTTCTGTTCTAAGAACTGACAGAACCCACAATATAATTTTCGCGTCAATCTAATCCGATAATAACAATTATAAACTATATTAACCATTCTTTCAACCCTTAAAATGGGCAATTTACGGCATAATTCGCGATGGCAACATAATCGGCTGGGGTAAGTTGTTCGGGGCGTTTGACCGGATCGATGCGGCATTGCTCGAAGATTTGGGGCCACTTTTCGATGTGTCCGAGTTTGTCACAGGTCAGTTTACTGGTTGCCAGGAGCGTTTTGCGGCGATGACCCATGAAAAGATGGACAATCTCGCTAAATAATTCCATATTTACGATCTGTCCGGCCCTTTCCTGTCTGCGGACAAAGCGCACCATCGCCGAATTCACCTGTGGCCGGGGCCAGAAAACAGCCGGTTTTAAGGTTCTTATCGTTTCCATGTCGCCGGTTGCACCCAGAAAAATACTCAATGTGCCATAGTGGTCAGACGCCGGTTTGGCGGTCATTCGCTCGGCCACCTCCTTTTGGATGGTGACTACCATCGCGTCCGCGGTAATCGGACCGGTCAAAAGATTCACCATGACCGGCGAGGCGACGTTGTAGGGCAGGTTGGCGACCAGTAGGATCCGGCCGGACCATTGTTCGCGGGCGGTGGCGATGGCATCCGAAACAGCCGGATGGATTGTGTGCTTGTTTGCGAGGATATCGGTGTTGATAAGCTTGATATTAGGCGCATGAGCGAGTTGGTTTTCAGCGATCTCGAAGAGGTTCCGGTCGAGCTCGACAGCGATGATTTGACCGGCTTTCTCAACCAGCGCTTGCGTCAATGATCCTGTACCGCAGCCGACCTCGAGTACGATATCATCCTTTTGAATGTTGGCCGAGTCAACCAGCAGACGCATCAGATTCAGGTCGATAAGAAAGTGCTGACCGAGGTGCCCATTCGGCCGAATGCCCGCCGATGAGAGTAGCTGACGGATTTCGCGCTTTGTCTGCATTTGAATTTAGAATTTAGAATGTAGAATGAAGAATTTTTGATTCATTCTCACCACCAACTTAATCGGAAGAGCGAGTTTTTTTGACTATCGTTGTAAGGATTGCGATCAATTCATCTGGCCTGCTTGATCATTCATAGCTGAATAAGACGCTAAAATTCTCAATTCTCAATTCGGCATTCTACATTCTTTTTTGTCTTGGCCATGTATATTGCCGTGGTAATAGCTGATTTCATGCTGGCCGGGTTGGCGAGGTTTCGACCGGCAATGTCGAACGCGGTACCATGAGCGGGCGATGTTCGGATGATCGGTATGCCGATGGTGATATTGACGGCGTGCTCGAAGTCGAGCATTTTCACGGGGATCATGCCCTGGTCGTGATACATGGCGACGACGCCGTCGAATTCGCCCTGGGCGGCCCGTAGAAAAAGCGTATCGGCGCTGAACGGACCGAGGCAGTTGATTTGCTGTTCCTGAGCCAGCAAAATGGCAGGTGAAATAATACGCCGTTCCTCATCGCCGAATTGTCCTTCTTCGCTGGCGTGCGGATTCAGGGCGGCCACGCCAATCTTGGGATGCTCGATGCCGAAATAGTGTTTCAAGGCGTCGTTGAGCAGGTCGATGGGCTCAAAGACACAGCCGATCGTGAATTTATGCCGGACCTCAAACAGAGCTTCGTGAATCGTCGCCAGTGCTATCTTCAACGGTCCGGCGGTAAACATCATCGCTTTGCGAGGCGATTTGCAGCGAGCGGCAAGCATCTCGGTATGCCCCGGCCAATCCCCGCCGGCCAGATTCCAGCTCTTTTTGCTGATTGGCGCCGTGACGATGGCGTCGATGATCCCGGCACGAGCCGCGTCGATGGCGTCCAGGCAAAACCGGATCGAGGCTTCCCCGGCTAATTTGCTGGGGCTCGTCACCCAGGCCGGCACGGAATACTCATCGTAATCGGCGACTACGACTTTGTACGGGTACTCCCGACTGATTTTTTCATGCTGGTGCCGGCCCCAGAAAGGCTCGATCTCCGCGGCGTCGGCAACATAGCAAAGCTGTTCGTTCATACCGAAAATGATAAACTTGGCCGCTTTGCGGATGGCCGGATCGGCCAGCGCTTTGACGATGATCTCCGGTCCGATACCCGCGGCATCGCCCATCGTGATGCCGATGACCATCTGTTCGGCGATTGAATTGTTGCCGTTCGTTTTCATATTCGCGATGTATCCGCAGTGTCAATTGTAGCCTATCGGATTTGGGTGGTAGCCTCAAACGCCGCTTGGAGATGGCGTTACTGGAACTCACCATCCCCAAAGCCTCCAGCTTTGAGGCTGCCACCCTCCCCCGTCTATTTAATAAATTAATGCTATTATATCCCGGATGTTATGCAACGCGGGTCAAAATCCTAATTCTCTTAGTCTTTCGGCTGTCAGCGGCTGTTTCTTTGGCAAAATCTCATCAAGCTGTCTTTTTACGCTCTTAACGATAATATCCACCTCGATATTTACAGAATCGCCGATATTAGCCTTGTAAAGCGTGGTTCTCTTGAGTGTCTCGGGGATGATGGCCACGCTAAAACCGTTTGCGTCCAGGCTCGCAATCGTCAAAGAAACGCCATCTACAGCGACGGAACCCTTGACGACCATCGCCTTCAGCAGTTCAGGCTCGGCGGAGAACGTTATATTGGTAAATTCACTGCGTTTGTCGAGGGCTTCGATCGTGGCTGTGCCGTCCACATGGCCCAGCACAAAGTGCCCGCCGAAACGGTCGGTGGGCTTGATAGCGCGTTCGATATTCACCTCTGATGAGGATGTCAGGCTGCCCAGGGTTGATTTTTCCAGCGTTTCGGTGCTGAGATCGAAGCTCGCCAGGGAGCCTTCGAGCCTGGTAATGGTCAGGCAGGCCCCGTTTATCGCGATGCTCTCGCCGGGTTTACACTCGTTTGCAATTTTCCCCAGATCAATGGTGAGAGACGATCCGCCGGTTCCTGTATGCCGTAAAACCGATCTCACCGAACAAATTGTCTCTACGAGCCCCGTGAACATTACAATTGACTCTTGTCTATTTAATATTTATTATTGAAAAGCGACATCAAAGTCATAATCAATTATAAAGAATCAAGAGTCAATAATCAATTGCCTATAAGGTTGGGATCATTATGAATACGTTCTGGCTCAAAATTGTAATGGTCGTTTTTTTGGTCCTCGGCGTGATTGTTCTGGTTACCGTTTTGACCTCCGGGACGCCGGAGCCCGATAAGCCCGAGAAGACGTTTTACGATCAGGCCGAAGAGGATAAGGAGAAATTTTTAGCCGAACCAGAAGCTCTGGATATACAAGCGTCCCCGGTGGATGCGAAGTCGGAACAAGTGCCGGCTAAGCCGGAACGTATCGAATCCGGTCCACCGACTCCCGTACCCACCGAACCCCCTCAGCCGACGATACTTTACTTTAAACCTCTTTCCGAGATAGACAACATAGAGGCCGAGAGATTGTTAAGTGTGGCTGTTCCGGGCCGGAGCATCGGACGGTTACCGATGACCGGTTTCAAGCTGATGGTGGATAACTGTCGGCAGATTATTCGAAGGTGGCCGGATAGCTGGTTTGCTTTTAGAGCAAAACAACTGTTGGCCGATTTGCCGGAACGAGACCAGAAACGATACAATGTCACGAAAGAAGAGATGGATGTCAGCCGGTACGCCACATCCAGGCCTGGAACCCAGCCTTTCAAGGTCGAGGAGACTCGCTGAGAGCACATAAAACATTGTAAAGGAATACGTGGATGAGTACGACAACATCGATTGTGAATATCCCTGTGATTTCGATCACGGCCGATTGCCTGCCGGAGGCGTGGGAAAAGGCGGTCCTGGCGGTTTGGGACCAGGGTTTGGACGTGAGAACCGAGTACGACAAATCCGAAGATCCGCCGAGCAAGGATGCCACCGTAACGATTGCGATTAACGATCCGTTCTGTGAACCTCGAATTCATAAGAACTTTCCGGGCGGGCCGGAGGAGCTTGAGTCGTATCGTCAGGAAGTGGTCGGCGGGATTCACGATCATTGGATCGATCCGGCGGCGGGCAAGTGGACCTACACGTATCACGAGCGACTGTTCTCTTATTGTCCGGTCGAAAACATTCGAGACGTCGATTCCCCGAAGCCTTTTCGAAGGGTCGATCAGATTCAGTATATAATCGACTGTCTCTCGAAAGCGGGGCATAGTCGGCGGGCTCAGGCGATCACCTGGATGCCTACCGCCGATCCGGCAACGGATGATCCGCCCTGTCTTCAACGCATATGGTGCCGCCTGCTGGAAAACAGATCGGGCGGGCTGACGCTGAATATGAACGCGCACTGGCGAAGCAGGGACCTTTACAAGGCGTGGTTTATGAACGTCTATGCCCTGACCGATCTTCAGCGGATGATCGCCGAGGCCGTCGCCGCCCAACGAGGCGAGCCGGTGAACGTGGGCCGGTACGTCGATATCAGCGATTCGTTGCACATCTACGGCAGCTACTTCGACGAGGTGACCCCGGAGATTGAGAAGATGCGTCGAAGTTCCTATACGGAACGGTCGTGGCAAAGTACGCATCCGGCCTTTGAGATGATGACGACCGAGGCCAGGGAAAAGCTGGTCCGGGATCCGGACTGGTACGCAAAAGCCAAAGGGCATTAGCTTGGTTTTGGATATCGAGATTTTGAAAAACCGCGCTTTCAATGAGCGCAATACACAGAACGAGATACACAACATGAAAGGCACAAAATGGCTATAGTAGTAAATGGTGAAAAGGTCGAGGATGCTGCCATCAAGCAGGAAGTTGAGCGCTTGAGGCCGGACTACGAGCGGGTCTTTGCCGATCAGGATCCCAAGGAACGCGAAACGCAGTTGCTGGACTGGTCCAAAGAAAATGTGATTGAACGGGTCTTGATCAATCAGGAAGCACAAACGAACGGCCAAGCCATCCCGTCTGACAAAATCGAGTCGGCTCTGACGAAACTCAAAGAACAATATGCCGACGAGGAGCAACTCTACAAAGACTTCGATACCCGCGATGACGAGAAGATCAAGAAGGATATCGAGATGCAGATGAGGGTCGAGCAGACGCTTCACAAGATCTGCGAGGATGTTCCAAAGCCGACCAAAGCGGCTATTGAAGAGTACTATGAGAAGAATAAGGAGCAGTACAAAACAGGCGAGCGGGTTCGAGTCGCGCATATCGTCAAGTATGTCAACTGGCAGACGGATGAAGAAACAGCTTATCGAGAGATCAGTGCCGCACACGATGAATTAAAAGGCGGCACTCCCTTCGAAGCGGTTGTCGATAAATATACCGATTGTGCCGATAGTGGCGGCGACTTGGGTTTTGTTTCCCGGGGCCAGATGGTCGAGGAATTCGAGGACGTCGTGTTCAATCTGGGTGAAGGGCAGATCAGCGACGTTTTTCGCAGTCGCTTCGGCTTTCACGTCGCGAAGGTTTATTCAAGGGAGCCGGCGACGGTGCCGAGCCTTGAAGACGCCAAGGAACAAGTTACGGAAGCTCTCACGGAACAAATGCGATCCGAAGCGATCGATAAGTTTATCGACGAATTGAAGAACAAGGCGAAAATCGAAGAGGTATAGTCCATTATAAGATTAGGATATCAGGGCATTAGATATCGGATTATCGGGCCGACATAAAAAAGAGGAAAAAATACGTGTTTTCATTTGGCTTGTTGAGGTTTTTGTATTAGACTTTAAGTGTAGCCCACAGGGAAAAGCAAGAATTCAGACGAATCAGAAACGACGCTTTCACGGGAGGTGAAAGCTTTGTACCAGACCTGAGGGGGGGTTGTATAAGTTTCTTTCCGAGTTGGCCTCTGCGTTCTCCACGCAGAGGCTTTTTTTATAAAAAAACGTTGCAATCAATCCCCGGCTTTTCAATCGCCTGTTCCTTTACTTCTTGTCAAACCACACATTGGGAACGATACGAATCCGCCTGGAGAATCTGGAAGTTATTTTGTTAAATTCAATGTCAAAATTTTTGTTGACGCCCAATATACAGTGGTTAGAATACGTATGGTATACTATATGTGGAGTTGATGGGCTTCAATAAGCCCGTTCGTATGAAGGGGATGGGCGCCTCATGAAGGAGGTTGAATAAAGCCTGACGTGGTGTGATGACTCAAGGGTGATTGAGGCCTTAACTCTGAAATGTATCTCGGGCAGAGCGCGCAATATGGAATGCGAGATACACGATGAAGTGTCCCTTCTGTAAGGAAGATCGTGATAAGGTTGTTGATTCGCGTTCAAGCGATGGCGGAAGGATCATCAGGCGTCGCCGCCAGTGTTTGGTATGCAAAAAACGCTTTACGACGTACGAAAAAATCGGTGAGAGCTTTAAGCTCTATGTCGTGAAGAAAGACAACTCTCGTGTTCCTTACGACAGAGGCAAAATCGTCGGCGGATTGCAGAAGGCCTGTTACAAACGACCTGTTTCGGCCGAGCAGATTCAGCGCATCGCCGATAAGGCCGAGGAAGCCATCTTTAAGAACTTTGATAAGGAGGTGTCATCCGCGTTTATCGGGGAGAGAGTGATGAAACAGTTGCGTCGGATCGACAAGGTCGCCTATATTCGTTTTGCGAGTGTCTATCGCGATTTTAGGGACGCCGGCGAGTTGATTAAGGAAGTTAGTGAAGCCATTACCGAAACGGAGCCAGCTGCCCAATTGATGCTTTTTGATGAGTAGTTAGGGCCGGGCCATCGAGACGAGCGGTGCAATGGACGATGTGAAGGAAAGTCTGCAAGGAGGCAAAGGACGTTAATGCGAGCGCAGCTCAAAGTCGTCAAAGCCGACGGTTCTGTTGAGCAATACCTGCACACAAAGGTCGTGGGTACGATCAATAATGCGCTCGGTGCGATCGACGAGGCGAACATCGATATGGCGGAGCAATTCACCGAGGTGGTGACGTTCTTTCTTTACCACCAGCAAGGCCGCCGACGTGTGAATAGCAGCGAGATTTTTTCGATGATCCAGGTGGTTTTGGCCTCGACTGGTTATGAGGGCGCTGCTGAGGCATTGAGCCAGCATCATTTCGAGCGAAAGCTCAGGCGTTCGCGAACCGAGGTTATTGCCGTAGACATTCAGAACCTGAGGGATGCCGAATTCTTCGTTGGCACTGAGGAGGCTGGCGTTCGAACCCGATGGGACAAGTGCCGAATTGCCGAGGATCTCATCGACGAGTGTGGAATGGACCGGCAAACGGCGAGGATGATCGCCGCGATGGTGGAGGAAAAAATCTTCAATATGGGGATGACACGAATTCCATCCAGTTTGATCAAACAACTTGTTCTCGGAGATACTGCCGCCGTTGAACGGGCGCGGGAGCAGTTCCAGATGATCTAAAAGAGGCATTTCCCTCCAAGTAGAATGGCTTCCTTTCAATGCCTTACCCTTCTTGGGATACCCTTCGTTTGGGCTAACTTCTCGCCGGATAGCCCACCGTCTGGGCGAAGAGAACGCTTTGTTCGGGGCGCAACTTGAATTCTTTGGCCGTGTATCGTTTGTCGCAATTGTGGAAATGAGCGGCCAGACCATTGGAAGCGGCGAATAGGTAAACATTTGCGGCGATCAGACCCGTGGCGACATAGTAATACGACTTTTGTACTTCGGGATCTCCGATGTTTCGATCGGGCTGCCCCGGTCCTTCATCGTATCGGGTACGATCCACGACGAAGAAAATATTGACCGGTGCTCCGGCCGCCGAACGTCTGCCGGACCTCCGACGAAAGTCCCCGGCCACAACGGGCGTCAGACGATGCGGAACCGCCTCGTAGAGATAGACGCCTTCGGGCAGGGCGACATAGAGATCGATTTCCTGTGAGTTGCTGGCCGAGGCCGCCGTTCGTCCCGGCTTTCCAAAGGACGCTTTCTCTCGATTCACTCCGAATGCGGCCCAGAGGAGATTGGACAACACTTGGGGCGGGAGTTTCTGATCGCTGATGTTGCGGATCGTCTTCCTTTCCTGCAAGGCAGCCAAAACGGACTTGCCCCCGTCCTTTTGAGGCTTCACAAGCGAGATCGGTTTCAGGTCCTGGGCAGGCAGGGATGTTGCACGCGCCAGCACGGCGACCGCCGGCACCGTCTTTAAGAATGTTCTGCGATTCATTGGGTATTCCTTTCTCTGGTTTTAGGGGATGTATGGTTTAATAATGTCTTTACTCGGTTAAAAATTCTTTCGCCAGGCTCTTCGGCTTCGATGTCGAGCCAGTGAACATTGCTGAATGTTTTAAACCAGGTTCGTTGGCCTTTGGCTAATCGGCGGGTGTTGATCTTGATCTTTTCGATGGCGTCTTTCAGATTCATCCGGCCGTTCAGATATTCAATGATCTCGGCGTAGCCAATCGCACAACGAGCCTGTTTGCTCAGAGGTTTCTCTTCGTCCAGCAGGGATCTGACTTCATCGACCAGTCCGGCTTCGATCATTTTTTTGACCCTTTTATTGATCCGGCTGTTGGCATTGGTCTTGTCTCGACGCAAGCCGATGATCGTCCAGTCGTCTTTCGGCCGACGTGTTTCCCATTGCTTCTGAAAACTCGATATAGGCTTACCCGTAATCGCATAAACCTCCAAAGCACGAATGATGCGTCGGGCGTCGTTGAGATTGATACGGTCGGCGGCCGCGGGATCGATGCTCGTCAGTTCGCGATGAAGCTGCGCCAGACCTTCCGCTTGTGCTCGCGCCCGCAGCTCGGCGCGTATCCGCTCATTGCTGCCGGCTTCTTCGAAGAGTCCGTACAGTAATGATTTGATGTACAGAGCGGTTCCGCCCACGGCAATGATTTTTATGTTCCGATTTTTTATCTGCTCGATGGCTTCCGACGCCGCATCCAGAAAGGTGCCCACGCTGAACGAGTCGCTCGGCTCGACCATGTCGATCAAGTGGTAGGGGATACGCTCGCGGGCCTTTCTGGGCGGCTTAGCGGTGCCAATGTCCATCCGACGATAGACCTTCATCGAGTCGATACTGATGATTTCCGCACCGATACTTTCAGCCAGATCGAACGCCAGTCGGCCTTTGCCGGATGCCGTTACGCCGAGAATTAGAATCATTTTACTCTTTACTATTTGCCGTCTGTTTTTTATTATGGCTCAATAATCGACAATCGAACGACGATTGTCAATACCAGGCAGTTTGGGGCAATCGAATATGGGCAGTAGTGCTTCGACGATGGACTTCAAGACTCGATTACAAAAGAAAGCCCAAGCCGTCAACGACACACTTCAGCGGATATTGGATAACCAAGATATCCGCGGCGAACTGAAGGAGTCGCTCAAATACACGCTTGAGTCACCGGGCAAACGGGTGCGGTCGGTGCTGCTGCTCTGGTGTTGTGAGCTTGTCGGCGGGAAGGTGAATCGCAATGCCCAGATTGCCGCGGCGGCGATTGAGATGGTGCATACCTATTCGCTGATCCATGATGATTTGCCGGCGATGGATGATGACGATATGCGCCGGGGCAAGCCAACATGTCACAAGGCCTTTGATGAGGCGACGGCGATTCTGACGGGCGATGCGCTTTTGACGCTGGCGTTTGAAATTCTCGCCAAGGAGATTGACCGCCCGACAGTCGCGATCAAACTCATTCGTCAATTGGCCGAAGACGCGGGTGCTTCCGGAATGATCGCCGGACAGATGGCGGACTTGAAGGCACAGGAATTTACCGGTACGAAAAAAATCCTGGAGTATATCCACATCCACAAGACCGCCAAGATATTTCGATGTGCCGCTGCGATGGGGGCGTTTTGCGGCGGCGCAACGCAAAAGCAACTCGATTGCCTCTGCGAATATGGCCTCAAGGTCGGTCTGGCTTTTCAAATCGCCGACGATATTCTCGACGCAACGGCATCGAGCGAGCAGTTAGGAAAAACCGCCGGCAAGGATCTCAAGGCCGCCAAGTGTACCTATCCGGCGGTCGTTGGATCAGAAGAGGCAAGAGTGCTCCAGGAGCAGGTGACATCGCAAGCCGTAGCCGCATTAAAACCATTCGGAGCCAAGGCCGACACGCTCCGCGAATTCGCCCAGGCCCTCCTGCAAAGAACAAGATAATCTCACTCCGGACGACACTGTTCTTAAGGATCACCTCAATATCCTAATCGGATTTTACTCTTGACGGTTATTACATACTTGCAGGCGGATCATTGGTGTTCCAGATGTCGCAGTAAAATTTCCATGTGTCATCCGGCTGCCTCTGCCAGATTGAGATGAACCTGAGGTTTTGTATGATCGGTTTGTCAGCAGTTTCGCTCTCAAACTTGAGGATAAAGTCCCCACGAATGAATGCCAGGTTGCCGCATACCTCAATGTCTTCGAGAGTCACCTCTGGATTCTCGATTGGCGGAGCCTTTTTGAATTCGTTTTCGTACCATTCTGCGATGGCTTGTTTCCCACGGACAATCGGCTCATCTGGCGGTATCAAGAGCGCATCGTCCGTATAGAAATACGCAAGTTTCACTCCATCGTTGAATGCATGCGCCGCCAAAAATTCATCTTCAAGCTCGTGGATCGCCGCGATGTCTTTTTCTGTCCCGGCACCCGGTTCAACCGTGCCCGTAGATTGCGCGCATCCGCAAAACAAGCTGCACAAAAGTATTCCCGGTACTACATACTCAATTGCTTTTCGCATGATTTACTCCCTTCTCATATCGAGTCTATCCATACTTGTTGCCTCCGATCGTCGTCATATCGCACACTCATTACAAAAATCGTCTCGGAGTCATTTCACGCTGGCTAAAGGTACTACATCGAAGAAATTCCGTCAAAAAAATTGTTCCTTTTCCGGGATTAGCCCGATGCGTGTACGTCTTTAAAAAATGGACATTTCAGCGTTAAAAAAGCCACTTTAATAAGACCCCGGGAAAAACCTGGTATCGGCTTTGTCTATGTGTTGTATTTTAACGCCGATATCAGCCTTTTAGCCGAGGCCGGCTGTCCTTTTCCCGCGTCCAATCGGGCAATAAGAGTGAGATTCGATTAAGGAAAAATTTAAGGATGGGTCGATACAATCAATGGTTTTTTTAAGGCCAAAGGATGAAAGTGCATAGATACCAAGTTGAAGTGATGTGGCTGATCCTGGCCGTACTGAGCGGCTGGGGAACGACCCTCACAAAGTGGAAGCTCGAGCCTCAGCCGGCGAGGCAAGACCGCGTGGAAGAAAAAAATTATTCCCCATACCAAAGTCGTCCGCCGCCTCATCGGGAATGAGTTTTCACAGGATTTCTCACAAGTGAACGAACAACGAAATGAACCAATGGGCCATAAGCGCAATGCTTACGGCCTTTTTTTCGTGATGTGTCCAGCACAGATTCTCAAGAGAGGTATGAAGCCAGAGTTTTCCAGTTGATCCCGCCACCTTTTGTAATTTCATATTCGAGCAGGAGATATCCTCCGTTATGTCCGTCCTCGAAATATGCGAGCGCCCACTTTTTTGTCAGAATCCACATTTTGCTCCGGCCATAGAAATGCATGGTCCCGCCCATACTCCCCTCGTATGGAATCAGCTCTCGGTGCCGTTTTAAGTCTGAGATAATATCTTTCAGCGGATCTTTCAGGCCCGCTCTCTTCATGGCTTGAATGTCCCATCTAAAGACCTCAATGGGCTGGGTGGGTTTGTCTTCGTCCACATCGGCGATCAGTTCCGGTTCCGTTACGCCGCCGTCCGGTTCCGTTTTTATACGGCGAAGCTGTTCGGTAAGCAGTCGGTTTGTTTCTTTTAGGTGTTCGATCCGGCTTATGTTCCGAACGTGATAGGCAATCAGGACGACCAGAGAGAGACTTGTTACAATCCATCCAAAGTGAGCGACGTGCTGTAATATGGCTTTCATTTTGCACCTCTCTCGGTGACTGTATGAGGGATGTTTTAGACAAAATATTCACCTGACGCACCAAGTGCGTTTCCACGCCATTTCATGGAGGCTTAGCATCCCAAAGATAAAGGGAGAAGGCCTCTAAAGGACTTCGATCCGCCGGGTTACCCTACTTTCACCATTTTCGTTTGTGGCAATAAGAGTAAACGTAGTCGTTTTCGTCGGAGCAATCGTCCTTGAGCCCAACGTGCCGACGGAGCCGATGTTCGGTTCGATCCGTACTTTATCCGCGTCCATCACCCACCAGCTCAGTGTCGATTTTTGTCCCGGGCCGATCCGCGGGCGCGTCGTCGTAAAGCTGCGAATGACAGGGCTCTCAATCGCACGAATCGTGGGAGCGTCGACACCCTCTTCAATATCGACCGCGACACTTTGTAACTGTTCCTGAAGTTCGCTGACCTTCTCCGTCTCGGCCTGGAGCTTTGTCGTGAGCTCGTCGATTTTTGCCCGGGCTCTTTGCGTCTCGGCAACGGCCGCCTGGCGAGATTTCGAGAGGGCATCCACTTCCTGCTGAAGCGTGTCGCGTGAGCGAGTCACTTCGCCGAGCTTTTGCCGAAGCGATTCTTGTTCGCGGGTAACCTCGCCGAGTTGTTCCTGTAATTTCTTCTGTATGGCGGTCAATTCCTCGGCCTGTTTGCGTAATTGCTCGCGCGAAGTGGTTTGTTGACTGAGCTCGTCAATTTGTTTTTGTAATGCGTCCCGTTCCTGCGTGAGTGTTTCCATCTGAGCCATCAGCTCATCGTGTTGTTTCTTGGCTTTTTCAGAAGCTGCTTGAGCCGCCGCCTTTGCATCCGTCAACTCTTTCTGTAGACGTTCCTGTTCCGCACGATCCGTGCAACCCGTCAGGATTAGGGGGGACGCCAGCGCGATAACACTTGTAACGATCAAAATTTTCTTCGTCATTTTACTCCCTTTCTTTTCGATAGATATTCACTCCGTTCAATCAAAGATTTACAGAATTGTACCCCAAAGTAGGTGCCCTGCCAAATAAAAAGTCCCAAAAAAGGATAATCAAAGCGGTCTTTTAAAATGGAAAAGTGCAACACGTATCCTCTTAGATCAGGTTTGAACGGACTTTGACTCAGGCGGAATGGTCATCCCCTTTATCCGGGCGGCTTTTCGTCAGCACATCCGTTTTTCCGGCAAACAGATCGGCAATCGCACGGGTATAACCGAATCTTTCGAGGAAAATCTTGACGACGGCCGTAATCGGCACGGCTAAAAACATCCCGATAATTCCCCAGATCGTTCCGAAGAAGATCAACGACAACAGAACGACAATCGGATGTAGATCGAGCGACTCGCCCATCAATTTGGGTTGAAGAAGATTACCGATGACAAACTGGATGCCGCCGGGGATCGCCAGGACCAATATCTTCGAGGCGATGCCGAGTGACGGATCGATCAGGGCAACCGGAAGAGGCAGGATCGTCGCGATGACCGAGCCGATATTCGGAATGAAATTCAGCAGGAATGCGAGAAAGCCGAACATCCATCCGAAATTAACGCCGAGGATCTCGAGTACGAATCCCACCAGAACTCCCGTGACGCTGGAGGTTAGAAGAATAGTCAGCAGGTACCGCTTGATGCGTGTTTCCACTTCCCACCACAAGCTGCCGGCCGGAGCCTTTAGTGTGCCCTGCCCGGCGACCATGAAGATCATAAAGATCACCACGAGCAGACCGTTGGAAATCACGCCCATGACACTGCTGGCGATATCGGTGAGTGCTTTTCGGATCGTGTTAGTCGGAATACGAATCAACTGTGCGGATGGATCGCGCCGGGCTCGGGTCGGTTCATTGGGATCGGAGAGCGGATCGTTCGGGTCTTGTACCCGTTCATTGGGACCGGGAAACGGTTCCTTCGGCTCGCGGGCCGGCGCATTGGGGTCGGTGAACCATTCGGGCGGGAGCAGCTTTCGGGCTCGAACGAGCACTTGTTGGAACTGGTCTTCGTAGTCGTCTCGGTTGCGTACAATCTCATCGGCGGCCGCCGTCACGAGTAAGGTGACCAGGATGAGAATCGCACAGCCGATGGTGACGGTGGTCAATATCGCCGTGCGACGCGGAATACGGAGCCACTTCATCTGAAGGTCGATAATTGGCCCGAGAGAGAGCGTCAGAAAAACAGCCAGGACGAACGGGATCAGCACACCCTTGAAAAAATACAGCGCCCCCGTGATGCCCAGTGCCGTCAGAATCAAAAGGCATCCCGTTTGAATTCGTTGTTCGTAATGTTCGGGTTTTTTCGCCATGGCCTTGCTCGTCTTCATCCATACGACGGATCATCCGTTCCCGGATATGATACAAGATACTGAAGTCCGCGCCGTCTTGCAACAACTTGGTCGGATGCTCTGGAATTTAGCATGCAGGAAATCTATCGACCCTGACTCAGTCATCGGTTTCGCCGGTCGCCTCTTTACTGAGACCGAGAAGCCCCGCCAGGGTTGGTCCGGTATAACATCCGGTCAGGATCAGCCCGGAAAGGATCAACAATTCCAGTTCCGGATAAGCCAATAGCACCGCACCGATGGGAGTAAAGGTGAACAGGCCAAAACAAAATACGGCGACGATCAGGCTGTTGATAAGCGCATAGCCGGCCGCCCTGCCTCCTTCTTTGCCGAGAATAATAAAGAACCGTTCGATCATCATGGTCGTGACCACCACGGGCAGCAAAATGGCGCGCGGATCAATATCCATGTTGAAGACCTCGCAAATCGAAACGGCGATCGCTAAAAAAAGGACAACGAAAACCGCCACGACGCCCCTTCGGGAAACCGCTGGTAATTTGAGCCGGGTAAATATCATGCGGAAGAAGATGCCGACGCCAAAAATCGTGAAGAAAACCGGCAGGCCGATCTTCCAGTCGGATTTGGTCTGACTCAGCGCCAGAAGCGTGGGAGAAAACGTGCCGATCATTCTCATGCCGGCCAAACGTCGATAGACCGCCGTAACCAGTGTGCCCGCCGGGATCAGAAGAATAAGGCCCAGCGTCCTTTGGCTGGAAGTCGACAAGCTGCGGAAGTCCAGGATCATCCGTAAACGCTTGGTGAAAAAGTCGTAATCGGAAGAAATTTCAGGAGTGTCCCTCGGTTGCAAGGCGGCGTCATCCGGACCGATAGAGGTCTTCTGAAACGCCACACGCACGCCGAGGCCCAGACAACACAAGGCGACAACAATCCCTACAGTGACGATTCGTGTTCGAACGAGTTCGTCCATGGGCTTGGTCTTTTATCAATTCATCGTGACGTTCTCTTCTAAAGCTTCAAAAGGATGTTATGCCTTTTGGGCCGATTTGTCAATTCCGTGTTTCTTGCTATCGTCGTTGAGGGTCTGCTGAAAACGGACTGGAACATAGGAGCATTCTCGAAGAATGAAGTGACGTCTTTTTTAGCCCATCTCAGTGTTGTTCGAAATGGCCTTCTATATAGACGATCAAAAAGACCCTAAGCCTTAGTTTTATAAAAAAGGTGGAATGTCGTATGCTATTTAAACGAGCCTGTTGAAAAAATAGCAAAAGTCCCTGCCTGCCACCCTGAGAGGGTGGGCGGGAAGGCAGGGACCTCGAAAAAGCCGCAAGGCGGATCGCTCCTCCTCGCCGCTCTTATCACTTCGACTTTCCGATCAGGCACTTACAGTGTTCTGCGTCCTCTTAACCAGCCGACAATACCGATTCCAAGCGCCCCCAGCATCAGACCGCCCGGTGCGGGCATCACGTCCGGGACGACTTGAAGCGTGCCGGAGAAAACGGCCTCGCTGTAGCCGTCCGCTGAGTAAACGTCCGGATTGAGCCAGACATTGCCTTGCACATTCAATCCGTCCTTGGCCGCGGACGATTCTGCTGTCATCAGACCATAGCTTGCAGAACCCGTCGACGAGGTCGGATCGCTTTGGGCATATGCATCGGTGCCCAGGCGATCCAGGACAAAGCCGGAGACGCAACTGCCTCGGGCCGTCCACAGCGCCGAACCGGTCCGGCCCATCGGGCCGTCCAGCTCCCAATCGAAATGGCCTTGACCGTTCTCCACATGGGCCTCGGCGGTGATCCGCCAATCCACATGGTACGTCTTGCCGAGGGCTAAATCGTACGTTACGGCATTGAAATAGTCGATATTATAGGCTACATCCCCTGAGGCGTTTTGGATGGCACCGCTATCGCCCCAGGTCTCCGACCAGCTAAGATCGGTGGACTTTATGGAGAACCGGGCGGACCAGGAACTCGAGTCAGACGCTCCCAGGCTCCGGCCGGTCATAAAGCCGCTCACATCCCATGTGAAGGTATAGGGAATGGCGCTTGCCTTTTCCTCTCCCAGGAACAGCAGGCTGCAGAACACCATGAAGGCGATCAGCACCATTCTTTTCATTCCACGTCTCCAATGTAAAAGTTACCGCTCCGAAGGACCTCGCGCGCGGGTCCTTCGTACACCTACGGGGGTGACCCCACGACATCGATGGCGCGTGGCATGAACTGGTAGGAATGAAATGACCGAACGTATCAAAACACTCAGCGCGCTACCCAGCTCTATAGAACCGGGCCGCTCTGCACTTCGATACCCTTGTCCTCCAACTCCTCCCGTATTACCTCACTCCAACATCTGTCCCATAACCGGAACACGCGTCCGGCCGTTGCCCAGGAACCATGGATACGTAATACGGCTGCGTGCCTGAATCTCCAGACATCAGACGACTTCAATAGCTCATTTATACCATATTTCCCATTTTCCGTCAACAGTTATTTCCCGAAATCCTTCATTCTTTCTTTTTTAAATCAAGAATTAATTCTCAATTTGATCGAACCGATCCCAATGCCTCAGAAAAAGGCCAGTGAGTTCCCTTGCCGGGGAATGCATAAATGAAGTGCGGAACGAGAGTAACGTGCTTCAGATTGTAATGGATGCGCTATTTAGCGCCGAAGTCCAAGTGTCCTTTGGCTCTATCTCGACACATTTCCTTCCTGATGCTTATCATCCTTGGAAAGATGCCGGATGAAAGGCCGAGTCCATGACGGAGAACACGTGTGAGGACATATCGCTTGGATTTTTCTTGTGCCGAGCGGAGCGAAACTTCTGGGATTCAAATGTGTGAAAAGGATTTTTCACTCTGCTGCTATCCGCATACAGACAAGACCTTACCGTCCTCCGTGACGTCTCATTCCTAAAATCGGTTACGCTTTCATTTGGGCGACGATTTGGCGGGTTTGGGCCGACTGGATGCTGTGGGCTTGCTTGAAGGCTGGGGCGACGGATTCGTTTTGGTTTTTGAATGTTTCGTTGCCGGCGATGATCTCCTTGAGGGCTTTGGATTTGTTTCGGGTGTCTTTCATAAAACGAACGGCCCGGGTGCCATACACACCGCCAAGTAGAGCACAGACGCCAATGCCCAGTTCCAACATCGCATCGGCGATGTGCCACGGATCCGGCCGCTTCGCCCCGGATTGCAACGCCGTCTCGGCAAGCTGCCAGTTCGATTCGACCAGGATGTCCTCAGCCGTTTCGGCCGGAGGAAACTCGTTCGGCAGGCCGTAATAAACCGTGAAATCCCGGCTTTGTCTTTCGCCGAGCTGGGTTAGGGCTTGCAATACTTGTGAGACGTTTTCTGCTTTGGCGGTCTGGGCGGCGACGATCGCTGTGCGGTTATGCAGCCAGGCATTTTGCTTCTGTACCTCGCTCGGAGCGAACCGCAATGTATCGCATCCGGCCAGCACAAAGCCCATACAAGCGCAGGCGAAAACGACCATCACCGGCATTGTTACTTGCGGATTTTTCTTTGTCTTTTTCATCTTTTCTCTCCTTAATGTTTAGGTGAATCGTATGGTTTTCGCTATAATATTGCTGTGCGGCACAAGATGTGACTATGGATATAGCGAAAAGATTTAAACCTGAAACGATACTGTTGTGGCGAAAGGTCGCAGACCATCCTGAGGCTCGGCGAATCCTGGGACTATTCCCATCGGCTCAAGTCCGACTGATAGAGCGTCAGCGAGGGCTCGTGCTGCCGGATATGTCAGCGTCTCAGGCGTTATTGGCCGGCAAGAGGATTCTGATGATCGGGCAAACCTCGTCTTTTGTAGGAAGGTTTGACGGCCGGCTTGGCTCGAATGTTCGCTGCTACCCTTACCATAAACTGGTGCCGGTCTCAAACGGCTGTCCGTATTATTGCACGTATTGCTATCTGGCATTTGTCTATCGCAAATTTGCTCCGTATATCAAGATCAATATCAATATCGAGACGATGTTCAGGCAGATTCGAAAAGCCCTGAGTGACACCGATGGTAATGTTAACTTCAACATGGGTGAGATGCTCGATAGTCTCGCCCTTGACCATATCACGAATTTGACGACGAGGCTGGTTCCATTTTTCGCTGGTTTTAAACGTGCCTTTCTGATGCTGTTGACTAAGAGCAACAACATTGACAACCTTTTAGCCGTCGAGCCTAACCATCAAACCGTTGTTTCCTGGAGCCTTAATAGTCAAAAGATGATCGAGCAGTATGAATTGGGAACAGCAAGCCTTGATGAGCGGATCGAGGCGGCCGGGAAGTGTCGGGAACACGGCTACCGAATCCGGTTTCGCATTGATCCAGGGATTCTCTATCCGAACTGGCGAAAAGGATATGCTGACTTAGTTCAGAAGGCATTGACAGTTGTTCGTCCTGAAAACGTTACACTCGGTATGTTGAGGCTTCTGCCCGGTCATTTCCACCTTGCATCAGGTGCCTATGGTGATCGCGCTCGAGAGCTCTGGGATCATAATTTCGTTAGAGGGGCTTCAGATGGCAAGCTCCGCTATCCGCCAAAACAACGTGTCGAATTCTACACTTTTCTCATCGATCCCATCCGAAGTTTCGATAAGGATGTTTCTATCGGCCTGTGCCGTGAGACACCTGAAATCTGGAATTTCTTCAAGGACCAATGCCAGCCGCGAAAATGCAACTGTGTGATATAGTAAGAATCCATTGTGGACTATCGTCCCTCTGTGATGTCGGTTTTGGTGATGTGTTTCTCGACGGCTTGCAGGCGGTATTCGTGGGAGAGGTTTTGGGTCCAGAGGGATTCGAGTTTCTCTTGCAAACGGTCGTTCGATTCCAGCAGCATCGTTACATCTCGCTGCAAGAGATCAAGCTGGCGTTGCAGATTGAGCCAGCTCCCCAGGATCAAGGAAGCCAATAGCATGAGCTGCACGATCACGGACAGATTGATCTGACGATTTAGTTGCCACGATTTGGAATGTGTTACTGCCATGTTTTTCTTGGTGCCTGAAGAGTAGAGCTTCTTGGTTCAATTTATGGTTCGGCGTAGAAGACGTTTTTGCCGCCGACCCGGGCCATGATGGCGTAAGTCTCGGCTGACAGAATCCCCTCTTGGGTGAACGATTCGGCGAGGTTGACTGCCTGCATCTGCTGGCCGATCTCGCTCGGCTCCGAGCCGGCGTTGCCGATCACGACGGCGATGACATTATAGACATTGTAGGACGAAAGGCTCTTGACCTTGACGGTCCATGCAGCGGTCTTGGCCCCGGGTGAGGTCACCACGGCGATCTCACTGGCCCCTTGCGAGCTCTCGCGACACAGCCGATCCAGCATCTGTTGACTACTTACACTTCTGGTCGTATTGCTCATAGCGGATAATCCCTCTGTCGAACGATTCTCAGATTCGTACATTGCCTTTTATAATCCATCTGAATCCGCACGATCCGGCTCGTGCTGCGATTGTCGCTCCGACAGGCCAACAGATCCCTGCTCTCGGGACTTGTGGTTACTGTGTCGCCTATCTGGCAATCGAACATCAGGCTTGGCGTTTGGATATCGAAGGTTTCAATAATCTCCGGCGATGCCGCGGCTGTGTGACGAACGAACTGGTGTAGGGCATCGGAATCGTCTACTTCATCCGCCGTTCCGAGCGTTTCATCCGTCGATGTGGCAAAGATGCTCTGGTCGGAGACCTTGCGATACTTGAATTGACGAGGCAAAGTCATTACATGCTCGAGCACCGGCGCGGTTGAATGGATTGGACCGTCGGCGACGGTAGCGGTGAGTCGCTCGTCGCTGATGACCGAGGCGGTGATTCTGAATTGCAGAGAGCCTTGGAGAGCCGCAACCCAAGTGTCGATATCGAGCCTATCGCTGCTGAGCCACACACCGCACTCATCGAGCAGGATATTGAAGGCGTGAAGGTATTGCCACCAGGTCTGGCCGGAATCGTATGAAACCTGGAGAAAGTAGCCCAGCGATCGTTCTAACATGTCGGTGGTCAGGGCGGAACGGAAGCGTCTTCGACGATACACGAAATGATTGCTCTGAAAGATCCTAGTGAAGTCGAATGCATCGCCCTGGTTGTAGGGCTGGCCGGAGTACTGGCCCGCCTCGTTCAGGCACCACTTGCGATAGACGTCTTTGACTTGATAGAAGTTGGGATTGGTCGAGGGAGAGAAGGTGTCGTAGTTAGTATCTTCCAGTCCGGCGTCCCAGGCCTTAATCAACTCGAAGGTCGCTTCGTAGATTTTAAAGTCTCCATGACCGATATATTTATGTGTCACGGGATAACGGTGTCTGGTGCTCTCTAAGGTGGCGATATTGGTCCTGGAAAAGCTCAATGTCTCGCCGGTTGGTTGACAATTCAGTTCGATGGTTCTTCCCGTGCTCCTTTTATAGAAAACAATCGCCTGGTCGGGTCCGATTGGTGTGAGCGTCGGAACGAACTTAAAGTTTAAGCCGATCCGTTCGCAACATTGATAAAGGGCTTCGGAGAGATTCAGTTCTGTGAGATCGAGGTCCCGGACGATCTGGTTTTCAGTTAAGGTTTTTAACTGGACCAGAGTCGGTTTCCGTAATTGACCGAGCGGCATGTATTCACAGAGCAGATAATCAATCACCTCCGCATAACTCCAGAGTTTGCTCTGAGTCGAATCGGCACAGAAAACGGTGTAACTCTTACCGTTGACTGAAATCGGATCGGGATGAGCGTTGCCCTGACTATCGGGATTGAATATTGTATCCTGGCCGGCGAGGAAGACGCTCGATCCATCCATTTGTGTAAGGCGCTGACCATGTACCGAGATCCGCTTGAGGGCCGTGCCGAAATCTCTGGCGATGATTTCCACGCTTTCGCCGGTATCTGATATTGTCGTCTCGATGCTTTCGATATGGCCGTAAAAGATCGGAAAACTGAACGTCGCTGCACACGGGGGAGTGCCGTTATAATATTGCTGCACAGATATGGATTTCCCCATTGCAAGTTCGCTTTCGATATCCTCGGCGGATGTGAAGCCTCCGGTTGGATAACCCGCGGGATTGTAGATGAATTTTGCCCAGCTAAAGTCGGGCCAGCCGCTTCGGACGATCTCAGTCAACTGCAGATCGGGGCATAGCTCACCGTCGATGAGGATCGAGACAGTGGCCGCCGGAAGGGCCAGTGAAGTTTGTTCCGATTGGAAAAAGTCAATTCTGTTGGACATGATGTGTCTTGAAATTCTCCTGAACAATGTATCAGACTGTTTCAACGAACAAGATATCGATTTCTTCCGGGCTGGTACTATCAAGCTCAATGGCCCATTGTGCGAATGCATCATGCTGATTGCCATCGGCATCTTCCGCCTTGACGGCGAACAGGTATCTGCCCGGCTGGAGAGTGTCACTGATGTAACTGTAGAACTTGTATCCCTGGTACTCGATCGTGGCCAGAGCCGTCTCATCGTCGATTTGGCCTGTGGCACCATCGTAATACACATTGAAATACGTCGGGGGGGACTTTTGTTCCAAGGGGCAGTAGAACCAAACCAGGTGTGCCCTATTGCCGTCCGCTTGTTTGGCTTTTAAAGCGGAAATCTTATTTGGGTGCGGCTTGATCAGATCACCATTGGCATCGAATGAAACCTTCGCCGCGGCTCTGAGAGTGAGCTCCCAATTACCGCAATGATTGAACCGGCGTATCATGTAGAAATAGGTTGTACAACTCTCGTGCGATATACAGCCGGGTGGCGAAATGACAGACGCCTCTTGATCCGCTATTATCAATATGTTGGTGAAGTCTATTCGATCCATTCCGAGGCCGCGGTAGAGCGCAGAGCAACCGGCGACGCGAGTCCAGAACCAGCCGAGGCTCAAGGTCGTACCCAGCTTGAGTGCATTGGCCGTCATGCCGTTGAAAAGTGTGTCGCTTAGCCAGCTTGATTTTATTTTCGCTGAACTGTCGATGGATTCCAGTTGTGCTGATACCGCCGATGTTGCATCAGCAGATCCGGCGAGAGACACGATAGACACAGGAGCGTGGATCGGGGCGGAACTGACGGAACAATCAAACATGGCAAACGGTTCCCGATAGAGCCATTTGATTTCCTCGGCGCTCAGGGCACGATTGTAGATGAAGACGTATTCAATGCTACCGGTCCAGCAGTGGTTGAAACCACTCCCTTCATATGTACCGCCGATTCCTACGAACTGATTGTCGATCACATCGAGGTTACCTTCGGTGGCCGTGTCGGACGCCTCCTGCACGCCATTGACGTAGAGATACGCACCGTATGGCTTCCAGGTGCCGGCGATGTGGATCCATTCGCTGCCGTTTGTTGCATGAAGTGAGGTCGAATAAATCGTGCAGTCGTTCTCAGTATCCGTAAAGACGCGCCATGCGAACTTTCCGTCTGTCTGGCCGTACAATCGGACCGGTCGAGCGTAGGCACAGCGGGCAAAAATGGTATTGGTCTGACTTGCACCGTGATTGGCCAGCGCAACGACGCTCAGTTCGTTGGTAAGATCCCATCCGAATTTGCCGGTTCCGCAGTCGATACATTTATCGGTGCCGTCGAATTGAAGACAATAACCATGTTGTCCCTGCTTCCATAGAGGGGATCCACCGTAAAAAATGCCGTGCTGACGGTAAGGTCCGAGGTCGGCGACAATCTCACCGGTTCCTTCACCGAGCAGCCAGCATCCGGCCAGACCTCTGGCGAGCGGATGGGAGATCCTGATGAGAGTCCCTCTGATCGGTTTAAGCCGTGGCATTGAATGTCACTCCATAAAATTTATAGGCGAAGTTGTACTTATCGTTGAAGATTGTCCGAATATTTTGCCAATCGGCCCTCACAGCGTCAGCGATATCGGCCTGAGTTTGGTTGGCAAGGACGATGATGGTTCGTGAGACTTCGATTAATGAGCCTGCGGCTAAGGCATCAATTTCGTCCTGCTGAAGCTGTGCTGCGATGGTGCTTTCCGGCGTCGGCACGATCCCGCTGACCGGCGTGTCGATCGGGATGTGGTAATACAATTGGACTTTGCCTTTGCCGGTTTGGGTCTTCTGATTCTTTCCTATGTAAATATCGGCCATGTTTGCCTCCTTATGTCGTTTGATAGTTCCAGCACTGAACGTATGCCCGAACGTTGTGACTGTCGGTCGAGCCTGTTTGTTGCACGCCGATCCTGAAGTGGGCCGGATCTTTGATGATGAAGCTCAACTGCTGTGGATCGACACTCTTATCCCCCTGCATTTCCAATATCGGTGTGTCATCATAGTTGGAACCGTCAAGCGAGCCATAGAGCTTGATCTTGACCTCATCTGTCGGTGAGTTGTCATGGTCGATCTCAATGGTGACATGAGCACCCTCATATCCATTGGTTTCCATGTCGACATCCGTCGAATAGGATTCCGTCGTTCCGGAGAGCGTGATATAGCCGTCACCGGTTCCGATGATTTGGGTCTGCGAGCCCCAATTTTTATTTATCGTTGTCATTGTAAACTCCTGTTACTCTTGGTTAATCCAAGTTTATGTTCAAGTCTCCCGGATCGAATATAGCTGTGTACGAACTATCGATGGCTTTCGGTTGGCTCAGGGCTCCATGGATTAACATGTTGCCGCCCGTTGCGGCATCGAACAATGCAAAGTGGGTGATGGTTCCCCAGCTTCCAGTGGCTTTGGGAAAGATAATGTTGTTTGCGTTGTCCAGAGAGCCGCCGGATGCGGTATTCCAATCGGAAGCGGAAGTTTCCACGCGTGCATATGCGTTACCAGCCGGCTCGGCGAATCCTGACGCATTATCCAGCGGATCCGCCGTCGAGAGTGCCACATAGATAGTCGACGGGGTGTAATGGTCCTTGTCGAAGATGTGGTTCAGAATCTTATCTTCCCAGTAATTGGAAAAGCCTCCCATGTCACGTCTCCTAAGTGGTTATCGTTCTTGTCAGCTCGGCATCCGCGTGATCGTCGCTTCAGCATCGGTCGGGATGTGCGTTAAGAGGACCGTTTGCTCATCGTCGTCGTAGTACTTGATTTGACCTGTGGTTTTGTTCTGTATGGCCTTGTTTGCGAGCAGTTTGTCGGCAGTTACTTTGCCGGTCCCCGACCAAAGGATTTCATCGCTTGCCACAAGTGTATCGCCATCGGCGGGATTCGCGCCGACTTGCAAGAAGACCTGCATGGTATATCGACCAACGGGGATGTTGCTGTCGAAATCCCCCACATATCTGCTGCCACTTTTGTCCGTTAGGCTGATGTCGTAATCATTTGCGGTGCGGCCGCTCGTCCCCCAGACCTCGAAGCTCTGGCCCCCGACGTACCAAACGTCCCCGGTACTGTTGCGAACCACGGCATAAAGTGTATTCCCGGCAGAATAATTTGCATGGATTTCATTTGCCATCTCTGACTCCTCTACTTAGATTGTCTCGCTGTCGGCGGGCTTATGTTTCCTCGACCCAGGTTCCGTTTTTACCAATCGTTACCCAATCTCCGTTTTCATCCGCCACAAGACTTAGGGTTGAACCCGTGATGTAATTTTTTTTGTACTTGCCTGCGGTCTGCCCGCTGTTGTCTCGGATCGCCGCCGTGCCGGGATCGATGCGAAACTGCTGATCCTCCTGAACGGCGAAGATGAAAAAGGTACCGGCCGGGGCGGGATCAGGAAGCGTTAGTGTCACTAAGTCCGTGGCTCCCCGATTGGTATGGACGCTGCCGGATTCGGCTGCTGTCAGTGTATCGTCACTGGTGTGTGCCTCGATAACCTTTTTCAGACTTCCGGCTGCGGATGGCATCACGATATTGTGCCCCGCTCGGCAATCGGTGATAGAGTCGATATCTCCGTCTGAGGTACTTACTTGGGCCAGCCGGATATGAGGTGTGCCGGCCATGTCCGGGAAGCTGCTGTACTCGTCGATGACGAGATTACCTGACGAATCGAGGTAGATATAAATGTTCTCTTTGTCATCGGCTAACGTATTGCCTGAAGAGCCTTCATAGTTGACCAGTTCCGTACCGAGCCAGAACTTGCCAGCCTTGACGCCGACGTCCAGCCCACCCTCATCGTAAACCCTTAAGTCGTTAGCCCGTTGTGTAGCCAGCAACAGCCGGTAGAGCAGCTTTCGAAAGTGCAGATAGTACGGCGCCGTGCCGGTCGGGATATACTCCACACCAGTTTCGGTATCAGTTTGGATGTTGAGCAGCTCGTTGTCGGATGGATATACTTCTGCCATAACGTTCTCCCTTATTTGTTAATTTTTATCTGGAGTTACACGGTATTCTCGATGTTTAGAACCAGTTGATTCGTTTGTTTATCATATGAAGAAACTCTTATCTTCTCTGCGGGTCTCGGTGCGCGTGTCACGGTGAGAGGCCCGGTTTCACTGGGGATGCTTTCGTGGCCTGATGCATCTTTGACCTTGACGCCGAATAGATAAACGCCCGCCGGTAGCTGTGGACTGGTCCACTCGATGGGATCGACGTCAAGGCCAAACTGTCCGTAGCCGAAGCTGCCTTTGCCGAATCCAATCGCCGCCCCGGCATCGTAACCAAAATCACCCAGGCCGAATTCGGACATGGCGAATCCGGTCTTGTCATGCCATGTCGGCCATGTTCGAATCGGTGAATCGTTCAGTGGTTGTTCGTAATCAATTTCGCCCGTGCAGTTATCATGGTAAACATTTACCGTTGCACCGATTGGAAGAATCTGGCTACGTAAAAGCATAAGCCTTATTCGTCCGTTGTTGGACGATGATTGGTCAAGCTCTTCGCTCAAATCGGTTCCAACACTTTTTGCCTCGACAGCAAAGACCTCGATTCGGACCGGTGACTCCAAAGACGTGGGAACCGGGACGATTAGTTGCCTTTGTTCACTGTCCAGGGTGGTCCCTGCATATCGACCATCAACATAGACCTGATGGAACTTATCACTCCAGACGGATCGCCATTTTACAAGTGCAACTCGTGGCGCTTCAGGGCTTCGACCATCAGCCCAGAAGCCGACAGGCAAGCCAAATGCTCTCACTGATTCAATGCCGTTGCTGATTAGTGACATTTGAATGACTCTTATCCTAATTGCGTATAGATGATTTCATAATCAACGCTGATTCCGACACCAGCCGGACATTCGTTTAAGATTTTAAAGGAGTCCATCCGAAGGTTGCTGAATTTGCGGTTGCCGGTGATCAATGTATGTGTGTTACCGTCCATATGGGCTGATATCGTGCTGATTCTACCGTCCAATTGTAAGCGGCTCTCTGCTTGTAGCGTACCTGTTTGTGTTATTTGTCTGTTGCGTTGTCCCAAATCAATGCTGAGCATACCGTTTAGGCCCGGCACGATCCTCTCCATCGAGTCTCGTCTGAAACTGTCCGTTCGAATCTCCAATGGCTGTTCGTCAAATATCCTTTGTCCATCTAAAGTCACTTGCATAGGTTTTCCCTTGATTAATTCATTTCGCATGAGTTCCGTTGCGAACACTAATCTCGCATAAGCCTTCCGGAGGCACCGACCTTTGTAACATCTGCCAGGCCGTCGGCGCCCACATCGATACTGAGACGACACCGTCCTCTGGCTTTGGAAAAAAGCTTTTGGTAATATAAACTCTTCTTCCAATAATTCTCGTCTTTGGCTTTGCCGGCTAACATGGCGTACACCATTGAAATCACGGCAAAGACAGAAGCCAGCCTCAGCACGCTCGTATCCAGCACATCCTCGGCGTCGATATCGGAGGCGGGATTACCCGGTTTGATTCCGAAGTATTCGGTCAATTGAAAACCGACTTCATTGGCTTGTGGTCCGAACGTGCTAATCCGATAAGAGATGTCCGTTGCGGGCGGTGGAGCGATCGCGGTATCGGTCGAATTGGGCCGGATGACGGACAGACTAAGCTGTGTCGCCGATTCGACCGAGACAATTTCATATGCTCCATCCAGTGAACCGTCCGCCGACTGTAGGTAGGCCACATTGCCCGCCGAAACTTGTGACGTCACGAAATCAGCATTTTCGGCCGTGAACGTTGTACCGCTGAGCGTTCCTCCGGTTCCGGAGGCCAGCACCTGCCAGGGCAGATGCAATTCCCCGAACAGAATCGGCTCATATTTCAAAATGTCGACATCATTTGAGAAACTAACCATTTCGTTGTTCTCCTTGAAAGGATGGGATCCCGCTTATGAGACGGGATCCCGTCTACCGATAAGCCTCATGCCTTAGCTGGTGCTCAAGTCACGAATCAAGCCGTGGGCCGCTTCGTTTTTGAGCTCCACGGTGTATTCGCCGATCAGTTCGCCGCATTCATAATCGCCGCCGCTTGCGAGAGGCTTGAAATGGAAGCTTCGCCCGGCTAACGGAAGCACGTTGATGCGAGACGAATCCAGCAGCAGGGCCGCGTCCTGCGGCATCCATCGCGTCGTGACGATTCTGCAAACGCCGAAGTCGCTTTCATAAATGCTGATCATGTCAGTGAACGTGGTGTCGTTGGCTCCGTACGTTCGGCTGTCGGACGAGAACGCGTTAATTTTCCGCTTTTGAAAACCGCCGACAACGATCAAGTCCACGTTGCCGCTGCTATTTTCCCAAATCTGTCTCAGCACATAGTTGATCTTCGCTTCGTCCAGGTCGGTGCCCGTCGGAAATCCGCTATCACCGGTATGGAAGACATTCATTGCCAGATGTTGGACAAGCCCCTTCATCGACCTTCTGACCGAACCGCTTCCTTCGGGATTGCCGGCCGGTTGGCCACCGTTGATGACCGTGTTTTCAAGATCGCGAATCAGTTCCCGGAGTCGTTCCTGTTTCTGGTAATCCATCTCATCGGCCAGACCTAACTGACTCGCGGCCATATCCGTGCCACTGACTTCCACCGTCGCGGCGAAGATCTGTGTGTAGTTGCCGCACCGGCTGCGATTGGTGAATCTAGTGCCGTTTCCAGTTAGTCAGTTTCGCACGGTTCATATTTTTTAAGCTACTTTCTTGTGAGCACGACGATACGATTTCCATTTTTCAACACTAATGTCACGGGAGCGATTACGCCA
>Ga0272442_10001694_pt1 | contig 32929 bp, 34 predicted proteins | sample SSMForm2O_FD_200262 | JGI IMG/M metagenome (GOLD analysis project Ga0272442, IMG submission 200262) | Marine sediment archaeal communities from Little Sippewissett salt marsh, Falmouth, MA, United States - SSM-Form-2O | ecosystem: Environmental > Aquatic > Marine > Wetlands > Sediment ... | reverse complement strand
TCCGGGTAAAGATATTGCTGTTCTGGCTCTGGGTTCTATGGTCAGAGAAGCGCAGACAGCGGTTGAATCTCTGGACAGGGAAGGATATTCCGTGGAACTGGTCAATGCCAGATTTTTCAAGCCGCTGGACGAAGAATTATTGCGTACTCTGAGTTCACGTTGTAAAATAGTGGTTACCTGTGAAGAAGGAGTACTGGCCGGAGGATTCGGTTCAAATGTGCTTGCTTTTTATGAACAGGCCGGTCTTTTACATAAAGTTGTGATAAAAAGGCTGGGTATTGCAGATAAGTTTTCGACCTGGGCTAAACGCGAGGAACTTCTTAAACTTTCCGGGCTTGACCCGGAATCGATCAAAAAAACCATTAAAGAATTGGCGGAAAAATATTTATGATGGCAAGATTAAACATAAATAAGGACAGATGCAAGGGCTGCGGCCTTTGTGTTTTATATTGTCCGGTTAAACATCTGGAAATGTCGGAAAACCTGAACAGCCGCGGTGTTCCCTTTGCCCGGGAGAATAAAGGCACTGCCTGTACCGGATGCGGTCTTTGTTTTCAGATCTGTCCGGATTGCTGTATCGAGGTCATTGTAGAGGAAAATGAGAGTGGAAAAGAACACAAAAAATAAATTTTCCGGAGGGAAAAAGCTGATTACCGGTAACCGGGCCATGGCTGAGGCTGCGGTCAGGGCAGGATGCCGTTTTTATGCCGGATATCCTATTACGCCCCAGAATGAATTGACCGCTTCCATGGCTAAACTTATGAATGATTCAGGCGGTACTTTTATTCAGGCTGAATCTGAGGTGGCTGCCATTAATATGGTTTTCGGTGCCTCAGCTACGGGATTCCGGGCCATGACCAGTTCTTCCAGTCCGGGGATTTCTTTAAAACAGGAAGGTATCTCTTATATGGCCGGAGCAGAGCTTCCGGCAGTGATCATAAATGTGATGCGGGCCGGGCCCGGACTGGGCAATATTACTCCTGCGCAAAGCGATTATTTTCAGGCGACTAAAGGCGGCGGGCACGGAGATTACCGGCTGATCGTTCTGGCTCCTTCCGGGGTCAGTGAAGCTTATGAATTGACCAGGCTTGGTTTTGATCTGGCTGATCAGTACCGCAATCCGGTGATGATCCTGGCTGATGCTTATCTGGGCCAGATGGCGGAACCGGTGCAGCTTGATTTTGCGGACGAAGAAAATAAAGCGGAAAAGTATGATAAGAGCTGGGCTTTGACCGGGGCCAAAAACAGGAAACCGAATATTATCCGTTCCTTATTACTGGAAGAAGGAGCTTTGGAAAAACATAATGCTGTTTTGCAGAATAAATTCCGGGAAATCGAGAAAAAAGAAAAACGTTTTGAAGAGAAAAAAGTTTCTTCCGCGGAAATACTGTTTGTGGCCTACGGCAGTTCTTTCCGTCTGGCTGAAGAAGCTGCTCTGGCTTTGCGCGGGCAGGGCCAAAAGGTCGGTCTGTTCCGTCCGGTAACTCTCTGGCCTTTTCCCGATAAAGCTCTTTATAATGCGGCGCAGGGTAAAAAAGCAGTTTTTGTCTTTGAGCTGTCTTCTGGACAGATGGTGGAAGACGTAAAGCTTTCTCTGAACGGCACAGTGCCGGTGCATTTTTTCGGCCGTACCGGAGGCGGAGTTTTTTCTGTCCAGGAACTGATGGATTTTGTGAAAAAAACAATAAAATGAAAGAAACAGTGAAATTTAAAAGACCGGAAAGCCTTTGTGACCTGCAGACTCATTATTGTCCGGGGTGCGGACACGGCATTGTTCACAGGCTGGTGGCAGAAGTGATCGATGAACTGGATCTGCGGGAAAAGACGATCGGAGTCGCTCCTGTGGGCTGCAGCGTGGTTGCTTATAAATACTGGAATTTCGATGTTACAGAAGCGGCCCACGGCAGAGCTTTGGCCGTAGCTACGGCCATAAAACGCTGCCGGCCCAAGATGAATGTGTTTACTTATCAGGGCGACGGGGACCTGGCTTCCATAGGTCTGGCAGAAACAGTGCATGCTGCCAACCGCGGCGAAAAATTGACCTGTATTTTTATTAATAATGCGATTTACGGTATGACCGGGGGCCAGATGGCTCCCACTACAGTGATCGGACAGAAAACAGCTACTACTCCCTGGGGCAGAGACCCTGCCAGAGGAGAGGGGATGCCTTTAAAAGTATCGGAAATGCTGGCCGGTCTGGATCAGGTGGTCTATGCTGAAAGAGTGGCTGTGTTTGATCCGGCCCAGGTGATCAAAACTAAAAAAGCGATAAAGCAGGCTTTTGTCAATCAGCTGGAAAACAAAGGCTTTTCTCTGGTGGAAGTTTTGAGCCAGTGCCCGACTGTCTGGGGCATGTCTCCGGAACAGGCAGTGAACTGGGTAAAACAGGAGATGACCAAAACTTTTCCTCTGGGAAGAATAAAGTAAGAATACAAATGCAATACTAAGAGGTCAGAAGTCAGAATCTAAATATACAGAATTTGATATCTGGCTTGATACGTGTGACATGTATCTTGTAACTTGAGCCGAAGGCGATTATGAATGAAAATATAAACGAAAAAATACTGATGGCCGGAAGCGGAGGTCAGGGAGTGATGTTTATGGGCAAAGCTCTGGCCCGGGCCGCTATTCTGGAAAACAAAAATACGACCTGGATCCCTTCTTACGGAGCTGAGATGAGGGGAGGCACTGCTCATTGTTTTGTCCGCGTATCCACAGAACCCGTGGCTGCACCGATCTTTGAGATCCCGACCATAGCTGTGGTCCTTAATCAGCCCAGTTTTGATAAATTTGCCCCTCAGGTAGAGGAACAGGGTCTGATCATTGTCAATAGTTCCCTGGCCACTGCTTTATCCAAGACCAAAGCCAGGCAGATCGCAGTGCCCTTGAATGAATGGGCTCTGGAACTGGGGTCTTTGCAGACGATCAATATCCTGGCTCTGGGTGTTCTGGCCAGATACAGCCGGGTAGTATCTGCGGAAGTTTTAAAACAGTCTTTGACTATGAGTTTTGCTAAGAAAAAAGAATTATTGGCGCTTAATCTGCGCGCTTTTCAACAGGGAGTTAATAATGGTTAGAACACGCTTTGCACCTTCACCCACAGGTTTTCTCCATATCGGCGGCGCACGTACCGGATTGTTTGCCTGGCTTTATGCCAGAAAAAACAAGGGCCAGTTTGTTTTGCGCATCGAAGATACTGATCAGGTCAGGTCGAAAAAAGAATATCTGGATGAGATCCTGGCCAGTCTTTCCTGGATGGGCCTGGACTGGGATGAGATCTATTATCAGTCTCAGAGATTTGATATTTACCGGGAAGCAGCCCAGAGACTGATCAAAGAAGGAAAAGCGGAGAAAAAAGAGGGAGCAGTATTTTTTAAATATGATTTTGAAAAAGTGGAATGGAATGATCTGATCCGGGGCAGGATTTCTTTTTCTGAATTGCCTAAGCAGGAAGAAGTGATCATAAAAAGCGATGGGTCTCCCACTTATAATTTCTGCTGTGTGATCGATGACGCGTTGATGAAGATCAGCCATGTTATCAGAGGCGAAGACCATATTTCCAACACTCCCAAACAGATATTGATCTATCAGGGACTGGGATTTGATGTGCCTCAGTTCGCCCATGTGCCCATGATTTTGGCTGAACAGGGAGGCAAGATGTCCAAACGTTTCGGAGCTACGGCGATCAGCGAATATAAGGCTATGGGCTATCTTCCTGAAGCTCTGGTCAATTACCTTCTGCTTCTGGGCTGGGCCCCGGGAAATAACCGGGAGCTGATCACTTTAAGTGAAGCTAAAGACATTTTTGAGATCAGAGATGTTAATAAAACTGCGGCTGCTTTTTCCGGGAAAAAGCTTAACTGGGTAAATTCGGAATATTTAAAATCCAAAACCATTCCGGAACTGAGTGCAGCCATAAAAGAGTTTTTGCCTGCAGACAGCAAGACCTGCGATAATATTACTGAGGAATATTTTTCCCGGGTAGTCAGACTGTTTCAGGGCCGGATGAATACTCTGGCTGAGTTTAAAGACTGGTCCGGGTTTTGCTTTACCGACCAGTATGAATATGATGAAGACACGTCTAAGATCCTGGACCGGGATTTAAGCCGGGAGATATCTCTGCTCAGTGAGCGCATGGAAAAGATTGGAAATTATTCCCATGATGAAATCGAAGGGGAATTCCGTGCGGTGGCTCAGGACCTGGGCCTTAAAGCCAGGGACCTGGTCCATCCCGTACGGGTAGCTTTGACCGGCAAGCGCATCGGGCCCGGGCTTTTTGAATTAATGGAAGTTCTGGGTAAAGAAAAGGTAAAGCAACGTCTCCAGCGCCTGATATCTTTCTGGCAGAAGTGATATTTTCTTCTGCAGCTTGACAGCCGGCGCCAGCAATGATAGTTTTAAATTATGACAGATTCCAGCCCTCAGAGGATTCTTGTTGTTGACGATGAAGAAAACATTGTCGGCTTTATTTCTGCCGTGCTGACCCGTTCCGGATATGAAGTTATCTCTACCACCAGAGGCAAAGAAGCAGTCAGTCTGGCTAAAGAAAAAACACCTCATCTGATCATTCTGGATATGCGCATTCCCGATCTGGGAGGAGAAGAAATATTTCGTATTCTTTCTCAGGATAAATCTACCAGCCGGATCCCGATCATTTATCTTACCGGAACTGTTTCACGGGATGAAGAAAAGTTTATGCATGACTTTACAGGTAGGATGAAAGTCCTGGCAAAACCGACTACTGCTGAAAAAATTCTGCAGGCAGTAAAAAAAACACTTTCTTCTTAAGGGCTGAGCCTGGATTTTTTTTGTCCGGTAAAAATTAAGGAGAAAAATCATGAACAGGTTTTTTTTCGTACTTTTTGCTGTTTTTGTCTGTGCCGGCTGTGCTGCTCCCAGGGTTTATGTCTATTCGGTTGCTGATCCGGAAATTTCTCAGTATTCCTTTGATAAAAAGATAACCATACTCAATCAGATAAATGACCTGGAAGAAAAACGTCTTAGTCTGATAATCAAAGAAGAACTCAGTCTTTTCGGGTTTTGGGTGATTGAGGAAAAAGATCAGGCAGATCTGGGCCTGATCTTTGACCGGGATACCGTGACTTCCAGCCAAATCAGGTCGGAAAGAGTGCCTGTGACCAGAACTACCACCGGTTATTATGGTGATAAAAAAATCGAATTTATTTCCCGCGATGAAAAAATCATGACTTATTCCTATGATTATACTTTAAACAAGCTCTGGCTGGATATATATCTTCTGGACAAAGGCAGAAAAGCAGAGCTTCCCCTATGGCAGGCTTACGGAGGCATGGACCTGGATCTGTTCAAAAAATACGAAAGGGAAACTATCAGGACCATGCTTGGATTTTACGGACGTAATTTTGATGATTGGGTACAGATCAATGCCGGGAAATGACTGGCTGAGCCGGTTAAATTTTTAGTCTTATCTTCTAAATCCTGTTCGTTTCGCTAACGATTTTCCGCTTGTAAAATAAGGCATATCCTGATCGTGTAAGCCGGGTTAACACTTTTCTTTTTTTTGATTTTTTTTGCTTTAAATTTAGGAAAAAGCAGCTTGATTTAATAAGCTTAGCGAAAAACAATTTTTTTCTTTTCTGGCACGGTTTATGCTTTTAAAAAGAAAAGGTTTTAAAAAGGAGGTTTAATATGAAAGGAAAAACTGTGCTGTTAATATTGCTGGGTCTGGGCTTAAGCTTTAATGCCCTGGCTGCTCCTTTTTCCTGGGAAGCTCTGTTAAACGAGTCTGAAACGACATATGTAAGAAGTTTGCTTTTAGAAGATTCACTCAGTTTTGATTACTGGTTTGAGACCAGTGCCGAGCCCGGTTCTTATTCAGGCCAGGCTTATGATGTGGTTGTTCTGCAGACACCGGGAGACTGGGCATATCTGGGACAGGTCAGTGCTTATTATTCCCATACAGAATGGCAAATGGCTGAACTGACTGTGCCTGTTTCTTTGCGGGGAGAGGAGAGAGAGGTCCGCTTTCTGCTCAGAGATCTCGGCCCTGACACAGGACCTCAGGTATATCTGAACAATGTCGGAGGTGCTTCTGCTCCTGTACCTGAACCTGCTACTTTGCTGCTGTTAGGCAGCGGTTTGCTGGGCCTGGCTGGCATGAGGCAAAAGAAAAGATAATAGCCATCCTTTTACTTACACCTGAAAGCAGGTGAATTCCCACCTTCACCTGCTTTTTTTTGTCTGTGCCTATCCTGCTTTAAAAAAGTTTGACTGGAAAGATTATCCGTAGTAGTATCATCAACAGACAGGAATTCCGGAAGGGCGGACAGGGTAAACATTAGAAACTAATGAACAGGACAAAAAAAACAGGATTTGCTTTAATTGGTCTTCTGGTAGCTTTGATCATTCTATCCTTCCTTTATTTAATTGCTATGAAAAAATTTTTTCCGGAAGGACAAAAGGATAATATAGACAGGTCATTGGCAAGGGAAGGAATAGATTCTTCCAACAGTAAAGCTTTAATCGAAAGTACCAGAGAAAAAATCGATGACATCAATCAAAACTTCAAGGAACAGCAAAAACGTATTGACAGCATAGAATACTGAAGATCTGTTTCAATTTTAACAAAAAAGAAAAGGTTTAAACCAGGGAGAGGTTTATGCGCAAAAAATTTTGTCTTATTTTGTGTTTGTTTTCCTTTATTTCTGTGTCTTTTGCTCAGGAGAAATACCCTGTTTCCAAAGACACGTTCAAGGAAACCGATCTGATCTGGGCCGAAACAGTCCGTTTTTCTCAGAGCCTTTCCGATGTGATCAAAGACAGTATGTTCGAAGAACAGAAAGAAGAGGTGATTTTGCTGCAAAAGGATATCAGCGGAATAAATCTTTCTTTTCTGACCTTGATTACCATGCTTGATATTGAATATCTTCATTCTGCCCAAGGCCAGGAAAATCAGGAGGTAATAGAGTATATTTCGCGGTATACAGAATCTTTTTACGATATAGTAGAGATTGCTCAGAAAAAAAATGAAAAAGTGATCTCTGATACGGAAGATATGGTTGTTTCCAAACTTTACACCAAAGCCAATGGTTATCTTAATGCAGCCCGGCGCATTTTGCCCAGGCTTTATGACGAACTGAAAGTTTTTTTGCCCTCCAAGGAAGAAGAAATAACAGACAGGACAGAGTCCGGTCCCGGATCTGAGGATAATCAGGCTGTACAGGAAGAAACCTCTGAAAACATTATTCCCGAAGGCAGCTGGAGTATTACCAGGTATAATCCTAAAACCGGGTATATTTCCTATTACACCAGGGACGGACGTTTTGTGGGCAGAAAAAAGAAAAAATAATTTTTAGGCAGGCGTTCAGCTGCGTATTGCAGACGGTTCCGGTTCATGATACAATTTTAACCAAAGATCTTAATAATAAAAAACAATCATTTATGCTCTCTGATGAAAAAGTGTCCTTTTTGTGCCGAAGAAATACAGGATGGGGCGATAAAATGCAGGTATTGCGGAGAATTTTTAAATAATCCGCGGCAAAACGAAATTTTCTGGCTGCACAAGACTTCGGTTCTGGTTATTGCCTGTTTATGCGTGGGCCCCCTGGCCATACCTCTGGTCTGGATCAATCCCCGTTATGACCGGAACAAGAAGATTTTGATCACTGCAGTTATTTTAGTGATAAGTTTTTTTCTCGGCCTGATAATGTCTCAGGCAATGAAGTCGATAAAAACGTATTACGATATAATCTTTCAGGGTAATTTTTAAACCGTATCATGGGACAAGAACTGTATCACAAGTGCCGGGATAGTCTTCACCGCAGAAGATATGAGCGTGTGGAAATGCATTCTCCGGCTACGGTTATTTTTTCCGATTACGCGGAAAAACCGGTAATGGTCAAGGATCTGTCTTTGCGCGGTGCAGGCATTGAGACCACTTTCCCTTTAGAAGCCAGCCAGAATATCACCATTCGTATCCGCGGGCCCAAACTGGATAAAGGAGCAGCTTACCGCAAAGCCAGAGTGACCTGGGCCAGAGAAGAAGAAGACGGCTGGTGGCAGGCAGGACTTGATTTCGGCATCGACAATCTTCTCCAATTTTCCTCTTGAATTCTCAGTGTTACCTTTTAATCCGGTAATTAAACGAAAAGCAGGGATATTTTTTCAGGTTATTTAGATTACTGAAAAAATGTAAGGTACTAATACAGATTTCAGCCATAATTTACACTTGATAGTAAAAATGGGTCTTGCCTTGAAAAAGTTTTTGATAACAAATATCGGTAAGGCAGGGACTTATAATGAATTTCCAGACAGAGGCAGTTTGGCACGATTTATGCTGTTTAAAATCAGGAAAAATCAGTAATAATTTTTAAAAGGGAGGTAATACCATGAGACGGGTAATAATCATTTTATTTTTCCTGATCAGCTTTGCTTGTTCCGGGTTCAGCCAGAGTATAGCGAACGGAGGTTTTGCCTTGCCGGATATCAGCGGATCATTTCAAACCTTAACCTCAGCGCCAACTGATTTTGTATGGGATATAACCGGCAGAATAGACCTGATTAATTCTTATTGGGATGGGGCTTCAGGATCAGATTATGACCAGAGTGTTGATATTGATGAGACCAGCTCTATTTCCCAGGCTTTTGCTACAGTGGCAGGAACCAGGTATTCTCTGGATTTCTGGTATGCGAATAATCCGGATGGAACAGGATCATCAACCGGTTATGTTTCGGTTCTTGGTGCAGGGAGTTTATTATCAGACATGATTGTTCACAATACTTCATCTTTGGCTGATATGGATTTTTTCAATTATACAGGTGAGTTTACTGCTGACAGTACAAGTGCTATTCTGAGTTTTGCCGGTGATTCGGCAAACGGGCTTTACGGCATAGTGATCGATGATATAAGTATCAGCGCGGTCTCAGGTCCTGGACCCGGACCTTCTGAACCTGTACCTGAGCCTGCGACTTTGCTGCTTTTAGGCACAGGATTGCTGGGCCTGGCAGGAGCAGGAAAAAGAAACAGATCATTGTAAAGGAAAACAGGAAAAAAAATTAAAAGGCAGGGCAAAAAAACCCTGCCTTTTTTTGCGAGTTCAGGAAAAGTGACACAAATTCGGTTAATAAAGCCTGAAAATTAACCCTTGAAAAAATCCTCATAGATATTATAATAATTTCACATTGCCCGATGGTGTAATTGGTAACACGCTTGATTCTGGATCAAGTATTCCTAGTTCGAGTCTAGGTCGGGCAGCCAATTTTAGCTAATGCTAAAATTGGCAGAGCTAAAGTATATTCGGTGAATTCTTCGGCGGTTTTCTCCCGAATATCCGGGAGCCCGGATTTCTTCTGTGAAAGTCTTCGGGCGAGTGCAAATCATCCCCTGTCGCAAGACAGGGGTTATTTTTTTGTGTTGTCCCCTGACTCGAACTATAGTGCAGCGGAGCGGAACTTAGTTCGTAACAGAGGTGCGCAGCACAATAAAGGTTAATTCCTCGGCGTTCCACGCCGCAGTCCTGAGCGGAAGCTCAGGGCGAGGAGTGTATGCCCGGCTTCTTCTTCTCGATTCTCTTCGGGCATCCGGGAGCCCGTTTCTCTTCTGTGAATAAACTCCGGGCGAGTGACTCTAGGTCGGGCAGTACTTCGACTCGCTGACGCTCGCTCAGCACGAGCCAAAGAGCCTTTTGAGGCGAGCAGAAGTATCCTGAGCGAATGACGAGCGGAGAGAGGAAAGAGTCGAAGGACAAAACATAATATCCGATCGTAACTACCCCCTGTCTAAAGACAGGGGTTATTTTTTTGACAGCAGTTAACGCCCCGCCTATAATTAAATAAGAAAGTATAAAAAAAGGAGGTAATATGGGGAAAAAGATCAATGCTCTGGTTATTATCGGTATTATCGGTTTTTTTGTTTTCGGTGCTCATCTTATCACTAATCTGTCCAGGGCTTACCTGGGAGAACAGAATATCTGGTGGACGCCTCAGGCTATGAGACTTTCCCTTAAAGACAGCAAAGATAAGGTCGAAATATTTTTTAAAGATCAGCTTCTGGACAAAGCTCTTGCCTCAGGTAAAGTGAAAATAACTACTGATTCGGTGGGTACTGAACCTCTTGTTGCAGAGGATTTTTCCCTGCGCCTGAACAATCTGGATAAAATGAGGGCTCAATTTCTTAATCTTTCTCTTTTCAGTGCTTTTTTTCTGGGCATAAGTCTGGCCTGCCTTTGTCTGGGCTTTTTCAAATCTGCTAAAAAGGCAGAAGAGTAGAGCGCAGCTGTACATATCATTTTTATCCGGGATTTTTCTGATTTTTTACAGGCTAAGACAAAAGTCTGTGTTTCCTGTTTTGAGTACATAAAGCTATATGTTATAATAGCAATAATATACAGTGCAATGCTGTGTCTGAGGGTATCTGCTTTTGATTGTTTTTATAATGTTTGTTAGATCAGTAACAGTAAAGCAGATTTTTATTGCAGAGGATTTAGTTTTAAAATGCAGCGTGTTTTTTGCGAAATGGAAGATAGATGACTAAGCCGGTCAAAAAGCCTTTGGTTCTGGCTGTTGATGATGAGCCTGCCGTTTTGGAAATATTCCAGACTATTTTAGAGGAAAAATTTGAGGTCATAACTGCTGCCGGAGGACAGGATGCCTTGTCTTCAGTAGAGCAGGAAAAAGTACAGCTTGTTTTTTTGGATATCAAACTGCCTGATATGGACGGGTTGCAGGTTTTACGCAAGATCAAAGAATATGATCCGGACCTGTCAGTTATTGTGGCCACTGCAGTTGATTCTGTGCGCATGGCAGTGGATGCCATGAACAGCGGGGCCTGTGATTATATTACCAAGCCTTTTGATGTGGATGAACTTATGGCAGTTGCCGAGAAAGCCCTGGAAAGAGAGAAGCTTTTAAAAGAAGTGGCTTATCTGCGTTCTCAGGAGGAAAAAATACGGTTTGAAAATATTGTGGGTAAGAGCGTTAAAATGCAGGAAGTATTCGGTCTTTTGGAAAAAGTGATCAAGAACGATACTACTATATATATATCAGGCGAAAGCGGCACAGGCAAGGAATTGATAGCCAGAGCTATTCATTATAACAGTGAACGCAGAGATAAACCGTTTGTACCCATTAACTGCGCTGCGATACCGGAAAGTCTTATGGAAAGTGAATTGTTCGGTCATGAAAAAGGGGCTTTTACTGACGCAGCCAGACAAAAACCGGGATTATTTGAATTGGCCAATGAAGGCACTTTATTTCTGGATGAGATATCTACCCTGCGCTTTGATCTGCAGGCCAAGTTATTGCGTGTTCTGGAAGAGAAAAAATTCAAACGCATCGGAGGCAGCAGGACGATCGAGCTGGATGTGCGCATACTTTCCGCTACTAATATTGATCTAAGGGAAGCGGTGCAGAAAGGGAATTTCAGGGCAGACCTTTATTACAGGCTTAATATTGTACCTGTATATCTGCCTCCTTTAAGAGAGCGCAGAGGAGATATTGTTTTTCTGGCCGATCATTTTCTGCATATTTATAACCAGAAATTCAGAAAACGCATCACCTCTGTTTCAGAACGGGCTTTGGAAGTCCTGGAACAGTATGACTGGCCTGGCAATGTGCGGGAACTTAAAAATCTCATTGAACGGATCGTGGTCTTAAAGGATTCCGGAGCGATTACTGAGAAAGACCTTCCTTTTGAAGTGTTTTTAAAAAACAGCGCGGAAGCTGCAACTCTTTTTCAAGGCGGATTGAAAGAAGCCTGTAATGATTTTGAGCGGAAATATATCGAGGCTGTATTGAATAAAGTGGGCGGAAGTCAGGTCAAAGCAGCTCAGATTTTGGGCTTGCACCGCAATGGACTGGCTAATAAAATGAAAAATCTGGGATTAAAGTAAACAAGGCAGGCTAAATGAAAAAAATTTTTGCATCCGGAATTATTTTTACTGCATTAATGGTCGCATCTGATTTTTCTTTTCTTGCGGTTCAGGCTCAGACCGTGGACCTGGGAGACCTGATGATCAGCACCTTTCGGACTCGGGTGCGTGCGGCTGAAACAAGCAGAAATGTTACGGTTATAAGAAAAGAAGAAATCAGTTCTCTGCCTGCCGGTAATCTGGCGGAAGCTTTGAAATATGTGGCCGGTGTAGATGTCAGTGTCCGGTCCGGGCTGGGACAGCCTGTTTCTTTAGGGATACAGGGGTCTGATCCCAGACAGGTCAGAGTAATGGTTGACGGAATACCTTTGAATTCACAGGTTTCGGAACAAGTCGATCCTAACTGGCTGCCTCTGGAAAATGTGGAAAAAATCGAGGTCATCAAAGGAGCTGCTTCCAGTATCTGGGGCTCCAGCCTGGGCGGGGTCATAAACATTATTACCAAAGATCCTGCAAAAGCGGAAAAATTTTCCGGAAAAGCAAAAATAACAGTTTCTGAGTTCAGGACCAGAAAAGAATTTTTTGATTTTTCGGGTAAAGCGGGAGATCTGGGCTATTATGTGATGACTGAATATGGGGAAAGCGCAGGCCGGGACGCGCGTTCCGATGTTTTAGAAAAAAAGATCTTTTCCCGCTTAAGTTATGATCTGCAGGATGGGGCAAGTCTTAAAGCTGCCTTCGGATACAGCGGAGCAGATGTGCACAGCGGTATTTATCCTGACGGTACCTGGGCGGGCCAGCCTTATCAGGTCAGTTACGGAAAACTGGGCTGGCAGAAAGACACAGACAGCGGTGAAGTAAATGTCGAACTTAAGCATTCCCGGAAAAAACTGGTCTCGCATACTTATCTCAGTGAAACAGACCGGGACCCTTTTATAACCGTGCGCAGCAAAGATTCAGGCTATCAGCTCAGTCTCAGTTCGTCTGTTTCAGTCAGAGAAACTGATCTTCTGTCGGCAGGAGCTGATCTGGACTGGAATACTATAAAATCGGACCTTTATCTGGCCAAAGCGGAAAAAGTCAATGCTCAGGCCGGATTCGCCAGATATATTCTGAAAACAGGTTCTGTTGATTATAATTTCGGTCTCCGTTACGATCATAACAGTGAGTTCGGGTCTGAACTGAGCCCGTCTCTGGGCGCGGTTTATTACTTTGACCATGATCATCAGACAGTGTTCAGGGCAGGTGTGTCCAGGGCTTTTAATGCTCCTCTGCTTTTGTGGCGTTACAATACTAATCCTCTTTATAAAGTCATACCTAATCCTGAGCTGGGCCCGGAACGGGCCTGGGTCTGGGAAACCGGGGTAGAAACCAAGCCTGCTGAAAATTGGCAGGTCAAGCTTTCTCTTTACAGAGCAGATGTTTCCGATGCCATTGCCTGGGCTGAGAACGGGGCCGGAGATCAGTATAAAAAGAATTTTGAAAAATTCCGCAGACAGGGAATTGAATTGGAGACCGGCCTGGATTTAAATCAGAATTTTTCTCTGTTTGCTGCTGCAGGGTTTAATGACATAGAAGATAAAACCACCGGACAGACAGTAAAAGGAGCCGGCAGTCCCAGACAGAGCTTCGATCTTGGTATAAATTATAAAAATTTTTCAGGTCTTTCTGTTGCTCTTAAAGGATATTATGACCGCTGGAATGAACCTGCGTCAGCTCAGTCCAATGACCGGAAAATGCTTTTTGATCTGCACCTTTCCCAGCAATATAAACAGTACAGTTTCTTCTTTAATATTTACAACCTTACAAACAGTGCTTACTGGTCTGATTATTATTTCCCTGTCCCTGAAAGATATTTTGAGGCAGGGGTAAGTTTTAACTGGTAAGAGCAGCACCTGAGTCAAGTCTGAATGCACAGTTTTATTTATTCTGCACACAAAGACAGGCATTTTTATCCCGGTTCTGTCAGGGCAAAGATAAATCCGAAATAAATAAATCCTTGATAAATAAAGGCTTGCTGTTTCGGCTCCATGTTCTGGCATGAAAGTTGCTAAGTAGATCATAAAATAATGGATTGGTCACGAAAACTTTTACATTTTACAGTAATTATGACATTGATTTTACAGCCTCAGTCCGTATCAGGCAAAGAATCTCATTACGGGGGTACTTTATGCTGGGGTATATGCCATAAACCTACCTGTATTAATCCTGTACTGACTACGCACAGTGTGTCCATGGCTTTGGTGGCTCTGGTGTTTAACGGTCTGGTCAGGGTCAATGCCAAAGGAGAGATCGAGCCTGATCTGGCCCGGTCCTGGGAAATATCAGAAGACGGCCTGACCTATACTTTTTTTCTGCGTCAGGGCATAAGATTCCATGACGGAAAAAGTTTTACCGCTGAAGACGCAGTATTTACTTATCAAAACATACTGAGTTGTGATCCGGAGTCTCCTTATTTTGGTTTTTTCGATCTGGTCAGAGAAGTGTCTGCTCCTGATGCTTTTGTCTTCAGGATCAGGTTGAAAAGCAGATCATCTTCTTTTATTTATTTGATGACCAGACAGATCCTGCCCAGACATCTTTTCTCAGAAAAAGATATCTATACCAGTAAATATAATTTTCAGCCTGTAGGCACAGGCCCGTTCTGTTTTGAACAATGGACAAAAGACAACCAGATCATGCTGAGAGCAAATCATGATTATTTTGAAGGCAGGCCGTATCTGGACCGGATAAAGATCAAGACTTTTGCTTCAGACCGGGAGGTCTGGTCTGCTTTGATGCGGGAAGAAATAGATTTCTGCGGGTTTTTAAAAAAAGAAGATTATGAGATCTTAAAAGAAGATAAAAGTTTTAAGACTTATGCGATCCCTTCCGGCGGATATTATGCTCTGCTTTATGACCTGGATTGTCTTTTGCTGTCTGATATCAGGGTAAGACAGGCCCTGGCTCAGGGTATAAACCTGGAACAGGTCATAGAGAGAACTGTGCAGGGTAAAGGCAGAAAATGTTATGGACCTTTTCCTCCTGATTCTCCCGGTTATGACCGGACAATAAAAAAAATCGTTTATGCTCCGGATAAAGCAAAACAATCGCTTAAAGATGCAGGCTGGGAAGACAAGGATTGTGACGGTATTCTGGAAAAAGAAGGGAAGCAGTTTGAATTAAGGGTCCTGATCGATGAAAGATCAGATCTGTATCAGCGTCTGGCTTTGGTGCTCAGACAGGAATTACAGGGTCTAGGGATAAAGCTGCGTCTGATACCGTTTCAGGATGAGACTTTGCTTAATGAATCTTTTTTCAGGAAGCATCAGCCTAATTGCCGTCTGAGCTGGATCTCTTCAGGCAATAATCCTGATCAATCTGCAGCTTTTTGGACGGAACACGGCAGGCAAAGAGGGGGCCGCATCTGGGCGTATGATAATAAACAAGTACAGGATCTGTGCGTTCAGGCGGAAACTGCGGCAGATAAAGAAAAACAGGCTGAATTTTATAAAAAAGTGCACCGGATAATTTATCAGGAACAGCCTGCCTGTTTTTTGTTTTTTTCCTGTGCTTTCTGCGCTGTGTCCGCAAAATTAAAAAACAGTGAGGATTTTTTTTCTGTGAACATGCCAGTGCATACGATCAAAAACTGGTATTGGTCTGAGCAAGAATAAAAAAGCAAAAGATCTGCCGGCAGATCTTGATTTTTATAGTGGACGCTGAAAAGAAAGGAAAAACATGGAGATCATCAGAAAAGGTTCGGAAAATGTTTTTGCTGGGCCTGAGCCCAGAAGCAGCTGCTGCTTTCCTGTAGGCACCTGGTCGCTTCGTACCTTTAAGTGAATTTTAAAATACTCCTGGCGGCCGACAGGAGTATGCTTTAACTATGAGGAAAATATGAAACAATCCAGATTCAATTTATGGGTAAAAGATTATCCTGATCCGGGATACAGCCTGGTCTATAATGCCCGGACCCAGGCTTTGTTCAAGATCGACCCCGGTTTATGCCGGGCTTTAACTGATTTGAATTCGGGGAAAAGAACAGAAACCGATCCTGCTTTGAGCCGGTATGTCCCGGCTTTGCTCAGCAACGGGATCATTGTGGAAACAGATGAGCTGGAACAGGAAAAAATAGATAATTTTTTTCAGGAGATGCAGTCCGGAGCAAGCTTTCTGCCGTTTGAGGTCACTCTGCTGACAACTTATTCCTGTAATTTCCGCTGTCCTTACTGTTTTGAGGGGTCAGTCAAAGAATGCGTATTTTTAAACAAAGAGACCAGCAGCCGGATCATAAGCTGGATCAGGCATAAGACCTTAGAACTGGGTTTTAAGAAATTGTTCCTGGTTTTTTACGGAGGAGAGCCTTTGCTGCATCCGGGACCGATCTATGATATTTCGTCCCGGCTGAAAAAATGGGCCGGAGAACAGGGGATCGAATTTAAGTTTGGGATAATCACTAACGGCAGTCTGCTCACTCCGGAACTGGTGGACAGGCTTAAACCCCTGGGTCTGGAAGAGGTCAGGACCAGTCTGGACGGCACCAGAGAGGCGCATAATAAAAAGAGACCTTTTGCTGACGGAGCTCCTACTTTTGATCTGATCCTGGAAAACATCAAAGCTGTGATCGATAAAATCCCTGTAGGTCTTACCGGGTGTTTTGACCGGGAAAATCTGGATTCGATAATCCCTTTGATCGATTTTCTGGAAAAGGAAGGTCTTCTGCATAAATTCAGCCGTATAGATTTTTCTCCTCTGGCTCCCAGACTGGGGGAAAAAGACAGGCCGGGCAAGATCGAACTGGGTAATTGCCTTTCTTTTTTCGATAATAAGGGCTTGAGCCGGGAAATACTGGAGATCAAAAAAGAGCTTTTGCGGCGCAAGGTCTGTAAAAGTGTGGATCTGGCCGTAAATGCCTGTTCTCTGATCATGGAGAAAGGCGGGGTGGCCATAGATCCTTACGGCGATATTTATAAATGCAATGCTTTGATCGGGTATAAGGAATTTTCCGTAGGCAATGTGCGCGAACCTGCCTTTAATGAGCGGTTCCGGGATTTTTTAAAGATCAAAGCCTGGGAGCAATGTCCGCAGGATTGTCCTTATCTCCTGCTTTGCCAGGGAGGGTGCCGGCTGTTTTCTTATCTGGAGCAAAACTGCTTTGACCGGAAAAGCTGCAAAAAAGAATATCTGGACAATATTGTGCCTGAGCTGATCAAACTGGAATATCAGCGTCTGGCTCAGAAAGCAGAACAGGAATAAATGGAAAAAAGGCAAAAAATCGGGCCGCAGCGGTTCTGGCTTTTGATCCGGCCTTACCGGAAAAGGCTGTCCAGGATTTTGACCGCGATCTTTATCGCTAATCTGGCCGGACTGGTTTTTCCCTGGGGCATAAAGCTGATCCTGGATGAAGTGATCGCGAACCGGGACCTGGCTCTGCTCAACCGGGTGACTCTGGCTTTGCTGTTTGTTCTGGTTCTGCGCTTTTATTTCGGATTTGTCCGCGAATATCTGGCTTCAGCTCTGGGAGAGCGCATTGTCTTTGATCTGCGGTCCCGGCTTTATTCCAAGGTGCAGCAGCTTTCCGTAAAATATATAGATAATAATTCTAAAGGGACTTTGATCTCCAAAATAATAGGCGATGTCGATCAGATCCGCAATTTTCTTTTCGGCAGTCTGCTTGATTTTGTCTATTCTTTTTTCAACCTGTTTTTGGTTATGGTTCTGCTTCTGGCTCTGGACTGGAAGCTGGCTTTGGTCTCCATGTTCAGTTTCCCTTTTTTTGTGATTACTTTTATCAAGCTGACCCCCGGTTTAAGAAAACAGCACCGGATAATCAGGGAAAGGCACGGTAAGCTGAGCGGCCGTCTTCATGAAGTTTTGAACGGTATGCGTATTGTGGCTGCTTTTGCCAGAGAAGAACAGGAAGCAGAAAGATTTGACCGCACTCAGCAGGACATTCTGCAGGCTTGCCTGAAAAGCCATAAACTGGGTATTCTGCTCTGGCTCAGTTCCGAGCTTTTCAGTTCTCTGGGCCTGACCGCTTTGCTCTGGTTCGGCAGCAGGGCTGTGTTCAGCGGCAGGGTCAGCCTCGGCACATTAATGGCTTTTTATTCTTATCTGGGGATGCTGTTTGTGCCTGTGCTGAAACTGGTTTTGATCAGTAATGATTATCAGGAAGCAGCTGCTTCCATGGAAAGGATCGATGAGGTCCTGGTCCAAAAACCCGGTTTAGGCCAAGCGCTGCAGCCTGAACCTCTGCTGCTTAAAGGGGAGATTGAATTCGAAAAAGTATTTTTTTGTTACGGGGAAGAAAAACCGGTATTATCGGACATAAATCTGGTGCTGCGGCCGCATCAGACAGTTGCTCTGGTGGGAAAAAGCGGAGCAGGTAAAAGTTCTCTGGTCAATCTTTTGCTTAGATTTTATGACCCTGAGCAGGGCCGTATTCTGATCGGCGGTAAAGACCTTAAAGCTCTGGACCTGAAAGAATACCGTTCCCGGATCGCTATGGTCCTGCAGGACGATTACCTGTTCAGTGCTACGGTAAAAGAAAATATCGCTTACGGCAACAGCCATGCTTCTTTTGATCAGATCAGGCAGGCTGCTGAACTGGCGAATGCGCATCAGTTTATCATGGAATTGCCTCAGCAGTATGACAGTAAGATCGGAGAAAGAGGGATCAAACTTTCTTACGGACAAAGACAGAGACTGTCTATCAGCCGGGCTTTGCTGCGTGATCCTGATCTGCTGATCCTGGATGAAGCCACATCCGCGGTTGATTCCGCTACGGAAAGAGAGATCATCGAAGGTGCTTATAAAAATCTTATATCCGGCCGGACCACTCTGATCATTGCTCACCGTCTTTCTACTATAACTTTTGCCGATACTATTGTTTATCTGGAACAGGGCCGGATCGCGGAGCAGGGCTCTCATTCTTTTCTTCTGGAAAAAGAAGGGCTTTACTGGCAGATGTGGCAGGAACAGCTTAAATTACCCTGTTTAGAAGGAAAACAGAGATCATGATTTTTAAAAAAGGTGTTATTGCCTTTATCCGGTTGGTAAAACGCAGATTATGGGCTCAGATCGCGGTCATTCTTTCTCTGGTGGTGACTTTGTCTCTGGTCTTGTTCAGTGCTTTGCTGATCCGCTCGGCTCAAAACGCGGTAAGCAAGTCAGTTTTGATCAATCACCGTGAGATCGCTGTGCGTGCGGCAGCAGAGATCGAACTTTTCATTTCCCGGGCTGAGGACCTTTTGCACACAACTTCCGCTATGCTGGGTACAGTTTATCCCTCTGCCTGGAAAGAGGAGACTATTCTGGTGGAGCTGGTTCTGGACCAGCCTTTGTTTATGAGAGTTTCTGCCGTAGATCTTTCCGGCAAGGAACTCGCCAGCTCGGAAATAGCCAGAGGGCTGAGCTGGAATTATCCCAGAGAAGCTTTGCTGTCTGCCCGGGAAAGAAAGACTTATGTCTCGGAAGTAAAGATGCTGGAGGAGTCTACTCCTTATGTGACCATGGCTGTGCCTGTGCGGCGTATGGGAAAAATAGTACAGGTCCTGGTAGCTGACGCTAATCTGCGCGGGATCTGGGATATAATCGACAGTATTCAGATCGGAAATACCGGGCGGGCTTTTCTGGTTTCAGAAGAAGGCAATCTGATCGCGCATCAGGATAAAAAAAAGGTCTTGAAAAAAGAAAATGTTTCTTTTGAACATGATGTTCAGTCAGTTAACCGAGGCAGGTCAGGAGCCTTGGAGCTGAAAGACAGTAAAGGAAATTTATGGATCAGTTCTTATGCTCCGATTTCCGGTTTAGGCTGGGGGCTGGTTTTGCGTCAGGAAAGGCAGGAAGCTTATTATTTTTCCCGGGTAATGATTTTGCGTTCAGCTTTGATCCTGTTGCTGAGTATTATCCTTGCTGTGCTGTGCAGCATTGTGGTGGCCTGTTTTATGACCAGACCGGCTAAAGTTCTGGTTACCAGCATGAAAAAAGTCGCTGCCGGCGACCTTAACAATAAGCTGGATACGCGGCGCGAAGATGAAATGGGAGAGATGATCAGCGCTTTTAATGAAATGACCGAAAAGCTGCAGAAAGCCAAAGCCGAAGAAAAATTGGCTGCCATAGGTACTGCTGCTTCACGCATTTCGCATGAACTTAAAAATTCTCTGGTAGTGATCAAAGCTTTTGTCCAGATGTTTCCCCGTAAATATAAAGATGAAAAATTTGCCGCTAAATTTAACCGTCTGGTGCCGGAAGAAATACAGCGCTGGGAGCATATGCTGAAAGAGCTGACTGATTTTTCTCTGCAGACCAGCTTAAATCCGGTCCGCATGAATCTGGCCCTGTTCTTAAAGCGTACAGTGGAGATCATGGAACAGGCTATGAGTAAACAGAATATAGCTGCACAATGCCTGTTGCAGGGAAAGATCTATATCCGGGGCGATCAGGAAAAACTGAAACAGGTCTTTATAAATTTATTTATCAATGCTTCTCATGCCATGCCTGATGGAGGCCGGCTTTTAGTCAGTGCTAAAAAGATCAATAAACGAAATGGCAGCCGAAAAGTGGAGATCAGGGTCAGTGACAGCGGCACAGGCATACCTCTGGCTGAACGGGAAAAGATCTTTGATCCTTTTTATACTTCAGGTAAAGGAGGGATGGGCCTGGGCCTGGCTATAAGCCGCAAGATCATCGAAGAACACGGCGGCAGTATTTTTGCCGGAGAAAATCAGGAGGGAGGAGCGGTATTCGTTATCGAACTGCCGCTGATCCCTGAGCAGGAACTAAGACCTGAAGAAAAATAAGGAAAATGGACAGATTAAAGCGTTTTTTGTATATTTACAGAAATTGTCCGGGAGAATATAGTGGGTATGTATTTTAATCAGAGTAACCCGCATCAGAGTAGAAACATTATGATCAAAGGTACGATTCTGATCGCTGACGATGAAAAGCGGATCAGAGACGTATTCGTCGAGCTCTTTGAAGAATACCGTGTTTTGACTGCTGCTGACGGAACAGAAGCTTTGCGCATTATTGAAAAGCCTAATTCGGTAGACATTGTGGTCCTGGATGTGATGATGCCGGGAATAAACGGCATTGAATTGCTGAAAAAGATAAAAAAGATCGATCCGGACAAAAAGGTAGTCATCTTTACCGGATGTGACTCCAAAGAAATAGTGGTCGAAGCCTTGCGCGGACAAGCTGACGAATATATTGATAAGCCCTTTGATATTGATGAACTGCGTTTGATCTTTGAGCGTCTGCTGGCACAGTCAGCGGCATCGGAAGATGAATTTATTGATATGGAGGGAAAGATCAGAAAAGCCTGCGAATTTATTGAGCGCAATTATAACCGGATGATCAAACTGGAAGATCTGGCCCGGGAAATATATTTAAGCCCTAAGTATGTGAGCCGGATCTTTAAGAAGCATACAGGTTTTACTTTTAATGAGTATAAGATAAATCTGCGTATGGAAAAAGCCAAAGAACTTTTGTCCTATACGCGCAGGCCGATAAATCAGATCGCAGCTATGGTCGGATATCAGAATGCCGAAGGGTTTATAAAGATTTTTAAAAGAAAGACAAAACTTGTTCCTTCACAGTATCGTGAGCGGTCTGGTAACCAGCAGGGTAAGGACAATCTGTGACCGTAAATGGCCTTCAAGTATAGGCTGAAGCAACAAGGAGGGGATATAAGCGCTGACCGGCAGAGGCCGAGGATGCTTGTGGTTGACGACGAAGAAGAGGTTTGCCTGTTTTTGTCCGGTATTCTGAAGAGAAAAGGCTGTGAAGTGGACACTGCTGCTGACGGACAGACTGCTGTAGATAAAGCCAGTGAATTTTTCTTTAATCTTTTGATCACGGATCTTAAAATGCCGAAAATAGATGGGATGACAGTACTGAAAGAAGTAAAGAAGCTGAATCCTTATCTTGAGGTGATTATGGTTACCGGCTATCCTGCTGCCGAAAAAGCGGCCCAAGCGATTAAAGTGGGTGCTTATGATTTTATTGCCAAATTTTTGGCAGCGGCCAGGATATCTGAAACAGTGGAGGCTTGCCTGGAATCTCAGAAAATAAGTTCCGGTTTTATCGATAATAAAGAGTTAAAAGCTCTGGCTGAAATTTCCCGGGAAACTGTATCTTACCGCGATCTGGCTTTGGGTATGGTAAAAGCAAGAAGAATTTCGTTTATGGTTTTTGACGAAAAAAACAGATGATTGAGCATAAAAATCGCGATAGGTCTTGATGACTCAGTCGTAAAAAATACGCGGCTAAAAGAGTGAGAAGGCATATGCGGTAAAGTCCCGGGAAGATATGAGCCTTTGCTGGTGGAAAATATTTTAGGAGTATTGAATGTCAGCTATAAAATCGAAGGCGGAAATTTTACTCACAGGGAGAAAATTCTGCTTTCCATACTGGTTGGGCAGGGAAAGGCACTGCTTACAAGGTAAGCCTGCCATGTGCCGGAACAGGCTGATCCTCGGTTAAAACGTTGTTTTTTTTCAGTTCAACTCTTACCTAAGCCCTTAGCGCGCGGGAAATTTTTTTCCTGCGCGCATATTTTAGCCTGTCTGAAAAACATTGACAAAGACGCAAAAAAGAGTAAACTAACAAAAACAATAAAAAGATATTATTCAATAAAATAAAGCAATTTTATGGCAAAAGAAGAAGCAATCGAAGTAAAAGCTAAAGTAACTGAGATCCTGGGCAATGGCCGTTTTCGGGTAGAGCTGGAAAACGGGCATAAAGTCCTGGCTTATCCCTGCGGAAAAATGCGCCGGTATTTCATCAAGATCATACCGGGTGATGCAGTAACTGTTGAACTTTCCCCTTACGACCTTACCCGGGGCCGTATTGTTTACCGCCACAAATAAAGCCTGATCAGGCCGTTTATCCTTTTTTTCAGACCCTTTTATTGTCGAAATCCTTAAACAGAGGTATAATTAAAAGCCTTTGGAATAAGGCTGTAACAGAGATAACTATGCTGAAAAACAATATTTTTGTCCCGATTTCTTTAGGCGGGGCTTTAGGCGCATTATTGCGTTACTGGGTTTCCGGCCTGTCTTACCGTTTTTTCGGTTTTTCTTTTCCCTGGGGTACTCTGGCTGTTAATTGTCTGGGTGCTTTTGTTATCGGATTTTTGTGGATCTGGTTTGAATCTGTGCTGGTTTCAGTACAATTGAGGCTGTTTATTTTTGTCGGTATTCTGGGAGCTTTGACTACTTTTTCTACGTACAGCCTGGAAACTCTTAATTTATTCCGGGAAGGTGAAAGCCTGCGTGCTTTTTTGAATATAGTTATCAATAATTCCGGAGCTTTGAGCCTGGCCTGGCTGGGTATGAGCCTTTCCCGTTATATTCTTAAACTGGTTAAATAAGGGGTGGAAAATGAAAATTCCTGAGCAAGGCGTATTGTTAAGAGTTTTTGTGGGAGAAAGCGATAAAAAAGGCAGTCTGCCTCTTTATGAGGCAATTGTGCTTGAGGCCAGAAAACTGGGCCTGGCCGGTGCTACTGTGGTCAGGGGATTGATGGGGTTCGGTGCTAACAGCAGGATGCACAGTGCAAAACTGCTGCGTCTTTCCCAGGATCTGCCTGTAGTGATTGAGATCATTGATTCCGGAGAAAAGATCGACAGCTTACTGCCGTTTCTGGATAAAGAGGTTACAGAAGGGCTGATTACTTTGGAAAAAGTAAAGGTTGTGAAATACCGGCATAATCTGCCGGAAACAAAGGGGAATACATGACTTTACAGGAATTAAGCCGTAAATGGGAACAGCTGAAGATATGTGAACAGCGTGCCGACAGAGAAGATTACCTGGAACTGGTATTTTTTTCTGAGGATGCCGGGCAATGGATAGAACTGCTTTCTGCCTGTCTGGGCCCGGCCAGAAAAGACTCCGGTGCAGAGCCGGCAGAAGATCATTTGTCTCTGGCAAAGCCTTTCGGCGGTATTTATGAGGATCAGGTCCTTTTTTTTCAGGAGTTTACCGGACATTCTGTTCTGGCTATGCTCTGGCCCTGGCAGGACGATGCTCATACTACTCTGAAAGTGGCCTTGATAAAGGCGTGAAAAGAGTTCGCAGGTATAGGGTAAAGATAAATAGGTTGACAAAAGCCACATATTTATAATATAAATAAAGAGAGTTTAAATTTGCAGTAAAGGAGATAACAACATTTTATAATCAAGGAGGGGGGAAATGTCTGATCGATTTTTTGAAGGAGACATCAAGGCCGATGATGCTGCTGAGCAGCAGGCCCCGAAGAAGAAAAAAGAAAGTCCTGCCGCAACATCTTCCGGGAAAATGATTGAAGTCGAAAAAGTTTTTTCCGCTACTGCTGCACCTAAACAGGAAGATTATGACAAAGTCTTTTTTGTCAAAGTCGATGAAAGCAAATGTGAAGACTGCGGTACTTGCGCGGAATATTGTCCGACCGGTGCGATACAGAAGACCGCTGAAGGAAAAAGACAGATAATAGATCCGGCTGCCTGCATTAATTGCGGACAGTGTTTGACTCATTGTCCTTTCGGCGCTATTTATGAGAGTGTTTCTTTTGTTTCCGAGGTCATGGCTGCTTTAAAAGATCCGGATAAGGTAGTAGTGGCCATGCCTGCTCCTGCAGTGCGCTACGGTCTGGGAGAATCTTTCGGTGCTGAACCGGGCACATTTGTGGGAGGTAAAATGTGGGCTGCTTTACGCCGCATGGGCTTTGATTATGTCTGGGATAATCAGTTTACTGCGGATGTGACGATCATGGAAGAAGGATCTGAGCTTCTGGCCAGGATCACTGGGAAAATAGATAAACCTTTGCCTCAGTTCACTTCCTGCTGCCCGGGCTGGATCAAATTTATGGAATCATTTTATCCTGATCTTCTGCCGCATCTTTCCTCTTGTAAATCTCCTATCGGTATGCTGGGCCCTCTGGCCAAGACTTACGGTGCCAAAGAAACCGGGATTCCCGCGGAAAAGATATATACTGTATCGATAATGCCTTGTATCGCTAAAAAGTTCGAAGGTTTAAGGCCTGAGCTTTCTGACAGCGGATTCAGGGATATTGATGCTACGATCAATACCAGAGAACTGGCATATATGATCAAAAAAGCAGGCATTAATTTTAATGATCTGCCTGAAGAGGAACCGCATCAGGTCCTGGGCCAGTCCTCAGGAGCCGCTACTATCTTTGCCGCTTCCGGCGGAGTTATGGAAGCAGCTTTGCGTTTTGCCTATGAAGAAGTGACTCGGGCTAAACTGGCCAACGTCGATTTTCGGGCAGTACGAGGGAAAAAAGGAGTAAAAGAAGCTTCTTTGAATATGGCCGGGATCGAGGTCAAAGTCTGTGTGGTCAGCGGCCTGAACAATGTCAAGCCGGTTCTGGAAGAAGTAAGGGCAGGAAAAAGCCCTTACCATTTTATTGAAGTCATGACCTGTCCTTCGGGATGTGTTAACGGCGGCGGACAACCGTTGCCTCCGGGAATGCGTTTTGCTGAGGCCTCTTTGTTTAAGAAAATATGTTTAAGCCTGAGCAGAAAAGCCAATAAAATAACTTAACAGGAGGTAAACAATGAAACAGACTTTAAAAATAACCCGCCGTCAATTTCTTAAGCTTTCCGCAGTTACTGCTGCGGTCTGTCTGAGCGGATTGAATTTTGCCAGAAATACTTACGCTAAAGCAGCTGATTATATAACTCAGCGTTTGACCTGGGTCTACAGAAGAGACTCGGATATGGTTTACAGGAAATCACAGGATAATCCCATGATCAAAAAGATCTATAAAGATTTTTTGGAGTATCCTCTTTCGCACAAGTCAGAGCATCTTCTGCATACTCATTATGTGCCCAGAGGAGCAAAGATCAAAGAGCTGAAAGACAAAGGTATAGAGCTTACAGCTTGAGATCCTGATAATCTGAGATCAGAAGCCCTGCCCGGAAAAGGCAGGGCTTTTTTTTATAAAAATTTGTTCATAGTCTTGACCGGCCGGAAAAAATACGGTAGTAACTTATGTTACTATGAGTAGTAACCGTTACCCTTTTTTTCTGTTTTGGCGCAGCTGAAAAACCACTCCCGGGCTTTTGCCCTTTTCATTAATAATCAAACGATAAAAAGGAGAAAAATATGCATATAGTGAAAATATGCTCTGATTTGGAAACGCCTGTGTCCCTGTTTCTTAAGACCTGTGCCGGTAAGGAGTACTGTTTTCTTCTGGAGAGTACGGAAAAGGAAGCCAGTTTCGGAAGATATTCTTTTATCGGACTGGGGGCAAAAGAAGTCATTTCTCTAGATCAGCAGGGGAAAGTGTTCAGTGCAGGAAAAGAAATTGAATTCCGTGGTATGCCCCTGCAGGCGGTTTATAACCGGCTTAAGGAATACCGGCTGAACGTAAATGATCCTGACTTGCCTTCGTTTATCGGAGGTGCGGTAGGGTATGTAGGCTATGATTATGTGCGCTTTCTGGAAAATATAGATATCAAAAAATCAAAATTTCCCTGTTTCCAGTTTATGATCCCCGAGAGCCTGATAGTATTTGACCATATGAAAAACCAGATTGCAGTTATCAGTGACAGGCCTGAGGAAATTGTTTCCGACCTGGTCCAGCCGGGGGTAAAAACGCGGCCGAAAAAAGTACTTACCACAGAACCGGTTTCAAATTTTTCCAGAGAAGAATTTTACCGGGCAGTGAAGACTATTAAAAAGCATATTGTGGAAGGAGATATATTCCAGGCAGTGCTTTCTCAGAGGTTCCGATTCAGGACTTCTCTGGATCATTTTTCCATATACCGTGCTTTGCGCATGATCAATCCCTCTCCTTATATGTTTTTTCAGAAGTTCAGGGAGTTTTCCCTGGTAGGGTCTTCCCCGGAGATGATGGTCAAACTGGATAATCAAGAGTGTTTTCTCAAGCCGATTGCCGGTACCCGTAAAAGGGGGAAGACTATTGATGAAGACCTGTCTCTGGAAAAAGAAATGCTTTCTGATGAGAAAGAAAAAGCGGAACATATGATGCTTCTGGATCTGGGCAGAAATGATCTGGGCAAAGTATGCAGAGGAGGCAGCGTAGCAGTTACGGAACAGATGTCAGTAGAACGGTTTTCACATGTTATGCATATGGTCTCTAAAATATCGGGCCGGATCGATCAGAAAAAAAATGCGGTAGATCTTTTTGAATCAGCTTTCCCTGCAGGTACTGTCAGCGGTGCGCCTAAAGTCAGGGCAATGGAAATAATCAACAGCCTGGAATCCGACAGCCGCGGGCCCTACGGCGGAGCAGTAGTTTATTTTTCCGCTCCCTGCCGGGGAAGCAGCGTATGCATGGATTCAGGGATAATGATCCGGTCTTTTTTCTTTAAAGGCCAGGAAGGTTTTCTCCAGGCCGGCGCAGGTATAGTTTATGATTCCGTGCCTGAACTGGAATATAAAGAAATCATCAATAAGGCCGGGGCTCTGCTGCGCAGTCTGGAACTGGCGGAAAAGATAGAGGGAGGCCTGATATGAAAAAAGTGCTTATAATCGATAATTATGATTCTTTTGTCTATAATCTTTATCAGTCTGTAAAGGAATTGGATCCGGAGGCAGAAATAAAAGTCGTACGCAATGACGCTTTTACCTGCGCGGAAATTTCTGCAATGAAGCCGGATCAGATTATTGTTTCTCCCGGTCCGGGCCGGCCTGAGGATGCCGGAATAACTCTGGAATTGATAAAATCTATTTCAGGGGCTGTTCCTTTATTGGGAGTATGTCTGGGCCATCAGGCAATTGCCAGGGCCTTTGGCGGCAAGGTCATTCATGCCGGCTGTATCGTGCATGGCAGGAGTTCTTTAATACATCATACAGAAGCCGGGATACTCAGAGAAATTCCCAACCCTTTTGAAGCGGCACGGTATCATTCTCTGGCAGTGGAAGAAAGATCTCTGCCCGAATGCATGGTGGTAACAGCTAAAGATGAAAAAGGGGAAATAATGGGTCTTCAGCATAAAGAAAGACCTTTATTCGGAGTTCAGTTTCATCCTGAATCGATACTTACTTCTGAAGGCAAAAAGATCATGGCTAATTTTCTGGCTGTGCGGCCGGGCTTGAAACAGACTGTGCCGGTGGTATCTGCCGGGACCGGCATAAGCTCTTTTGAGCGTTGCCTTAAAAAGTTGTTTGATAAACAAAATCTTTCTTTTAAAGAAACTTCTGATTTGATGAATGAAGTGATGTCAGGCAAGGCCGGAGAAGCTCAGATAGCGGGATTTCTTACTGCTTTGCGGATGAAAGGTGAGACCGGAGAAGAACTCGCTGCTATGGCTAAAATAATGCAGACAAAAGCATTGACTGTTTCAGGGCCGGAAAATGCAGTTGATACCTGCGGCACAGGCGGAGACGGTGCAGGCACCTGTAATATCTCTACGGCCAGCGCGTTTATAGTCTCTGCTTCCGGAGTGCCGGTGGCTAAACACGGTAACCGTTCTGTGTCCGGCAAGGTAGGCAGTGCCGATGTGCTTGAGGCCGGAGGGTACAGATTGCAGAAAACAGTGCAGGAGATGTCCCGGGAACTGTCGGCAACTGCTTTTGCTTTTTTGTTCGCTCCTCTTCTGCATCCGGCAATGAAATATGTCATGCCCAGCCGCAGGCAATTAAAAATGCGTACTGCATTTAATCTTCTGGGACCGGTGACTAATCCGGCCAGGGTCAGATTTCAGATCGTGGGCGTTTTTGACTTTAGCTATGCTTTCCGACTGGCCAGGGCTCTGCAGGCAGTAGGTACAAAAAGGTCTCTGGTCGTAAACGGAGGTTTTACCGATGAACTGACTACCTGCGCTGAAAATAAAGCGCTTATGGTTACGCAGCAGGAAATAATACCTGTGGATATAAATATAGAGACTCTCGGGCTCCATAAAGGAGAGGTTAAAGGACTGGAAGGAGAAGAAGATCCGCAAAAAGCTTTTTTTGTGATTGAACAGATTCTTTCCGGAAAAGCAAACCGAACTCTGCTTGAGACCGTAGCTCTTAATGCCGGTGCGCTTTTGTTTCTTTCCGGTAAAGCGGACAGTATAAAAAAAGGAGTGGAGCAGGCTCTGGAGCTGATTTTTTCTGGAGCAGGCTCCAAAAAACTGGAGCAGGTCCTGGCTTTTCAGAAAGCAAAAGGCGGTGTTTGATATGATCAAGGTAAAAATCTGCGGAATCACTTCTCTGGAGGATGCTTTGCTTTGTCTGGAAGAAGGAGCCGATGCTCTGGGTTTTATTTTTTATCCTCAAAGCAAAAGGTACCTTGCTCCTGTTTCTGCCAGGTCGATTTCTCTTGGTTTGCCCCGGAAAGTAAAAAAGATCGGAGTATTTGTCAATGAATCGCCGGAACAGATAGTAAAGACTGCTGATTATGTGGGGCTGGATGCTGTGCAGCTGCATGGCAATGAAAGCAGAAACGAATGTTTTTTCCTTTCTTCCCGGATAAAAGTGATCAGAGCAGTTTTTGTGTCTGAAGAGAAAGATGTAAAACAAGCCTTGCTCTATAAAGATATTGATATATTGTTTGACAGTAAAACTCAAGAATACGGAGGAAGCGGCAGGATCTTTTCATGGGAATATCTGAAAGAGTACCGGGCAAAACAGGGGAGGTTTATACTTTCCGGAGGGTTGACTTCGGAAAATGTTTTTTCGGCCATAGAGATGCTGCATCCTTATATGGTCGATGTTTCTTCAGGTGTGGAATTTTTTTCCGGGAAAAAAGACCCGGAAAAAGTAAAGGCCTTTATGGAGGCAGTGAGAAAAGACAGGGGATAGAGGTTAGCGGATAGCGTTTAGGGTACAAATGCAAAATTAAAATGTAAATCGAAAAATGCAGAATATATGTTCGTAAAATGAACTTGTGACTTGTGACCATGAATTAAATCAAGGAGGTTTTAATGCGTTATTTCGGTGAATTCGGAGGTCAGTTTATGCCGGAGATAATAATGCCTGCGCTGGAAGAACTGGAGCAGGCTTATCTTCGGGCAAAAAAAAGCAAGGATTTTGCCTGTAAGCTGGATTACCTTCTTGAAAATTATGCCGGACGGCCCACCCCTCTTTATTTTGCCCGGAATTTGAGCGGTAAATATAAAGCAAAAATATATTTAAAGCGGGAGGATTTGCTTCATACCGGGTCTCATAAGTTGAATAATACTTTGGGCCAGGTGCTGCTTGCTGTTTTTATGGGTAAAAAAAGGGTCATCGCCGAAACCGGGGCCGGCCAGCACGGAGTAGCGGTAGCTACTGCTTCTGCTTTGTTCGGTATAAACTGTGCCGTATATATGGGGGCAGAAGATATGCGGCGCCAGAAGTCTAATGTGGACAGGATGAGGCTTCTGGGGGCTGAGGTGATACCTGTGACCGGGGGCGCCTGCACATTGAAAGATGCGATTAATGAGGCTTTGCGCGACTGGATCGCTAATTTGAACCATACTTATTATGCTCTAGGTTCAGTGGTGGGGCCTTATCCTTATCCGGAGATGGTGAGGGAATTTCAGAAGGTCATCGGTCTGGAAACGAAAAAACAGATATTAAAAAGCGAAGGACGGCTTCCTGATCATATTATCGCCTGCGTGGGAGGAGGGAGTAATGCCGCAGGTATTTTTGCCCCGTTTATTGATTCCGGAGTAAAACTTACGGGAGTGGAAGCCGGGGGAAAAGGAGTAGGTACAGGGTTTCATTCCGCTACTTTGACCCAAGGCAGACCCGGATTTCTGCATGGAGCAAAGATTTATCTGTTACAGGATAAGTGGGGTCAGATTTCAGGAACCCATTCTGTGTCTGCAGGCCTTGATTATCCCGGAGTAGGGCCGGAACATTCTTTTTGGAAAAAAACAGGTAAAGTAAAGTATTCGGCGATAGAGGATGACCTTGTGCTGAGTATGTTTTCTGAGCTTTCCCGACGGGAAGGGATCATCCCGGCCTTGGAAAGCAGCCATGCCCTGGCGTATTTAAAAAAGATGCGCAGCATAAAAAATAAAGTTATCGTTGTAAATCTTTCCGGCAGAGGCGATAAAGATATGAACATAGTAATGCAGACAAGGGAGGTTTGATATGAAAGGATTTTTGGCCTATATCCCGGCCGGGTTTCCCGATCTGGAAACTACCCGCAGCATACTTTTAGAGATGGACACTCTGCCTATAACCGGAGTGGAAGTAGGCGTGCCTTTTTCCGATCCTGTAGCTGACGGTCCGGTTATACAGCGTGCTCATCAGGCAGCTTTAGAACAGGGAACAGACCTGGACAGAATACTGGATATGCTGTGTAGCATCCGGGTTTCTTACCGGATTTATCTGATGAGCTACCTCAATCCGCTTATGAATTATCCGGGCGGAAGGAAAAGACTGAGGGTAAGACTTAAGTCTGCTCAAGTCAGAGGCCTGATCATACCTGATCTGCCTCTTAAAGAAAGAAAAGAATTTGACCTTTTTTATCCGGGTATAATTTTTACCGCCCCCAATACCGGGGATAAGGAGATTAAGCTCATAAATTCTTTTTCGCCGCCTTTTGTCTATTATGTGGCCAGATATGGAGTTACCGGGCCGCGTCAGGACCTGCCTTTTTTGGAAAGGCTTAAGCAGCTGAAAGCAAAGATCAAAGCACCTGTTTTTGCCGGTTTCGGTATTTCTACTCCGGAACAGGTTTCCGTACTGAGCCGGATCTCGGACGGAGTTATTGTCGGCAGTGTTCTGGTCAAAACAATTGCAGAAAGCAGTTCACACGCAGCAGCAGAAAAAGTCAGGAGTAAAATAAAATACCTTTTAAATGATTTTGGTCTTTGAACAGAAATTTTCAAGACCGGAACAGAAAAAATAAGGTGAAAATATTTTAATTCCGTCAGGGGGAAGAGATCCCGTTTGTTCTTGACTGTTCAACTGATGTGTGAAATAATACGGACACGGCAGCGCTAAGATGAACAGTATAAAAAAATTTTACTCATCCTTGTTTTTCTCCCTGGCTCTGATTACTTGTCTGAGTGTTCAGATAAACGCATTAAGTGCTTCAAGTTCCGAGCAGATTCAGATCACTACTTATTATCCTTCCCCTTACGGATCTTATCAGTCTTTGTCTTCGGAAATAGTCCAGTTCAAAGCCAGTCTTGGCCCTCCCAGTCAGGTGTTGGGCAAAGAAGAAAAAGGCATGATCTATTTTGACCAGAACGAAGGGCTTAAGATCTATGATGGAACTAAATGGGATACGGTTAAAGGCTCAGCCGCAATGCTGGTGGGAGCAGAGCATACAGAAAGCGACTGCATCAGTGCCGGAGGAGAAGTAGTTAATACTGCTACTGCTTTTAAACAATGCCGTTTTAACCGGTCTGCCTGTCCGGCAGGCTGGACACAGCGTAAAAACTGGACCACAACCTCAGAACATAAATCTCTGGTGGGTAATGATGCTAACAGCAGAGGCAATTGTGCCTTTGCCGGCTCGTACAATCCTTCCCGTTTTTGCTATATTTCTCCCGGTTCAGGCCATGTCTGGGCAGACAAAGAAAGGGAACAGTGCAATAATTATTTTATTCCTCAGATTTTTTATAAGAATGACATCGTTCAGATCGGCTGTTATTAAAACAGTTTGAAGTTCCGCCTTCGGTTATCTCCTTGTCCCTTTCTTTTATTTTTCGCGGAGTGCATTTTTAAATAAAAAGTTCAGCTGATTTTTTGTTTGGCATTATTTAAAAAAATCTTTATTATAAAAGGTGGCAGGGAATAAACTTGCCTTAAGGAGAGAGATGAATAAAAATCAGATAAAAGGTACTATTCTGGTCGTAGAAGATGACGAGAATATTTCCCGGTTGTTAAAGTATAACCTGGAAAAAGCAGGGTTTAAATCTCTGGTCTTTGATAACGGAGAAGATGCCCTGGACTATCTGGAACATAAACCTGCAGATCTGATCATCCTTGATGTCATGCTTCCCGGTATTGACGGATTTGAAGTATGCAGACAGATCAGACAGGAAAGAGAGACTTTAAATCTTCCCGTTATCATGCTTACTGCCAAAGGAGAAGAGATAGACCGGGTCCTGGGGTTTGAGCTGGGAGCTGACGATTATGTGGTCAAGCCGTTCAGCCCCAGAGAACTGATTTTGAGGGTCAGGGCAGTAATGAAACGGAAAAAGT
>Ga0272442_10001692_pt1 | contig 32945 bp, 36 predicted proteins | sample SSMForm2O_FD_200262 | JGI IMG/M metagenome (GOLD analysis project Ga0272442, IMG submission 200262) | Marine sediment archaeal communities from Little Sippewissett salt marsh, Falmouth, MA, United States - SSM-Form-2O | ecosystem: Environmental > Aquatic > Marine > Wetlands > Sediment ... | reverse complement strand
CTAAGGATAACACCGGTTGAAATAATAGGCAAATTATAATCCTGATGGATTTTCTTTGCCACAGTTCCCTTTCCGCTTCCCGGAGGTCCCAGTAATATTATTTTCATCTTTTTCTACCTAACTTTTTTAAAATAAATGAGTATTATTTTTAGATTATTCAATGACATATTATTTCCTGATAAATCCTTCATAATGCCTCATCAGCATATGGGATTCAATTTGTTGAACTGTTTCCAAGGCAACTCCGACCATGATCAAAAGGGATGTACCACCGAAATAAAATGTTGTAATACCCGTAACCTTAATCAGAATATTCGGAAGTATTGCAATGATTGCAAGAAATATTGCTCCGCTTAATGTTACCCTGGTCATGATATGGTCAATATATGCAGTGGTGTTTTTCCCGGGCCGAATCCCTGGAATAAATCCACCATACTTTTTCATATTATCCGCCATGTTAGCCGGATTAAATGTAATCGCTGAATAAAAGAAAGTAAACACAATGATTAAAACTGAATATAGGATTAAATATAAAGGCTTACCTGGCGATAAAGCATCTGATAACGCATTCATAAAAGCCAAATTCTGAAAGAATTGTGCAATAGTCGCAGGAAACATCAATATTGCAGATGCAAATATAATCGGAATAACTCCTGCCTGATTAACCCTTAATGGAATAAAAGTGCCTTGCCCTCCATACATTTTACGTCCAATGACCCGTTTAGCATATTGAACTGGAATTCTTCTTTGACCTTTTTGTATGGCAATAACTCCGCCAACAACCACTACCGCAATGAGGAGCAAGCTTACAAAAGCAATGATGTTAATTTCGCCGATTTGTAATAGCTTCACTGTTTGAATAATCTGTGAAGGCATTCTGGCAATAATTCCCACAAATATGATAATAGAAATACCATTTCCAATACCAAAGTCAGTAATTTGCTCACCTAACCACATTAAAAAACAGGTTCCCGCAGTAAGGGTGATGATCAATAATGATTGAAAAACAGCACCGGATAGCATCAATACTCCCATATTGTTTAACCAGGAACTAATCGCAAAAGCTTGAATGACTGCCAGGAGTACAGTAAAATAACGAGTTGCTTTTGTCATCTTATTTCTGCCTTCTTCGCCTTCTTTTGCCCATTGCTCCAACATAGGAACTACCGCGGTTAACAGGTTAATAATAATGGAAGCACTAATATAAGGCATAATTCCTAAGGCAAAGATGGAAAATCGACTGAGCGCACCGCCTGCAAATAGATCCATAAATCCTAAGATGCCTCCCTGGGCAAATATATTTGCAAGAGCACCTTTATCAACACCAGGTAAAGGCAGATGACTTCCCAACCTAACAACAACAATCATTGCCAGCGTAAAATATATTCTTTTTCTTAAATCAGGAATTTTAAATAAATTGCGAAATTTTTCAAACAATTATATCACCTCAATCTTCCCGCCACTTAATTCGATTTCCTTTGCTGCTTTTTGACTGAATTTATTGACTTTGATAGTTAGTTTTTTAGAGAGTTTTCCTCTGGCAAGAATTTTTACGCCATCTCTTTCTTTTTTTACAATCCCGCTATCCATTAATTCCTTTAAAGTTATGGTATCACCATCATTAAAAATATTTAATTTTTCCAAATTAACAACATTATAGTCTTTTTTAAATATACTTTTAAAACCTCTTTTAGGAACTCTTCGGTATAGTGGCATCTGACCACCTTCAAAATGAGGCCTTACTCCACCGCCTGAACGGGAATTCTGCCCATTTTCTCCGCGACAGGAAGTTTTACCGTGACCAGATCCGCAACCCCTGCCAACTCTTTTATTATTTTTGACTGATTTTTTCGCAGGACTTAGATTATTTAACTTCATTAACTGATACCTCCCTGAGTTTTAACGAACGGTTTTCCATATATCTCAGCTAAACTTTTTCCTCTTAACCTTGCGATATCTTTAGCATTTTTTATATTTGATAGACCACTCATGGTCGCTTTTACAATATTTAAATTATTGCTGCTACCCAATGATTTTGTTAGAATATCTTGGAAACCCGCTGCTTCCAGTATCGCTCTAACCGGACCACCGGCAATAACACCTGTACCCGGTGAAGCAGGTTTCATAAATACGGATGCAGCTCCATAATTTCCAGTAATTGCATAAGGAATCGTTCCCTTTTTCATTTTTACATTGATTAAGCTTTTTTTAGCATGAGCAACTCCTTTTCTTATAGCTTCAGACACATCTTTTGCTTTTCCATAGCCTGTTCCAACCATTCCCTGACCATTACCGACAACTACCATTGCTGCAAATCCAAATCTTCTTCCGCCTTTTACAACTTTACTCACTCTATTAACAAAAATAACTGTTTCTTGCAGTTCTACACCTTCAGAATCAATTTTCTGCACCTGTCCACCTCCTCCCGAAAAAATTATTAAAATAGTTTTTTTCATCCTTAAATATTAAATCAAATGTTCTCATCATTTCTAAATCCATTTTTCTAACCTTTAGATTTTTTTAGTATTATTTTTAAAAAATTATTTTTCCTTTTCTAATACTTTCTGCAAGTGCCTTTACTCTTCCATGATAAAGAAATCCGCCTCTATCAAAAACTGCTTTTTCAATGCCTTTTTCCTTTAGTCGTTTCGCAAAAACAACACCAAGCAATTCAGCAGCCTTAATATTCCCATGATAGCTTAATTTTTCCTTAATTTCCTTATCTAGAGTAGAAGCTGATACTAATGTTATTCCATTTTGATCATCAATAGCTTGTATATAGAGATTTTTTAGACTTCTAAAAACACACATACGCGGCCTTTCACTATTTCCGGATAAAGCTTTCCGTATTCTCTTGTGTCTTTTAATTCTGGCAATTCTTCTTTTATTTTCCGTCAAGATAAGCACTCCTTTCTATGTCAATAATCACAAATATTTATTGATTACTTAGCGCCGGTTTTACCGACCTTTCTTCGTACTACTTCATCAATATATCTTATTCCCTTACCTTTATAAGGTTCAGGTTTTCTCAATATTCTTATTTTTGCAGCAACCTCTCCAACCAATTGTTTATCAATTCCTTTAACAATAACCTTTTTTTGTTTTTCTACTTCGAATTCAATACCTTCAGGTGGATTTATTTTCACCGGATGGGAATAACCAACTTGTATATTCATATTACCGTCTTCAAGAATAGCCCGGTAACCAACTCCATGAATCTCAAGTATTTTTTCGAATCCTTTAGAAACACCAATCACCATATTATTAATTAAACTTCGACTTAAACCATGAAGCGATTTATGCATATTGCTATCTGAAGGCCTGGTGACATATATCATTTTCCCGTCTGACTTTATACTCATATCCGAATGAATATCCCTCTCCAATGAACCTTTACTCCCAATAACTTTTATATTGTTTTTATTGATCTCAACTTTTACGCCTTCAGGAATAACTATTGGTGTTTTGCCTATTCTGGACATATTAATCCTCCTCTTTATCTTATTGCGTTCGGCGTATATCACATATACCGTCTTTTATGTAAATGAGTATGTATACGATATATGTTATACCAGGCTTAATTCGCAATTTTGAGATAATTTTTCTACCTACTCAAAATATTTAAAATACGATATTTTACCATACAAAACAAATAACTTCTCCACCAAGGTGTCTCTGTAACGCTTTTTTGCCTGTCATGATACCCTTCGATGTCGATAAAATAACAATTCCCAGACCACCTAAGACTTCCGGAATTTCATCTTTTTTTGCATAAACCCTTAAACCAGGTTTACTAATTCTTTTTAAATTATTGATTACTTTCTCTTTTTTTAAATATTTTAGATATATAATTAATTGATTTTGTTTATCATCCTCTTTGAAACGATAATCTCTTACAAAACCTTCATCTTTTAATATACGTGTAATTTCTAACTTTAATTTTGATGCGGGAACTGATAGATATTTATGACCCATCTTATTTGCATTTCTAATTCGAGTTAGCATATCCGCAATTGGGTCTGTAATAACACCCATATATAATATCCTCCTCTCATAAACTCCAAATTCTTTAAAATTCTCTATAATATAAAGTTTTACCAGCTAGATTTAACGATTCCTGGTAATTCACCCTTATGTGCCATTTTTCTAAAGCAAATCCTGCATATTCCAAATTTCCTTAAATAACCTCTGGGTCTTCCACAAATACTACAGCGAGAATATTTTCTTACTTTATATTTTGGTTCTCTGTTAGCCTTTTCTATCAGGGCTTTTTTGGCCACACTCTTTCCTCCTTTTCACAAATAATCAATGAATCAACAGCTATATACTTTAATAACGACTAAAATATTGAATAACTCCTATTTTTTAAAAGGCATTCCAATCATCTTCAACAATGATTGTCCTTCCTCATCGTTATGGGCACTGGTTACTATAGTAATATTCATTCCTAGAGTAGTTGAAACTTGATCAAAATCTATCTCTGGAAAAATCAATTGCTCTTTTAATCCAATAGTATAGTTTCCTCTACCATCGAAAGAGTCTGATGGAACTCCTCTAAAATCTCTAATTCGCGCAGTTGCAACATTGATAAATTTATCCAAAAATTCATACATACGATTACTGCGTAATGTTACTTTGCACCCTACCGGCATATCTTTCCTTAATCCGAAATTAGATATTGATTTCTTTGCTTTTGTAACAATTGGTTTTTGTCCGCTAATGACAGTTATTTCTTTAATTGCCTCATCCATCACTTTGGAATCTTTGCTAGCGCTTCCCAATCCCATATTTATAACGACTTTTTTTAGTCTTGGAACTGCCATTACGCTAGTGTATTTAAATTTTTTCATCATTTCCGGTACGACTTGATTAAAGTATTTATCCTTCAGTCGGGGCATATATTTAACCTCCTAAACCTTATCTATAATTTCACCACATTTTTTACACACTCTAACTCTTTTGCCCTCTTTTATCTTCTCTCTTTTAACTGTTGTGGGCTTATTGCACTTATTACAAACTAATTTTAGATTAGTTATATGAATTGTGCCTTCCTGATCTACAATGCCACCTTGAGGAGTTTTTTCGGTTGGTTTAACATGTTTTTTTAAAAAGTTTACCCCTTCAACAATTGCGTGCATTTTTTTTGGAAAAACACTTATAATCTTTCCTTTTTTTCCTTTATCTTCCCCACTTATTACTAATACAGTATCACCTTTTTTAAGATCTATTTTATTTTCTGCCAAATCACTATTCCTCCCCTTATTTTATACAACTTCAGAAGCTAGTGATATTATCTTCATGAAATTTTTACTTCGCAGTTCACGAGCAATGGGTCCGAAAATTCTAGTTCCTACCGGTTCATTTTGTGCATTGATCACTACAGCGGCATTATCGTCAAATCGAATATAAGAGCCATCTGTTCGACCCAATTCCTTTTTTGTTCTGACTATAACTGCTTTTATCACATCACCTTTTTTACAAGTACCCCCTACTGCAGCAACTTTCACAGATGCTACAATAATATCGCCGATTCTGGCGTATCTTCTTCGAGATCCTCCGAGAACCTTGATGCATTGTATTTCTTTGGCACCTGAGTTATCAGCTACAAATAAACGAGTTTGCATTTGTATCATCTTGGCTATCCTCTCTCTTAAACAATTTATCTTCTCTAAATTTATTTAGCTTTCTCTAGAATTTATTTAGCTTTCTCTAGAATTTCAATCACTTTCCATCTTTTCATTTTGCTAATTGGTCGCGTTTCGGCAATCTTTACCTTGTCCCCTATGTTACAACTATTTTTTTCGTCGTGAGCTATAAATTTAGATGATTTTTTTATTCTTTTCTTGTAAAGAGGATGTGATACCAGGTATTCTACTCTTACCGAGACACTCTTTTCCATACCATCGCTTACAACCCTACCAACTTTCGTTTTAATGTTTCCCCCGGACACGATTTAACCCTCCTTTGTTAACGTATATTATTTACACTATTCTTTATTTCAATTTCCCTTAATATGGTCTTGACTCTGGCGATGTTGCGTTTGGTTTCTTTTAATCTCATAGGATTACCCAATTGACCAGTAACCATTTGAAATCTTAAGCTAAACAATTCATCTTTGAAATCTCTTAGCTTTTTTTGTAATTCTTCTAATGACAAATCCCTTAATTCATTTGTTTTCATTTATTCCACCACCTGTTCTTTTCGAGTAAGAAACCTTGTTTTTATAGGTAGTTTATGATTTGCAAGTCGCATAGCTTTTTTGGCTAATTCCTGGTCAACTCCTCCTAATTCAAAAAGGATTCTTCCCGATTTTACAACCGCTACCCAATGATCAGGTGCACCTTTACCTTTTCCCATTCTCGTTTCTGCCGGCTTTTTAGTAACTGATTTATCAGGAAATATTCTAATCCAAACCTTGCCGCCTCTTTTTATTGCATGGGTAATCGCGATTCTGGCCGCTTCAATTTGAGCGCTGGTAATCCAATGAGATTCCAGTGCCTGTAAACCAAATTCTCCAAATGCAATATAATCTCCCTTATGTGCAGTTCCTTTCATTTTTCCTCTATGTGTTTTACGATGTTTAGTTCTAGTTGGCTGCAACATCTTTTTGCACCTCTTCTCCGGCATGTGTTACTTTATTCTTACGAACATTTACTGCCATTTTTTTATCCGGAATTTGTTCATTATTAACCGGATTCTTTTTCTTTGAAGGTAGTATTTCTCCCTTAAATATCCAAACGGTAACACCTATTTTCCCATAAGTAGTATCAGCTTCAGAAAAACCGTAATCAATATCAGCTCTTAAAGTGTGGAGAGGTAATCTTCCCTCCAAATGCCATTCTGTTCTCGCAATTTCAGCACCACCAATCCTCCCTGAACAAGAAATTTTGATACCTTTTGCTCCTGTTCTCATTGAACGATTAGCAGCTTGTTTCATGGCTCTCTTTGTAGAACCTTTTCTTACCAATTGCTCAGCAATACCACCTGAAACCAGTTGTGCATCCAATTCGGGAGACTTGATTTCGATAATTTTTATCTGCAAATCTCCTTTTATAAACTTCTGTAATTTTTTCTTCAGATTTTCTACTTCGCTACCTTTTCTTCCTATTACGATTCCGGGTCTGGCACAATGAATGCTAATTCTAACTCTATCAGCAATTCGTTCGATTTCAATGGTAGATATTCCGGCATGTTTTAATTGATCTATTAAATATTTTCTAATCTGAAAATCCTGATAAATGTTATCAGCATAATTTTTCTTTGAAAACCATTTACCATCCCAATCTTTAATGATTCCGATTCTCAATCCTTTCGGATGTACTTTTTGTCCCAATTATCTCCCCTCCCCTTTACTATCAACTACTATGGTAACATGACTTGTTCTTTTTCTTATTCTAGCTGCTCTACCCATGGCTCTAGGTCTAAACCTTTTTTGAGTAGGTCCTTCGTCCACAAATGCTTCAGAAATAAATAAATCATCGACATTTTGATCATTATTATTCTGTGCATTGTAAACAGCTGATTTTAAAACATTGTAAACCATTTTAGCTGAACGGTTAGGAAGAAACTTTAAGGCTAAAAGTGCTTCACCTGCATTTTTTCCACGAATTATATCTACAGCCTGCCTTCCTTTTCTGGCAGAAATAGGTAAATATTTTCCTACTGCCTTTACACTCATTATTTTCCTCCTAATAATTCTTGATACTTAATTTCCTTTTATCATGCATATATACATCTTATAATTTGATTATATGCATCCATACCAGGATTAATTTATTATTATTCGCTTATAAGTATTTTACTTGTTTTCTATTTTAGGGATGTGGACCTCTCTGTATGAGCACTATGTCCTTTGAACATTCTCGTTGGAGAAAATTCCCCTAATTTATGACCCACCATATTTTCCGTGATATAAACTGGTATATGTCTTTTTCCATTATGTACTGCTATGGTATGCCCTACCATAATCGGAAAAATGGTTGAATTTCTAGACCAGGTCTTAATGATGGTTTTTTTTCTCTTTTTATTCAGTTCTCTTATTTTCTTCAATAATTTTTCATTAATAAAAGGTCCTTTTTTGAAAGATCTAGTCATTTGAAAAAACTACCCTCCTGTGTTCACTATTTTTTTATTGTTCTTCTTTTTACAATATATTTATCAGAAAGTTTATGCTTTTTTCTTGTTCGATATCCTTTTGCTGGAACTCCGGTTGGAGAAACAGGATGTCTTCCACCTGCACTTTTTCCTTCACCGCCACCCATAGGATGATCAACCGGATTCATGGCAACTCCTCTTACAGTTGGTCTTTTACCCAACCATCTATTTTTTCCGGCTTTACCATGAGAAAGGTTCTCATGGATCACATTTCCAACCTGTCCGATTGTAGCCATGCAATCCAAACTTACAAGTCTTACTTCTCCGGAAGGAAGCCTTACATGCGCAAATTTTCCTTCTTTTGCCATGAGTTGAGCGGTTGAACCTGCAGAACGAACCATTTTAGCGCCTTGCTTGGGTTTTAGTTCTATATTATGAATTAAAGTTCCGGTTGGTATTTCTTTTAATGTTTTTGAATTACCCACTTTAATATCAGCTTTTCCACCTGATACAACGATATCGCCAACCTTTAGATTAACAGGACATATGATGTATCTTTTCTCACCATCGAAATATTTAAGAAGTGCAATTCGAGCAGAACGATTTGGATCGTATTCGATACTGGCAACTTTAGCCGGAACGGTAATTTTATTTCTCTTAAAATCGATGATTCTGTATTTCCTTTTATTCCCTCCGCCTTTATGTCTTACAGTTAATCTACCTTCATTATTTCTACCACCTTTTTTCCTTAATCCAACGGTTAAGGATTTTTCAGGTTTATCTGTAGTAATTTCCTCAAAGGTGGAAATAGTCATAAATCTCCTACCCGGGGAGGTTGGTTTGAATTTTTTGATCTCCGCCACTTTTTCTACACCTTTCTTTAGAGATTATAGATTACTCTAAATATTTTCTAATTCTTTAATTTTTTCGCCCTTCTTCAATGTAACGACTGCTTTTTTCCAATGAGATGTCTTTCCGGAATATTTTCCAAGACTCTTCTTTTTCGCAGGCATTTTAATAACATTCACCTTTAAAACTTTAGTTTTAAATTTTTCTTCAATAGCTTTTCCTATCTCTGCGCTATTTGCATTCAAGCTTACTTTAAATGTGTATTTATTCTGTTCTTTTAATCGAACGCTTTTTTCAGATAGGATGGGATTCAATATAATATCATTACTTGAAGGCATTATGCTAACACCTCCTCAATTTTTTTTAAAGCATTTTCTGTGATAATAATCATATTTTGATTAATAAGATCATATGTGTTTATCTTGGAAACCGGTAATACCATGGCTCCCTGAATATTATTTACTGCTTTTTCAATACCTTTATCCTCTTTTTCAAGAATAATTAAAGGTTTTTTATCCGCTTTAAGATTGGTTAGAATTTCAACCATTGCTTTTGTTTTCGCTTCTTCAATAATCAACTTATCCAAAACAATTATTTCATTATTTTTCAACTTGTTTGATAAAACTGATTTTACTGAGGCTATCTTCATTTTTTGTGGTAATGAATACGAATAATCCCGTGGTGTCGGTCCAAAGACTGTACCTCCACCCACCCAAACAGGTGAACGATTGCTTCCGGCTCTTGCTCTTCCGGTCCCTTTCTGTTTCCAGGGTTTAGCTCCTCCGCCACTTACATCACTTCTATTTTTGGTTGATGCAGTCCCACGTCTTTTTGTAGCCAAATGACGTTTTACCACTTGATGAACCAGATATTTATTTATTTTAGCATTAAAAATTGCATCTTTAAGGGAAACTTCTCCGATTTCTTCTCCTTTTACATTATGCAATGATAGATCGATCATAATCAATCCTCCTTCCCTGATAAATATACTTCTAACTTATTTACCTTTTCTGATAATTAGCATTTCTCCTCTTGCACCAGGAACGGCACCTTTGACTAAAAGTAGATTTCGCTCAGCATCTACTTTTACTACTTCTAGATTTTTAACATTTACTCTTTCTGTGCCCATATGCCCCGGTAATTTTTTACCCTTAAAAACTCTAGCCGCATCAGTAGCACCTACCGATCCAACAGATCTAAAATATTCTTTTTGACCATGTGTCTTTGGTCCTCCGGAAAAATTATGTCTTTTTATACCTCCGGCAAAACCCTTTCCTTTTGAAATGCCAATGACGGTTACCTTTTCACCCTGTTTAAAAATGTCTACTTTTACTTCCTGTCCCAATTCGTAATTTTTAAGCTCATCTACCTTAAATTCTCTTAAATATTTTAATGGTTCTGCTTTTGCGTTTTCATAATGTCCAAGCGCTGGTTTGGAAGCTTTATTCTTCTTTATAGTTTTAAACCCAAGTTGGACTGCATTATATCCATCTTTTTCAACATCTTTTTTTTGAATTACCCTGCACGGGCCGGCCACAATGACAGTTACCGGAATTGATTCACCTTTTTCCGTAAATACTCTGGTCATTCCGATTTTTTCACCTAATATTCCTTCAGCCATTTATTTCTTTCACCTCCGTGTCTTGTTCGATTAATAAATTATACATCAAGTGCTTTTCTAATAAATTATTTCTTATAGTAGCTGTTTCACTTAAATGTTCTAGTTTTGATATGAATAGTTTTAACTAAACCATTCATATTTTGTAAAATAAAAACTATATTCTTATTTTTTTACAATGTATCCTTATTCAAGAGTTTTTATTTCTATATCTACACCTGATGGTAAATCAAGATGCATTAAAGCTTCAATTGTCTTGTTCGAAGGTTCTATAATATCTATCATTCTCTTGTGAGTTCTCATTTCGAACTGCTCTCTTGATTTTTTATCCACATGTGGTGAACGTAATACACAGTATTTATTAATTTCGGTAGGTAAAGGAACAGGTCCTGAAAATTTTCCCCCTATTCTTTTTACCGTATCAATAATTTTAATACTGGAATTATCTAATATTCTGTGATCGTATGCTTGTAGGCGAATTCTTATTTTTTGCATATATTATTTACCTCCCGCTATTTCGCGTATGACAAATGATTTTAGGCCTTGTATATCTTCTTCAGTTTATTTATCAGGTTTTTTTAAACGTGGGCTCGAGTACTCGAGCCCTTCTCATCTTCCTCTATCTTTTCATTTCGATTCATGACCGGCCATTCGTTTTCTATCTGCTCCGGTATTTCAATCTATTATTCGACGATTTCGCTGACCACGCCTGCGCTGATGGTCCTTCCGCCTTCACGGATAGCAAAACGAAGACCTTTTTCCATAGCAATTGGAGTGATCAATTCACCACCGATTGTGATTCTATCACCAGGCATGACCATCTCTACACCTTCCGGTAATTCAACGGTTCCGGTTACGTCAGTGGTTCTGAAATAGAACTGTGGACGGTATCCGGTAAAGATCGGAGTATGTCTTCCACCTTCTTCTTTGGTCAGAACATAGATTTCGCCTTTAAACTTGGTATGAGGGGTGATGCTGCCTGGTACGGCAATAACCTGTCCTCTTTTCACACTGGTCTTATCGATGCCTCTTAAGAGCAGACCGATGTTATCTCCGGCTTCTGCCTGATCCATGGTCTTACGGAACATCTCAACACCGGTGACAACGGTTTTGGCAACCTTGGGTGCCAATCCGACGATTTCGGCCGGATCTCCTGTTTTAACCACACCTCTTTCCAGTCTACCGGTAGCTACTGTTCCTCTTCCGGTAATCGAGAAGACATCTTCAACAGATAAGAGGAAAGGTTTGTCAACATCTCTTTTCGGAGTCGGAATGTAACTGTCAATCGCATCCAACAATTCGGCAATGGCCTTGTAGGAAGGATCATCCGCTTCAGTCGCTTCCATGGCTTTTAAAGCAGAACCCTTAACGATAGGAATATCATCTCCGGGGAATTCGTATTCATTTAAGAGATCCCTGATTTCCATTTCAACCAATTCCACTAATTCCGGATCATCAACCATATCCACCTTGTTTAAGAAAACAACGATGTAAGGAACGCCAACCTGACGGGCCAGCAGGATATGTTCTCTGGTCTGAGGCATGGGACCATCTGCTGCGGATACCACGAGAACAGCACCATCCATCTGGGCTGCACCGGTAATCATGTTTTTGATATAATCAGCATGTCCGGGACAGTCAATATGAGCATAATGTCTCTGTTCGGTTTCATATTCGGCATGGTATACCGAAATGGTAATCCCTCTTTCCTTTTCTTCAGGTGCTCGGTCGATATCTTCAAATTCTTTGACTACTGCCAGATTCTTGGTTGCCAGATACTTGGTAATTGCCGAGGTTAAAGTTGTTTTACCATGATCGACATGACCAATTGTTCCCACATTGATATGGGGTTTTGTTCTTACAAATTTTTCCTTTGCCATTTTGTAATTTTCCTCCTTGGATATATAAATTTACGCTTTTGTTAAATTAAAATTTCTTTCGCTATATTATCAGGTACTTTATCATAATACAAAAACTGCATTGTAGAAGTTGCTCTTCCTTGTGAAATAGACCTTAAACTAGTTGCATAACCAAACATTTCCACCAAAGGAACGTACGCTGTGATAATCTTAGATTTAACTTTCGATTCAATACCTTCTACTTTTGCACGTCTTGAACTTAAATCACTGATAAGATTACCGAGATATTCTTCCGGAGTGGATACTTCAACATCCATGATCGGTTCGAGAAGTACCGGTTTTGCCTTTTTCATACAATCCTGAAAAGCCATGGATGCGGCAATTTTAAAAGCAATTTCTGATGAGTCAACCGGGTGATAAGAACCATCTAATAAAGTTACTTTAACATTAGTTACCGGATAATTCGCCAGAACACCACTTTGCATTGCTTCATATACACCACTCTCAACCGCCGGAATATATTCTTTCGGAATTGTACCACCAATAATTCTGTTGATAAATTTGAAATTCTCTTCTTTGTATGGTTCAACACTTAGAACAACATCTCCATATTGACCTCTTCCGCCCGATTGTCTCACAAATTTTTTCCTTGACTCTGCAGATTTTTCAATAGTCTCTTTATATGCGACTTGAGGCTTTCCGATATTCCCTTCTACTCTAAATTCCCGGAATAGACGATCAACGATAATTTCTAAATGCAATTCTCCCATTCCTGAAATAATTGTTTGACCGGTATCCGAATTATAATTTCGAATAAATGTAGGGTCTTCTTCTGATAATTTATCTAAAGCAATTGCCATTTTATCCTGCTCGGCTTTACTTTTTGGTTCAATGGCAATAGAAATAACCGGTTCGGGAAAATTCATTGATTCCAAAATGATTGGTTTTTTATGATCACAGATTGTGTCTCCGGTAGTTGACTTTTTTAAGCCTATGATAGCCCCTAAATCTCCGGCATGCAATTCTTTAACATCTTCCCTGTGGTCAGCATGCACGATCACCAACCTATTTATCCTCTCTTTGATGTCTTTACCTGGATTATAAACATATGTCCCTGATTTCAAAGTACCGGAATAAACTCTAATAAAACTTAATTTTCCTATATAAGGATCAGTCATTATTTTGAATACCAGGGCAGAGAAAGGTTCATTGTTATCGGGCAGCCTGATGATTCCTTTTTCATCAGAAGGATCCTTTCCTTTTACCGGCGGAACATTGTTTGGAGAAGGTAGGAAATTAATAGTTGCATCTAATAATAATTGAATTCCCTTATTCTTTAATGCAGTACCACATAATACCGGAAAAATCACAGACTCCAGGGTAGCTTTTCTTATGGCTTTGTAAATAGTATCACAATCTGTTTCTTTTTCGTGGACATATGCTTCCATGATATCTTCATCGAATTCAGCCAGGTTTTCCAACATCAAGTGTCTATATTTTTTCGCTTCTTCTAATAATTCTTCTGGAATTTCAACTTCTTCATAGGTCGTTCCTGAGGTATCTTGTGAGTACGAATAAGCCTTCATTTTGATTAAGTCAATAATTCCTTTAAAGTTTTCCTCGTTTCCCCATGGAAGTTGTAATACACAAGTATTTGCGGCTAATTTTTCCTGAATCATTTTTACAGTTTGGTAAAAATCTGCTCCGACCCTATCCATTTTATTAATAAACACCAAGCGAGGTATACTGTATCTATCTGCCTGATGCCAAACTGTTTCCGATTGAGGTTCTACGCCTCCAACAGCACAAAAAACAGCTATCGATCCATCAAGTATTCTCAGACACCTTTCTACTTCAACCGTAAAATCTACGTGCCCGGGTGTATCAATAACGTTTATTTGATGTGATTTCCAATACAATGTTGTAACCGCCGAAGTAATCGTTATTCCTCTCTCTTTTTCCTGTGGCATCCAATCCATTGTGGCAGAACCCTCATGAACTTCGCCCATTTTGTGCACTTTTCCAGTATAATACAGTATTCTTTCAGTAACAGTCGTTTTTCCTGCATCAATGTGTGCCATAATCCCTATATTTCTTATTTTGTCTTTTGGAAATGTTGTATCCATTTTTTTTCACTCACCAAGTTTTTATTAGCTCATTTAATAAAGCTTTGATAGTTGATCTATTCTCTATTCACCCGGTCAATACACTCATCAAGCTTTATTGACTTTCAATGAATCTAAAATGTACTCATATTTATTTAAAATAAAAATTCTTTGTTTTTTAATTTTTTTCTACCAGCGATAATGGGCAAATGCTTTATTTGCTTCAGCCATTTTATGGGTATCTTCTTTCTTCTTGACTGCTAATCCTGTCCCATTAACTGCATCAATTAATTCCAATGCTAATTTCTCATGCATCGGTTTTCCTGTTTTTTTTCTGGCAAAATCAATGAGCCATCTCATTCCTAAAGTCATGCGTCTATCCGGACTGATTTCTATTGGAACCTGATAGCTTGCTCCGCCTACTCTTCGTGATTTTACTTCCAATATCGGCATGACATTTTGCAAGGCCAGATTAAACACTTCAATTGGTTTTTTGTTGGTTTTTTTTGCGGCAAAATCAAGTGCCCTGTAAAAAATATTTTCAGCCTTAGATTTCTTTCCATCCAACATAATTTTATTAATAAATACTGTTATATTTTTTTCATGGTGTACGGGATCTGGTATTGCTACTCTCTTTTCTGCCTTTCTTCTTCTGGACATTATTTACCACCTCTATCTTTCACTTTTCTGATATTCATCAATTTTCCCTAAACAATTTAACATAGAATAGATATCCACTGTAATTTACTGCAATTGAATCAAATAACTATGTTGATTATTTCTTTTCACCTTTTTTAGGTTTCTTCGATCCGTATCTTGAACGACCCTGCATTCTATTCTCGACACCGGTTGTATCCATAACACCTCTTATGACATGATATCTAACACCGGGCAAGTCTCTTACTCTTCCGCCTCTCAATAAAACAATAGAATGCTCCTGTAAATTGTGACCGATTCCCGGTATATATGCAGTAACTTCCATGTTATTGGTTAACCTTACACGCGCAACTTTTCTTAATGCTGAATTAGGTTTTTTAGGTGTAATCGTCCATACCCTGGTACATACGCCTCTTTTTAAAGGTGAACCCTTCAATGAAGGCGTTCCAGATTTCTTTAATACTTTTTTTCTGCTTTTTCTAATGAGTTGATTGATGGTAGGCATATTTTACCTTCCTTTATCTAAGTTTTATTGGTTTTGACAATTTTTAAAAATACTTTTATATTCTAACAGTATCATTATTTGATGTCAACTATTCTTTCAACTTTTTTAACTTCTCCTGCATACTCCAGTAAAGTTTAAATTAATATCATTTTTCATTTTTTTTATTGTAGTTCTCGACTTACTGTTTTTCTTTGGATTTATCCGGTAGGTCAATATTATTATCTATCTCTTCAATCTCTTTCTCTAATAGTTCCTCTTGTCCTATACTTTCCGGTTCTTCCAGGTCTTTAAAGATTTCTTCTACTTTTTCCTCTTCTTCATGAATCGAATCAATTTGTACATCTCCATATCTTGTTAATCCCGTTCCTGCCGGAATAATATTACCAATGATGACATTTTCCTTAAGGCCGTAAAGCTTGTCTTCCTTCCCCTTGATTGCTGCATTGGTTAATACATGTGTAGTTCTTTGAAAAGAGGCAGCAGAAAGAAAACTTTCTGTAGATAAAGATGCCTGTGTAATCCCCTGAATAATCGGCATTCCGATTGCAGGAAATTTCTTTCTTCTAATAAATCCTACATGTTCAATGACATCAAATTCAATCATTCCGTCATTTTCTCTGATTTTTAGTAAGTCTAACCGGTGATTACTAATCTCCATTGCATTGTCTCTGGTGATCTTTTTAGCGGCTTGGATCAGTATTTCTCCGGTTTCCGGATTCATAATATCAACTGCAGATATTTTGCCTACGGCATTTTTATAAAGGTATTCCAATAGCCTTCCTTCAAGTGAAAAATATCTTCCATCTTCAAGAGGAATATCGCTTACTTTCGAAGAAAGTATCTTTTTGACCATATTCTTGCTAATAACCTGTCCTTTTTTTGCAAGAACCTCTCCGCTTATCGGATCAGACAAATCTTCACCAATAGGTTGGCCTATAATCTCATTTTTAATTAGTTTTTCAATGCCATCTTTAATTGCTAACTCTTTTACACCTGTCCAGAGTTTTACAGATTCTATTTTTTCCTTAAGCATTTCTTCAATATCGGAAATTGATATTAAGGTATTACTTTTTAGCATCACTGATGATGTTGCTGGATTAATAACATCCTCGGCAATTATTTTACCTTCTAATTTTTCTTTAACAAAGTCAGCATTGACACATGTGATAGAAATTGTTCCCTGTTTAATCATCTCGATGGCGACATCTTTATCAATGATTGGATTATTACTTAAATCAATATGATTAAGCTCATCATCTGTATCATACTCCTGGAGATCAACTCCATCCCTAGTTATCAATTTATATCCGTTAACTTTTTGTATAAAAGCATTTTCACCTTTTAGAATGGAATACTTTTTGCCATCTATATCTTTTATTTTCAGTTCTTTAAACTCAACTTTTTCAATTTTAGAGATATTTTTCGAATTAATCACTTCGTTTTCTTCAAGGATGACTTCTCCACCCTTTTCATTTACCAGGTTTTGTAAAATGATTCTTTCTTCTAATAATTCTTTATTCTTTAAAACGATTTGGGCGTTCTCTTCTACGATTGCATGGTTGGCCTTTTCGAAATCAGAAATATAAACAAGTTCTCCCGATAATAATTCAGTGTCTCTGGCAGAACGAATATATATCATATTTAACCGGGCTATTTGGCGGATAATCGTCTCAATGTGTTTATCGTTAATGGTAACACCCTGAGAGCGATAGACTGCTTGGATCTCTTTTAGTAGATATTCCTGCACCGCTTTAATGCCTTGAATCTTCAAGATTTCTCGTGGATCAATGAATCCAATCGTTAATCTTTGTCCTGCGGTTATTTTTTGATCCTTCTCAACAATGACTCTAAGATCTTGAGGAATATTGTATAGCTTTTTCTTATCATCCTTGCTTGATTTACTACTATCATTTGATTCCGGAATAATTTCAATTTTTTTCCGGTTATGTTCATCATTGGTAATTTCACCTATAATACCGTTTATTTCACTGATAACAGCCTGTTTCTTTGGTTTCCTTACCTCAAATAATTGTTCCACCCTGGGAAGACCCAATGTAATATCTTCTCCGGAAATTTTTATTCCTCCCGTATGGAATGTTCTTAAAGTTAATTGTGTTCCAGGCTCACCGATAGATTGAGCAGCAATAACGCCCACTGCTTCACCAATATTTACCTTTTTACCGGTCGCCATATCTTTGCCATAACATTTGGCACAAATGCCATGCTCAGCCATACACGTTAGAACAGACCTTACCTTTACTTCGGTAATTCCGGATTCAGCAATCTTTTTAGCCATTCTTTCATTAATCTCCTGGCCGATTTCAATGATTATTTTTTTAGTTTTTGGATCAATTATCTCTTCTTGGGCTATTCTTCCTATCAATCTCTCTTCTAACGTTTCAATAACATTTCCGTCATCCTGAAACGCCCTGATCATAATGCCATCTGTTGTACCGCAGTCATCTTCCCGGATAATGGCGTCCTGGGCAACATCAACCAGTCTTCGGGTTAAGTATCCGGATTTTGATGTTCTAAGAGCTGTATCCGCCAATCCTTTACGTGCACCATGAGTAGAGATAAAATACTCCAGGACAGAAAGCCCGTCCCGAAAATTAGACCGAATTGGAAATTCGATAATCTTTCCTGATGGGTCAGCCATAAGTCCACGCATTCCTGCCAATTGTCCAATCTGACGTTTGCTTCCACGTGCACCGGAATCTGCCATAATATATAAAGGATTAAATTTGCTTAAATTTTGAAGAATTGCATCAACTACATCATTTGAAGCTTTGGTCCATGAATTTACTATTTTTTGCTCTCTCTCATCCTCCATAATCAATCCATAATTATATTGCTCTTGGATTTTGTCAACTTCCTTTTCCGTGGCATCTATAATCTTATCCTTAGCAGAGGGTATTTCCAAATCAACTATTCCAATAGAAATACCGGAAGAGGTTGCAAAATCAAATCCAACTTTTTTAATCTTATCTAATATAATGACTGTTTTTTCCGCTCCATAATTTCGATAAACAAATGAAATAATCTTTTCCAAAGATCTCTTATTAATGGTTAAATTCATAAAATCCATATCTTCAGGAAGGACTTCATTAAAAATAATCCTACCTACAGTAGTAGATTTTATAGATTGTCCAATTCTATATTTTATTTTTGCGTGCAAGGTGACAATGCCATCTTCATAGGCTCTAACTGCTTCATGATTAGAGGCGAATATTTTTCCTTCACCTTTTTGATTGTTCTCTCTCATCGTCAGATAATAACATCCCAAAATAATATCCTGACTTGGCAGCGCAATAGGCATACCGTTAGAAGGGGAGAGAATATTTCTTGATGAAAGCATTAAAGTTTCCGCTTCTGCCTGTGCTTCAAGAGAAATAGGAACATGTATTGCCATTTGATCGCCATCAAAATCAGCATTGAATGCAGCACAGACCAAAGGATGAATTTGGATAGCACTTCCTTCCACTAAAATAGGCTTGAATGCCTGGATGCCTAAACGATGCAGTGTAGGTGCCCTATTTAAAAGTATAGGCCTATCCTCAATAATATTTTTTAAGATACCCCAAACCTCTGATTTTCCCTTATCCACCATTTTCTTTGCAGTTTTAATATTATGTGCTAAATCTTTTGCTACTAATTCACGCATGACGTATGGTTTAAAGAGTTCCAAGGCCATCTTTTTCGGCAACCCGCATTGATAGAACTTCAAATTCGGTCCGGCAACAATAACGGATCTTCCGGAATAATCAACTCTTTTACCCAGTAAATTCTGTCTAAATCTTCCTTTTTTCCCTTTTAGCATGTCACTTAAAGATTTTAATGGACGGTTTCCTGCACCAAGTACCGCCCTGCCTCTCCTGCCATTATCAATCAGTGCGTCCACCGCTTCCTGTAACATTCTTTTTTCATTCTTAATAATAATTTCCGGTGCACCAAGCTCCAATAAGCGTTTTAAACGATTATTCCTGTTTATTACTCTTCTGTAGAGATCATTTAAATCAGATGTTGCAAAACGACCACCTTCTAATTGAACCATTGGTCTTAAATCGGGTGGAATAACCGGTATATTTTCTAAAATCATCCATTCCGGTTTATAGTGTGATTTTCGGAATGCTTCTACAATCTGTAGACGTTTTACCAGCTTTTTCATCTTTTGACCACTGGATTTTTTTATTTCATCCCGAAGCTCTAAAACCAGTCTTTCCAAATTTAAATCACCCAATAAATCCTTGACTGCTTCTGCTCCAATACCTGCTTTAAACTCCGGATCATACATACTTAGGCGATCTTTTTCTATTTCAAGAATTATTTCACCCTTCTTATATGAAGTATTTCCCGGATGAATGACAATATAGCACGATTCTTCAATATTTTGGGTTTCCAGCTTCCCGGACAGAGAAGGACCATAAATTTCTTTCATTTTTTTGAACTGCGATTCGGAAACTAATCCATCTATTTTAACAATTTTATATTTTTTTTCTCTTTCAGTTATGGTTTCATTATTTTGTACATTCTCATCTTTTTCATTCAATTCAATTACGTTAGTTTCTTCGATGACGCGTTCTATCTGAAAAAATATTCTCCCAAAATTTTCCTCTAATTCGCTGTTTTCCTCTTCGCCTATAATGTCATTGACTTTATAGGGAAAATTTTTTATCTTTGACAAACGATAAATAGGTTCAGCGACTAAATCACTGATATATTTTTTATAAATGAGATATTCAGTATCTAAAATTATATCTCCCTTTTCTAAATCTGTTTCACTCCCATTAAGTACTTCATACAATTGTTCTCTTCTTCGATCAGGAGCAAAATATAATATTTTTTCCAGATTTCTTGGAGAAATATCTAAAAGCAAAGATAAAGGACTGGGAATAGCCTTAAAATACCAAACATGCGATACTGGAGAAGCTAAATGAATATGACCCATTCTTTCTCTCCTGGTAATAGATTTAGTGACTTCTACACCGCATCGATCACAAATAACACCTTTATACCTGATTCTTTTATATTTTCCACAACTACATTCCCAATCCTTGACAGGCCCAAATATTTTTTCACAAAATAGACCGTCTTTTTCAGGTTTTAAGGTTCTATAATTTATAGTTTCCGGTTTTTTTACTTCTCCATGAGACCATTCTTTAATTTTCTCCGGTGAAGCAAGACCAATCTTGATCGAGTTAAAGTTACCCGAGTTTTTCAATATCATTCCCTCCTCTTATGAATATAAATATATATTCTTTAAGATTAGTTTGCATAAAAAATATGCTGAATAAATAAAAATCCATCACATTGTTTAATCGGTTACATTTTTTAGCAGATTATCATTTATTTCATCTTTTGCGTCTATGTCACCCTGAATATCTACTTCTTTCCCTTGTGAATCCAATATCTTCACATCCAAGCTTAAACTCCGCAATTCTTTTATTAACACCTTAAATGATTCCGGCATTCCAGGCATTGGAATATCCTCACCTTTTACAATTGCTTCGTAGGTTTTTATTCTTCCCACTACATCGTCTGATTTTACAGTTAAAAGTTCCTGTAGGTTATAGGAAGCTCCATAGCCATACAATGCCCATACTTCCATTTCGCCAAACCTTTGTCCTCCAAACTGAGCTTTCCCCCCTAATGGCTGTTGAGTCACCAGAGAATATGGTCCGGTCGATCTGGCATGAATTTTATCATCGACTAAATGTGCCAACTTCAGGATGTAGCTATACCCAACCGTTACTTTTTGGTCAAATGCCCTTCCTGTTCGACCATCATATAAAGTAATTTTCCCATCTTTAGGTAAGCCTGCTTCTACTAAAGCTTGTTCAATTTCTTTCTCAGTTGCACCATTAAAAATAGGGGTAAGCATTCTCATTCCTAATGTTTTGGCAACCCACCCTAAGTGAGTCTCCAGTATTTGACCAACATTCATCCTGGAAGGAACTCCCAATGGATTTAAGACAATATCTACTGGAGTACCGTCTGCCATAAAAGGCATATCATTATCAGGTAATATTTTTGAGATAACTCCTTTATTCCCATGTCTTCCGGAAATTTTATCCCCTTCAGATATTTTTCTCATATGTGCAATAAATACTTTTACTAATTGATTGACACCTGGAGAAAGTTCATCATTATTTTCTCTGGAGAAAATTTTGACATCAATAACTTTACCCTTTTCGCCATGCGGAACACGAAGCGAAGTATCTCTAACCTCACGTGCTTTCTCGCCAAATATAGCTCTCAGCAATCTTTCTTCCGGACCTAAATCTGTTTCACCTTTAGGCGTGACTTTTCCTACTAGAATATCGCCTGATTCAACTTCTGCTCCAACGCGAATAATGCCATCCTCATTTAAATTAGTTAAATTACTCTCTCCGATATTCGGAATATCACAAGTGATTTCTTCAGGTCCTAATTTTGTATCCCTTGCTTCACATTCATGTTGACTAATATGAATAGAAGTAAGCACATCCTCCCGAACGATTCGGTTACTAATTAAAATAGCATCCTCAAAATTATATCCGTGCCAGGGCATATAGGCAACTAGAAGATTTCTTCCTAAAGATAGCTTCCCCTGGGATGTTAAAGTACCGTCAGCAATTACCATACCCTTTTTTATAGATTCACCTTGCTTAACAATTGGAATCTGATTAATGGAAGTACCTTGATTTGAACGAATAAATTTCTTTAAATGATATTCTTCAAAATTATGATCATCATTATTTTTTAAAATAATTTTATTGGCATCAATTTTTTCCACAATTCCATCTTTTTTCGCTATTATGACCGTTCCCGAATCAATGGCAACTTCTTTCTCTATTCCGGTACCAACAAGTGGAATTTCAGTTTTTACCAGGGGAACCGATTGCCTCTGCATATTAGTACCCATAAGTGCCCTATTGGCATCATCATGATCTAAAAATGGAATTAAGTTTGCTGAGATACTTGCTACCTGTTTTGGTGAAACATCACAGAAATCAATATCCATGGGTGAACTTTCCATGATATCCCCTTTATGGCGACACGGGACTTCATCCTGGCATATTTTCTTGTTTTTATCCAATTTAACACTAATTGGAGCAATCTTATATTTATCCTCTTCATCTGCGCATAAATATACGATTTCATCGGTTATTTTTCCATCTTTTACCTTAAAGTATGGTGTTTCAATAAAGCCTAACTCATTCACCCGAGCATAAACACATAGTGAGCCAATTAAACCAATATTTGGTCCTTCAGGCGTTTCAATCGGACATATTCTACCATAATGAGTATGGTGCACATCCCTCACCTCAAAACCTGCTCTTTCCCTTGTTAGTCCTCCAGGTCCCAACGCTGAGAGTCTTCTCTTGTGAGTAATCTCAGATAATGGATTTGTTTGATCCATAAATTGAGAAAGCTGGCTACTACCAAAGAACTGCCTGATTGTAGCAAGTAATGGTCTTGAATTAATTAAAGCCTGTGGTGTTATTGCGGAAACATCCGGTTGGATAGTCATTCTTTCACGAATGACTCTTTCCATTCGGTTTAACCCAATATAAAACTGATCCTGAAGCAATTCTCCGGCAGTTTTCACCCTTCTATTTCCCAAATGGTCAATGTCATCGATTTCTCCTACCCCACGACAAAGGTTAACTAAATATCGAAGTGACGCAACAATGTCTTCTTTGGTGAGTGAAGATGCTTTTTTTGTCAATATTTTTTCTTTTATTGTTTTAATTTTAAAAGCCAGCTCACCATTAAGCTCATCACCCTCCTGACAGATTATTTCGCCTGTTTTCGGGTCAATAATCGTTTCGTCGACAATCATGCCAATGATCTTTTCATTCACTTCACCGGTTTCCTGATCAATTAAGTAAAAAGATGTATTATCTGTTTCATTGAATACACTAATTTTCTCATTTTCCGAGTTGTAAACTTTAATCCATTTTACTCCTGCTGTCCTTAATTCTATAATTGCATCTTGAGAAATTTTTTCCTCAGCTTTCACAATGACTTCATTATTTTTCGGATTTATAATGTCTTGAGCGGCAATTTGGTTCAACACTCTTTCTTCTATTTTTAATTTGGTGTTTATTTTGTACCTTCCTACATTAGCAAGATCATATCGTTTAGGATCAAAAAGTAATCTTTGTATCAACTGCCTGGTATTCCTCTCGGTCGGAGGTTCGCTAGGCCTTAATCTTCGGAATATTTCAACGAGTGCTTCTTTTTGATTAGAGGTATTATCTTTTTCCAATGTAGAATTGATTACTTCTTCATGATTAAACAGTTCAACTATCTCTTCATCTTTTTCATAACCTAAAGCGCGTAAAAGCGTCGTAGCAGGAATCTTTCTTTTCTTATCAATTCGAACATAAATCATGTTTGAATTATCAAATCCAAATTCCAACCATGAACCCCGATTTGGAATAATTTTATATTTATATAGAACAGCTTCGTTTTCTATTCTTTCTTCGTCAAAGTAGATGCCCGGTGATCGAATTAATTGATTAACCACAACTCTTTCGGCACCATTTATAATAAAACTCCCTGTGTTAGTCATTAAAGGAAGATCACCCATAAATACAACCTGTTCCTTAATCTCTCCCGTCTTTTTACTAATTAAGTTGATTTTTACTTCCAATGGGGCAGAGTAGGTTGAACCTTTTTCCAAACAACCACTAACAGTATCTTTAGATTCACCCAGAGAATAACTAATAAAATCCAACACAAGATTACCGGTAAAATCCTGTATCGGAAAAATATTGGAAAATATCTCCTGCAATCCCTGTTTTTTTCTTTTTTCGGGTGGTAAAAATCTTTGTAGAAAATTACTGTAAGATTTTTTTTGAATATCCAGTAAATTGGGAAATGAACACATTTCCGGAATTTTTGAATAATTTCTAACTTGGAGCTTTTTATTGGGCACAGTGAAACACCAACCTTATCATAAATTTTATATAATTAAAGCCGAACAATTAAACGAAAAATCTTTTCAATATAATCGGCTGTCATTCGCAAATCATCCTAAATATTTGGCAAAATTTATATTTCTTTTGCAAATATTTATGTTATCATTTTTTAATAAAAAAATCAAGAAGATACCTTTTAATAATTTTAAAAGGTATCTTCTTCTTATAATTTTTATTAATTTTATTTTATTTCTGCAACTGCACCCACTGCTTCAAGTTTTGCTTTTATTTCTTCGGCTTCTTTTTTATCAACATTTTCTTTTACAGTATTGGGTGCACCTTCAACTAAATCTTTAGATTCTTTTAATCCTAATGCAGTTATTGTTCTTATTTCTTTAATTACTTTAATTTTGTTTGCACCAATTTCTTTTAGGACTACATTGAAACTTGTTTTTTCCTCTTCTTTTTCTTCTTCTGCACCGTTTCCTGCAGCTCCAGCTGCTGGCATTGCCATTGGCATTGCTGCACTTACTCCAAATTTTTCTTCTAAAGCTTTTACTAGTTCAGCTAATTCCAATACAGTCATCTTCTCAATTTTCTCTAATATTTCCAATGATACTTGACTTTTTACACCTGTTTCTTTTGTCTCTTTCTTCTCTTCAACTACTTCTTTTTTCTCAGTCATCTATTTCACCTCCTCTCAAAAAAACGATATTTCGTACTTCTACATATCATATTTATACCTAAATTATACAGTTTTTATTAATTCTTAACACTTTATCGTTCAGGAAACTATGAAGCTTTTTCTTTTTTTTCTCTTATTGCTTCCAAAGTATACACCAGACCTCTTAAAGTTCCCTGCAAAACAAATACTAAAGAATTGATTGGTGCCTTGATTCCACCAATTGCCTGTGCAATGAGGACATCTTTTGATGGTAAATCTGCAATTTCAAGAATTTCATTTTTTTCAAATAGTTTTCCTTCAACAAGTCCCGATTTAATTTCCAAAGGTAATTTATTCTTTTTTACATATTCCTTAAGCCATTTTGCCGGAGAGACACCGTCTTCGCTACTAAAGGCAATTGCAGTGCACCCTGCTAAATTTTTTGTCATTTCTTCTATATCCAATTCCTTAGCAGCTTTCTCCAGTAAAGTATTTTTTGCAACTTTCAGCTCTACACTTTGGTCTTTTAAATCATCTCTTAATTTGTTTATCTGAAAAACAGTCATACCCTTATAATCTGTTAACACAATACCCTTGGCATCTTTTAATTTTTCGATAAGATTTTGAACTATTTTTTCTTTTGATTCTCTACTTAAAGCCAAATTCATTTCCTCCTTTCATAAAATATTTAACTAAAAAACCTTCCCTTGGATAATTACAAGGGAAGGTATAAATTATTTATCTATATCTCTTCACCTCGGCAGGATGAGATATCTAATCATCAATTAAGCTAGAATGATAGCTCCTGCTTTCTAAGGCAATCAAAAGATTTATTTTTTTTAAAATGAACAATTTATCCTTTTTTCTTTTCAAGCCATGCGTTTATTTTCTGGGGATCAATTCGTATTCCCGATCCCATAGTGGAAGAGATGTTTAGGGATTCTAAATATCTTCCTTTAGCAGCTGAGGGCTTTGCTTTCAATATAGCCTCAACAAATGTAGTAAAATTATCTAACAATTTATTCTTTTCAAAGTTCGTTTTACCTAGAGGTGCGTGCACTATTCCAAATTTATCTGCACGGTATTCTACTTTTCCTGCTTTTATGGCTTTTACAGTATTTTTTACATCAAATGTTACAGTTCCGACTTTCGGGTTTGGCATCAAACCACGAGGTCCCAAAACCCGGCCTAATTTACCGACAATTTTCATCATATCAGGAGTTGCAATAGTACTGTCAAAATCAGTCCAACCTTTTAATATTTTTTCGGCTAAATCTTCAGCTCCAACAAAATCTGCACCAGCATCCTTTGCTTCTTGAACTTTTTCTCCTTGTGCAAATACAACAACTTTCACTTTTCTACCTGTACCGTGTGGTAAATCCACTGCGCCCCGAACCTGCTCCTCTGCTTTTCTCGTATCGATCCCTAATTTCATAGCAATGTCGACTGTTTCTTCAAATTTAGTCCAATGTAATTCTTTGACCAAATTAAAAGCTTCTTCCGGTTCGTAATAATTTTCTTTTTTATACTTTTTTACCGTTTCCAGATATTTTTTTCCTCTTTTTATAGTCATATCAATTCCTCCTTGTGGTCATAATGGATGTTATCCTTCCACTCTTAAATCAACTATTTTCTATTTCTATTCCCATGCTTCTAGCAGTACCAGCGACAATTCTTACAGCGCTTTCCAATTTATTTGTGTTCAAATCAGGCATTTTCCTTTTAGCAATTTCTTCAACTTTTTCTTTCGAAATTTTTGCGACTTTTTCTTTGTTGGGAACTCCAGATGCTTTTTCGATTCCAGCTGCTTCTTTTAATAAAAATGCTACTGGTGGTTTTTTACAGATAAAAGAAAATGTTCTATCTTCAAATACGGTAATTACAACCGGTATAACTGTTCCAACATCCTGCTTAGTTCTACTATTAAAAGTCTTACAGAATTCCATAATATTTAATCCATGTTGACCAAGAGCTGGACCTACCGGTGGTGCAGGATTAGCATTTCCCGCGGGTATTTGTAATTTTATAATTGAAACTACTTTTTTAGCCATTATTTTCCTCCTAATACATCAACCACTACCATGGTTGACCAGTCTTCTTAGAATACTTCTACAGAAATTATCAAATCAAACGATAATTCTATTTATTTTACTTTTCACAATTCTGGTGAATGATTTCAATGCTTTAATTTATAAATATGTTAAAATATTACTAAAACTTTACCGGAATATTAGATTAATATTTTTCAACATCATTGAAATCTAATTCGACAGATGTCTCCCGACCAAAAATAGAAATAAATATTTTTAACTTGGTTTTTTCCTGATCAATTTCTCTTACTTTTCCGGTATAGCCGGTAAAGGGACCAACAATAATTCTAACTACTTCACCAACTTTAATATTGAACGTTGGAACTTTTTCACCTTTGCCCATCTGTTTCAGTATATTTTCAATTTCACTTTCATTTAAAGGTACAGGCTTTCCTCCCGCACCTACAAATCGAGTCACACCCGGTGTATTTCTTACAACCTGCCATGAATCATTATTTAGTATCATCTCCACAACTACATACCCGGGGAAAACTTTTTTCTGCACAAATTTCCTTTTACCGGATTTTACTTCTAAAACTCTCTCAGTGGGTATCAGCACTTGAAAAATCTGGTCTTGCATCCCCATGGAATTCACTCTTTGATCCAAATTGATCTTTACTTTATTTTCATATCCTGAATAAGTGTGTACTACATACCATTTTTTTTTAGCTGATATCATTTTAATTCACAATTTCCTTTATCCATCAGAATAATGAAATCCATCTTCTGATTAATTTTACTGCATAAATAAAGTCAGTATATTGGTAAATACTAAATCAACTAAACCAATAAAAATTGACACTATTATAATTGTAGAAATAACGGTGGCAGTGCTGTTTTTTAATTCATCTCTGTTTGGCCATATTACTTTTTTAAGTTCAGCTATTGCTTCTTTTAAAAAACTGCCGATTTTTGCAAACATCTTTTTTGATTTCATTTTCTTCTCTCACATTTATTTTTTTTATAGATAAAAAATGGCAGGCCCGGCAGGATTCGAACCTGCAACACCCGGATTTGGAGTCCGGTGCTCTGCCGTTAGAGCTACGGACCTGAATTATTAGGAAACTTTTTTAATTTCCTTGTGTAAAGTATGTACCTTGCAAAATTTGCAATATTTTTTTAGTTCAACTTTTTCTGGAGTATTCTTTTTATTTTTAAATTGATAATAATTTCTATTATTACATTTACTACAGCTCAAAATGATTCTTTGTCTCATTTCACGGTTCTCCTACAATTAAAATTGCACAAGCCTAAATCTACCATACTTTATTTTCTCTGTCAAGAAAATCTTAGAATAATTCATCAAAGATACAATAAAATTACTTTCTTGTGCTTAAAAGGTAGAGAGGCGTAAATTACGCCCCTTCTCATCTTCCTCTATCTTTTCATTTCGATTCATGACCGGCCATTCGTTTTCTATCTGCTCCGGTATTTCAATCTATTATTCGACGATTTCGCTGACCACGCCTGCGCTGATGGTCCTTCCGCCTTCACGGATAGCAAAACGAAGACCTTTTTCCATAGCAATTGGAGTGATCAATTCACCACCGATTGTGATTCTATCACCAGGCATGACCATCTCTACACCTTCCGGTAATTCAACGGTTCCGGTTACGTCAGTGGTTCTGAAATAGAACTGTGGACGGTATCCGGTAAAGATCGGAGTATGTCTTCCACCTTCTTCTTTGGTCAGAACATAGATTTCGCCTTTAAACTTGGTATGAGGGGTGATGCTGCCTGGTACGGCAATAACCTGTCCTCTTTTCACACTGGTCTTATCGATGCCTCTTAAGAGCAGACCGATGTTATCTCCGGCTTCTGCCTGATCCATGGTCTTACGGAACATCTCAACACCGGTGACAACGGTTTTGGCAACCTTGGGTGCCAATCCGACGATTTCGGCCGGATCTCCTGTTTTAACCACACCTCTTTCCAGTCTACCGGTAGCTACTGTTCCTCTTCCGGTAATCGAGAAGACATCTTCAACAGATAAGAGGAAAGGTTTGTCAACATCTCTTTTCGGAGTCGGAATGTAACTGTCAATCGCATCCAACAATTCGGCAATGGCCTTGTAGGAAGGATCATCCGCTTCAGTCGCTTCCATGGCTTTTAAAGCAGAACCCTTAACGATAGGAATATCATCTCCGGGGAATTCGTATTCATTTAAGAGATCCCTGATTTCCATTTCAACCAATTCCACTAATTCCGGATCATCAACCATATCCACCTTGTTTAAGAAAACAACGATGTAAGGAACGCCAACCTGACGGGCCAGCAGGATATGTTCTCTGGTCTGAGGCATGGGACCATCTGCTGCGGATACCACGAGAACAGCACCATCCATCTGGGCTGCACCGGTAATCATGTTTTTGATATAATCAGCATGTCCGGGACAGTCAATATGAGCATAATGTCTCTGTTCGGTTTCATATTCGGCATGGTATACCGAAATGGTAATCCCTCTTTCCTTTTCTTCAGGTGCTCGGTCGATATCTTCAAATTCTTTGACTACTGCCAGATTCTTGGTTGCCAGATACTTGGTAATTGCCGAGGTTAAAGTTGTTTTACCATGATCGACATGACCAATTGTTCCCACATTGATATGGGGTTTTGTTCTTACAAATTTTTCCTTTGCCATTTTGTAATTTTCCTCCTTGGATATATAAATATGATATTCATTTTAGTGGTTTGGTTTTGGAGCCCACGACCGGAATTGAACCGGTGACCTCATCCTTACCAAGGATGCGCTCTTCCACCTGAGCTACGCGGGCAATACTTATAAAGTGGTGGGGAGGGAAGGATTCGAACCTTCGAAGGCGTTCAGCCAACGGATCTACAGTCCGCTTCATTTGACCACTTTGATACCTCCCCTGATATTTGAGCATATTTTCCAGTGCCTATCTTTTTTTTGGCAAGATAATTTTTCAAGGCTATATCATTATGAATTGATTCTAAAAACATATTATTTAATATTGTGTTATTCTTATGGAGCCGATGATCCGATTCGAACGGATGACCTGCTGATTACAAATCAGCTGCTCTACCAACTGAGCTACATCGGCAATCTTCAACATTATAATTTTTTTTACTGATTAAGTCAATATCTTTAAAAATTATTTTTCAATTAATTCTAATTTTCTCTTAATTCTTTGCAATGCATTATCAATGGATTTAACATGCCTTCCTAATTCCTGAGAAATTTCCTGATATGATTTTGCTTCTAAATAAGCTTCCAAGACATCTCTTTCTAAATCAGATAATTTTTTATTAATTTTTTTTCTAAGACTTTCTAATTTTTCGTTATTTAAAAAAAGGTCCTGAGGATCATTTGTATTTAAACTATCTACAATATCTAGCAATGTACGATCAGAATCTTCATTATAAATCGGTCGATTTAAGGATATATAGGAATTCAAGGGAATATGTTTTTGACGTGTAGCGCTTTTAATAGCCGTGATAATTTGCCTTGTAATACACAACTCAGCAAATGCTTTAAAGGAGGATATTTTTTTTAATTGATAATTTCTGACTGCTTTGTAAAGCCCAATCATGCCTTCCTGAATAATATCTTCCGTATCTGCACCAATTAAAAAATAAGAACGCGCTTTTACTTTTACAAGTTTTTTGTACTTACTAATAACCATTTCTTCTGCAATGGAATCTCCCTGATTAGCAAGGCAAATTAATTCTTCCTCTTCATATTTTCTATAATTTGTCAAACATCTTTCCATATCATTATGCTTCATATATCAATCTCCTAAAGTTGATTGTAATTTTGCCAGCAGTATTCATAGCTAACCGTAAAATTAAATCAATTTAACATACAAGGTCTATCTCCTAATGCAGGTTCCCAAAAAGAGAATGACCTTTTAATCATTTCTATCTTTTTCTTACTTTCTTTTGCTTATCAAAGGATCATAATAACGAAACGTTGAAATAATCAGCATTTATTGCTTTTTCCACCTTACTCCCTGAACAGTATCCTCCAGAGTAATACCAAAACTTTTAAGCTCGTCCCTGATTTCATCAGCCTTCTTCCAATTCTTTTCTTTTCTGGCATTTTGTCTTTCATCTATTAATCTTTGCACTTCAGGTTCAGCAATAGTTTCTTTGACATTTTCTTCTTTTATTATTCCTAGTATTTTTCCCGCTAATTCTCCATAAAATTCCATAATACTTTGCAACGCTTCTTTATTTTTCAAGTCCTCTGAAGCCAGATAATTATTCACTTCTTTGTTCAGAGAAAAAATCCAACTTAACGCAACCGGTGTATTAAAATCATCATTCATTGCTTTCATAAATTTATTTTTATTTTCAGTTAACGTATTTAAAATTGATTTTTCGCTCTCTGATTTCTGGTTAGTCAATTGATCTTTTTGTAACAAATATTTTACATTATATATTGTATTATTCAGTCTTTGCAAGCTACTCTGTGCTTGTTGGAGTTGTTCTTCACTAAAGTCAAGTGGATTTCTATAATGAGCTGATAGTATGAAATATCGAATGACTTCTCCGCTATATTTTTCTCTAATTTCTCTGACCTTCATTATATTACCCAAGGATTTGGACATTTTTTTATTATTAAGGCAAAGATAGCCATTATGCATCCAATATTTTACAAACGGTTGGGCATTATGCGCTTCACTTTGAGCAATTTCATTTTCATGATGGGGAAATATTAAATCTGAGCCACCTGCGTGAATATCGAAGGTTTTTCCTAAATACTTCATGGACATGACCGAACATTCAATATGCCATCCCGGCCGCCCATTTCCCCATGGACTCTCCCAATTAGGCTCCCCTTCTTTTGCCCTTTTCCATAAGGCAAAATCAATTGCTTTTTTCTTTCTTTTATCCACTTTTATTCGCGCACCTGATTGTAATTCCCCGATATCCTGATGAGATAATTTTCCATACTCTTTGAATTTTGATACATTAAAAAACACATCGCCTTCAACTTCGTAAGCAAAACCCTTTTCCTCCAGATTTTTCACCATATGAATAATTTCCGGAATATGTTCGGTTGCCCGGGGATGAATATCTGCCCGTTCAATGTTTAAGGAATCTGTATCAGTAAAATATTCCTTTATAAAACGTTGTGCCAAATCTTGTACTGTAATTCCAAGTTCATTTGCCTTGTTAATCATTTTGTCATCTATGTCAGTTAAGTTTTGTACATATTTTACCTTATAGCCAAGATATTTAAAGTATCTTCGTACTACTTCAAACACAACAAATGGACGCGCATTGCCGATATGGATAAAATTGTAAACGGTTGGACCACAAACATAGATTCCAACTTCGCCCTTTTTTAAGGAGCTGAATTCTTCTTTTTTACGTGTTAAGGTGTTGTAAATTTTTAAAGGCATCTTTTTTTCCTTTCCATTTAACTCATTTAAATAAGGCAATTCGCCCTAGCTTGTTCAATAATTCGATGAATTTTTACTTAATCATATTTCATTTAGAATAATTTTAAAAGTAGATTATGTATCAGATTTTTTTACAATATGCTTATATTTAATTTTGCTTCTTTCCATTTTTTGTTCTACCAAAGATCATTCGACCGGCAGGTGTTTGTAATATGCTTGTAACCAG